>WNFX01000408.1_pt1 | contig 42794 bp, 39 predicted proteins | sample 5400111 | NCBI WGS metagenome assembly WNFX01 (sample SAMN13153363, study PRJNA577476) | soil metagenome | isolation source: 40 cm soil or saprolite under grassland replicate 1 | place: USA:California | collected 2016-06-15
TATTGTCCACCGTGACGTCAAACCACAAAACGTCCTGGTTGGCCGTAACTACACCATCAAGCTCACCGACTTCGGCATTGCCAGTGTCTACAAAGATATCAACGCTGAACGTCTCACTACCACAGGTATGACCCTCGGTACCGTTCAATACTACGCTCCCGAACAGGCTCAAGGCGAGATCGTCAGCCCTGCCGCTGATGTGTATGCCCTTGGCATCGTCATGTACGAGATGCTCACGGGCCGCACTCCCTTCGATGGAGATACGCCCGTCGCCGTCGCTATGCAGCATATCCAGGATTTACCTCTACCCCCTAGCCAGTTTAATCCTAACATCCCCCCTCCTCTGGAAGAGATTATTTTACGCTGTCTCGAAAAAGTGCCGGAGATGCGTTACCGCGACGGTAGCACTCTAGCTCATGCTCTTGAATCACTGGGCGACACTGGAGTGGATGAAGCGGTGGCTGACCCAACAGCTCCCAGTCTGACCCAGGCACCGACTGTGGCACAGAACTACACAGGGTATGCCGGTGATGGCGTCCCCGGCACACCGCGCCCTTCAACTTCGTCTCCCAATAATATACTTGGGGCTCCCCCACCTTCTAGCAATCCAAACAACAATACACAGCGTGAGCCGGAGCCACTTGTGCTGGCCGGTCAATTTGCACCGACATATAATAATAATGCTGACGACCATGCTCCCCTCGGCCAGTATCAGCGTGGTACCATGCCGCGCTCCGCTGTACCTAATGAGCCACGTGACTCGCGCTTCGCCACCGTCATCACTGTCTTGATTCTCTTAGCCACCCTGCTCTTGCTCGGTTTTAGCATCTATCTGGCCGCCGAACTGCATTTTATTTCTATCCCTGGCATCGGTGTTTCTACCCCAACTGTCACGGCACAAACCAATGCACAGGAGGTTCAAGTACCTGACTTGCTCGGTTTAAGATATCAAGCTGCCACTGCTAAAGCATCGGCAGTAGGTTTTACGCTAAAAATTGTCGGTGAGAGTACGGCTGGTATTGTTATCAGCCAGTATCCAACCCCAACCCCACCTGCATACGCACTTAAAGGCTCAGCCATCCAAGTCAAGTTCGGCCCCGAAACAAAAACTGTGGTCGTGCCACCCAACCTCGTTGGCAATACCCTCAGTGGAGCCGTGCAGATTCTTACCAACGCCGGTATGGCTTATGACATTCAATCAGCAGGTATAGACCCAACCAAGGGCCCTAATACAGTAACAAAAGTAGATCCTTCCAGTGGCTCAACAATTTCCGTGGGCCAGCCTGTCACTCTCTACGTAGCTAACTACTCGACCATTACCCCGACGGCGGTACCTAGTCCCACGCCTACCCCGACGGCTACTCCAAAGGCTACGCCGTCGCTCTGACGCCAGGGGTGACTCCCACACCGACAAAAACCCATTAAAAGAGAAGAGACAAGCCCATTAGCGCAAGTTCTGACTTGTGCTAATGGGCTTGTCTCTTCTCTTTAACCTGGCACTACAACGCCGTCAATATCTCCGGTTCGCCATCCGTAATCGCAATGGTGTGTTCGAATTGTGCCGAACGCTTGCCATCAGCCGTACACACTGTCCAGCGATCAGACTTCACCTTTGTCTGGGCTGTCCCCTGGTTAATCATTGGCTCAACCGTAAACACCATACCTGGACGCAGTGTGAGACTGGGACCTTTTTGCCCAAAGTGGAATACATATGGCTCCTCATGGAGCGAACGTCCCACGCCATGCCCTGTGTACTCGCGCACCGTTGAATAGCCGTGTGCCTCTGCATACTCCTGAATCGCCGCCCCAACATCGTTCAAGGTGTTACCAGGGCGTGCCTGCTCAATGCCAATCTCCATACAACGCTTTGCCACATCCAACAAGCGCTGTGACTCACTATCGATCTCGCCTATCGCAAACGTCACACAGGAATCGCCAACCCAGCCATTGTAGTGGACACCAATATCGATACCCACAATATCGCCATCCAGTAGCCGCTCCTTCTTGCTGGGAATCCCATGACAGATCACATTATTCACTGCCGTGCAGATCGTCGCAGGAAATGGCGGAATAGCCGGATATCCCTTGGTAGCTGGACGCGCTCCATAGCCCTTATAGGATGGAATAGCTCCCCTGCCACGAATATACTCCTCAGCAATTTTGTCGATTTGTGCGGTCGTCACCCCAGGTACCAGATGTGGGCGCAGCACCTCATAGGTCTCGGCTACGAGGCGACCCGCCTTACGCAACTGGGCAATTTGTTCTCTTGATTTCAAAGTAACCATGACATTTATGTACCTATCAGATAAAGCTAACTTCACATACTCTTCCAAACAAACACTTTTATCAGTGCGTATCCTCTTTATATTACATTACTCACGCAAGTTCTATTTCACTTTTGGGTGCGGTTCACTTTTTTGCGAAGCCCCCCACCATGAAGCCCCCCCACGCCATGATGACCGCAAGGGTCATCACTACTATACACGACGGCTCCGCAGGCCGAGGCAGCCGTGTATAGTAGTGATGACCCTTGCGGTCATCATGCTTTGCAAAAAAATGCCCCCACCCTCACTTTTTTGTACAAGCTTGGAGAGTCTCCTATACTGGATGAAGAAGCTGTGTGTCTGTTGAAGGAGGGTTCGTGTTCAAGCTATTCTCGCGTCTCAAACTCGTCATAGCCATTGTACTCAGTAGTGTCGTGCTCGGACTCATCGTTGGGTATACCAGTTGGGCACACCACACTTTGATCACTTCCAGCCTCAGTCGTACTCAGGCGAAGACTTCTCCTTCCCTCACGACTATCACCATCCCAAAAGCCCAGGATCTATTTATGCCTTTTCTCCTCGTCGTCCCACTCCATAGCACTGTGACCTGGCACAACGATGATAGTGTCGCACATGTAGTCGCCACTACGGCACTACAGAGTCGTTTTCTTAATCAGCAAATGTTCTCGTTTCGCGTTCAGGCTGGTCGACAGGTTCAGTTCACTTTCGGCCAGGCAGGCTTATATCACTACTATGACCCCACTATGAGTGCCTGGAACAGCACCCTGGCACGTGTCGCGGCACAGCCTGGCACGCCGCATTTTCCATTGGCTATGGACGGCGTGATCTGGGTCCAGGGCCCGATCAGCGATCGTCCGACGGCGGCCACCAATGCTATTCCTGCTGGACACGACGATTTTACCAACGAATTTCTGGCACTCGGCGACCATGGTGGCGTGACTTGGCACAACTTCGACGAGGATCCCCATTTTGTGGGACTGGTCGCGGGCTGGCAGAAACCCATCAATCCCGTCGACATTGGTCTATACCGTATTGCCGGGACTGATGATGTCCGTGGCGGTGAAGCGGTCACAGTGCTCTTCAACACCCCCGGTCTCTACTATTACTACTGTCGCAACCATGATCAGGTCGATCCCCTGACGCATCGGGTTCAGGCACTGCCTATGGCATCAGAATACCCCATTCCCATGGAAGGCTTCGTGCTGGTTATGGATTCCTAGAGTACTAGACCCGGCACCCCAATTGCTGGGAGGCATCACTTTTCCCTCCCAGAGACCCTCTTCGACTCGCTTCGCTCAAGAACCCCCCCCCGAGTGTCGATACGTTTGGTAGACCTGTTATTTTCTCAAGTAATACGTGTGCAGGTCGCTGACCACAGCCGTCCAAGCGGCTGTGTAGCCACCAAGTGAAGATAGGACAAGGACGCTATCTGCCATTCCTCGTGCTTAAGTGGAGGAAGAATGTCTATGAACAGTCCAACGTCATCGCACTCTAGACTTAGAGTTCCTACCATGGCCACTCGCCAGGGCCGCCAATTTCTGCTGGGGATGTCGATCGGGAGACGGCTAGCCCTAAGTTTCCTGATTCCGCTCCTGGTGGTCTTTCTCTCACTAGGAAGCATTGGACGCCAGAGCTACCAGCTCCTGACGAACGTCTCCACCTTCAATGAGCGCCTGGTGCATAGCTATACATCCCTGACCTCTGCCGTGAGCACCCTACAACAGATTCATACCAACCTTTTGGGAGCACTCAGCGATGCAAGCAAATCCCAGACGAGGCTAGAGACACTTCGGGAAGACCGGACAACGACCCAGTACCTCGTGGCGAACTACGATACTACGCTCAACGCTTATTTGCACGACGATGTCTTGAGCCACTATCCCAACCTGTCCAGGTTACTGGGAGAGGCCGGACATGGGGATCAGATCGCTGAGCAGGACAAGCACTCCGCTGAGGCCCAAGGAACCTGGCAAGCCTATCACGACTCACTGACCCTGGTGTTTGAGGCAATTGCTCGTGACAATCTGAGCAAGGCACGCACATTGGAGGCGACGCAGGCGGAGCAGACATATGCGGGGGCAATGACCTCTCTGCTGATCCTGATCCAGTTCACAGGGGCGCTAGTGCCTGCCATCCACGATGCCACCATGGTCGAGGAAAACCAATTGTTGCTGGGGATGGGTCTATCTGCACTCACCCTGCTGCTAGGAATCGCTATCGTCGGTTGGCTAATCTCTAGTACACTGGTGCGACGCTTGCAGCAATTTCGGACAGTCGTCGAGTCGGTCGAGCGCGGACAGTTTGCCGCCAGGGTGGCCGTGGAGGGACGCGACGAGATCGCCCTGGTCTCCCAAGCCGTGAACACCACCTTGGATGCGATAGTGGGCTTGTTGGAGGAGACCCGCTACCAACGCGATGAATTGGCAAAAGGGGAGGAGCTCAAACGTCTACACCAAGCCCTGCAGCACAAGCATGAAGCCCTCAATCAAGCCAATGCGCGCCTGGCAACACTGGCAACCACTGATACAGTGACAAACCTTCCCAACCATCGTGCGCTGCAGGCTATATTGGAGCAGGAGTGCGAACGGGCCCGCCGCTTCGGGTACCCTCTGTCCCTGCTATTCTTTGACGGCGACCGCTTCAAACGGGTCAACGATACCTATGGGCATGCCACGGGCGACGTGGTGTTGCGAGAACTGGGCGAGCGTGCCAGGAGCGGGCTACGAGCGGGAGATACCGTGGGTCGCTTTGGCGGAGAAGAGTTTCTGGTGCTCCTCCCGGAAACTGACGGGCAAGATGCCCGCGGCGTTGCTGAACGCCTGCGCAGTGCCATCGCAGCCTTACCCCTGGCGAAGCAGGAGGTAGAGGGCGGGATCGCGGTGACCGTGAGCATTGGGGTGGCAAGCTATCCCACCGACGGAGCCACGGCGAACGAGGTGCGAGAGCAAGCCGATCAAGCCATGTACTGGGCTAAGCGTCTGGGGCGCAATCAGGTACGCACCGCTGCTGAGGCGGCACGGGCTAACAACGATGCCGTCCTCAAAGCAGCCACGGCACACGAGTTGGAGCGGCAGGAACTGACCGCTCTCGATGGGCGCGACACTAGGCAGCAGACGCGGGCAAAACAATTGGGACTGATCTACTCCTTGATGGAGGTACTGGACTGGCGCGAGCCGGGCTCGCGCACGCACGCACGCAAAGTTAGCGACCTGGTGGCCGGTATGACCAAGGTGCTCCAGTTCGACAAAGAGCGGGCCTTGCATGCGGCAACCTCTGCGTTCTTGCATGATATTGGCAAGATTGCCATGCCTGATCGGCTGCTCCAGCAACCGCGGCAGCACTTCTCGACTCAGGAGTGGCAGTTGTTGCACCAACACGCCGAACTAGGGGCTACCATCGTGGAAGCCAGCCCCTGGCTCAGCGACCTAGCACCAGCCATTCGCTACCACCACGAACGCTGGGATGGCAGTGGTACTCCTGATGGGTTGTCAGGCGAGGAGATTCCCTTGGAGGCGCGGATGATTGCGCTGGCGGAGGCCTACGATAGTATGCGCAGTCAGCATCCCTATCAGGCTGCGCGGGCACCCTCCGATGTGCTGGAAGAATTGGAGCGATGTGCCGGTACCCAGTTTGATCCCGCGCTGCTGCCCGTATTCCGCACTGTGCTGGCCCAGCGAGAGGAAAGGGAAGACACTTCTAAGGGGCAGGACTTTGCTCACCCAGATCGAGCAGAATGGGCGCAGGTTAAGATATAATAAAGCCAGAAGCAGGTATATCATCACAACGTATGATCAACAAAAATGAGTATACAAGATCGTGTTACTATCATCACTGGAGCTGGACGAGGTATAGGCCGTGCTACCGCCCGCCATTTTGCGCAGGCAGGCGCACGGGTCGTTCTCTGTAGTCGCACCGCCGCCCAACTCGACGAAGTCGTGACCGAAATTGAGCAGGCAGGCGGCTCCGCGCTGGCCCTTGTCGCCGACGTTTCATCTGAAGCAGATGTGCAGAGGCTCTTTCAAAAAACGCTGGATACCTATGGGCACGTTGATATTGTGATCAACTGTGCAGCTATTGTAGCAGTACGCCCATTTCAAGAAATGGATGTTGCCACCTGGGATAACGTACTCAATATCAACTTGCGTGGCACCTTCCTGTGCTGTCGCGCCGCTTTTCCCATCATGGCCGCACAACGGCAGGGAGTGATTCTCAATTTCTCATCGCTTTCCGGGGTGAGAGGAGTAGAGAAATTCCCCGGCCTGAGTGCCTATAACGTCTCCAAAGCTGGAGTCGCTAGCCTGACCGAAATTCTGGCTGTGGAGGGCCAACCATACAACATCCGCGTCTGTGCCGTTAGCCCCGGTGCCGTAGATACTGCCATGCTCCGGCAGGCTGCCCCTCACCTCAAGGCGGGCATGACCCCTGAGGACATGGCCGAAATCCTACTCTTTCTGGCCGACGACTCAGGCCGCATGCTCAGTGGTAGCAACATCGAAATCTTTAGCAACAGGTAAAATGTAGTGACCTCCCTTGTGGGGGTCAGGCTACACCAGAACTTTCCCAACCTAAAGGATACTGTTATGGTTTATCTCACACGACGCACAACATTTAGCGCATCTCATCGTCTATGGAGCAATCATCTGTCTGCCGAGGAAAATATCGCTCTTTATGATAAATGTGCCAATCCTCATGGCCACGGACATAACTATACGCTAGAAGTTACCGTGCGGGGTACCCCCGATCCGCGCACAGGTATGGTTCTCAATCTCACCGATCTCAAACAAGCCATCAATCAGCACATCATTGACGGGGTTGACCACAAGCACCTCAATTATGACGTTCCCTGGCTTGAGGGCTGCGTTCCTACAACTGAAGTACTCGCGATCAAGTTTTGGGAACGTCTGGAACGCGCCTTGCCCAAAGGCTTGCTCTATGAAGTCAAGCTGCACGAAACCGAAAACAACATTGCTAGCTATCGAGGTGAACTATGAAAATTGCACTCGTCGCACCTCTAGTTTCACCTATTGCGCAACCCTATCTGGGAGGCGCACAGGCTCTCCTGGCCGATCTAGGCCAAGGCTTACGACAGCGTGGTCATCAGGTGACGCTCTTTGCCCGGGACCCCTCTTTTGTCCCCGGCGTTCCTATTGAACAAGTTTCCGTACCGGAAAGTGTGCAGCCAGCCAGCTTCTCTGAACCACAACAAGAGCGTCCAACTGATAGCGGCTTCTTCGCTCAGGCGAACCTCTTTCTCGAACTCTTCCTCAAACTCCAGCAACGCAGCAAAGCATTCGACCTTGTTCACGTCCACGCCTTCGACTGGCCTGCCTTCGCCTGTAGCACGCTGATACAGAGCATCCCCGTCATCCACACCCTCCATCTGCCAGCCGTCTCACCCGAGATCAATGCCGCCTTGCATATATTGGATCAGCAAGGCCATCCCCTGACCCTCGTTACCGTTTCACACGCATGCGCCCAGACCTATGCCGACTACACATCCATAGATGCGGTCATCTACAACGGCCTCGACTTGAACGCCATTCCCTTCAAACCTCGTCTTCCGGCTAATCCACCGCTGCTGTTTGCCGGACGTATCGCCCCCGAAAAAGGTGTTGAAGCAGCCATCGAGATTGCCGAAAAGGCTAACTATCGTCTGCTCATCGCTGGTGGTATCTACGACAGGCCATATTATGAGCAACGCATCGAGCCAAAACTGCAAGCCGCCGGTGAGCGCGTTACCTATCTGGGCCTGCTTGAACGCCTCTCGCTCTGGAAGATCATGGGCCAATCGCTCGGCCTGCTCTTTCCCATCGAATGGGATGAACCCTTCGGTCTCACCGCCGTCGAAGCGATGGCAACGGGAACCCCGGTCATCGCCTTCCGGCGTGGTGCCGCCGCCGAAGTCATCCGCCACGGTGAAACCGGCTTCCTCGTCGAACCAGGTGAACGAGACCACGCCGCCGCTCTCGTCGACGACCTCTACGACATCCCCCGTATCCACTGCCGAACCTACGTCGAAGAACATTTCGGAATGGAACGCATGCTTGATGCTTACGAACAGGTGTACACTTCTTTAAGAAAGTGATGGAATGAAGGATCAAAACAGTGGCAAATACCGCTCAATCTCCCAGGCATGGACTTGCCTGCGGTACTCGCTCCACTCAATACTCTTCGCTTCTAGAAAGCCCTCATAAATAGAATCACCCAGTGTCTCGCGCAGCAGATTATCCTGTCTCAACTCCTCAAGAGCCTCACCGAGAGTGGCTGGCAGTAGACGCGAACGCCCCTGTAATCGCTCATTCTCTTCACGGAGAAAGAGACTCTCTTCCAGGGCTGGTGGCAGAGGCAGTTGGCGTTGGATGCCATCCAGTCCTGCTCGCAGCATCACTGCTAATGCCAGGTAGGGGTTACAACTGGGGTCACAACAGCGCAATTCAATGCGTGCCGACAACTGCCGATTGCTACCAGGGCGAGGCACACGAATCAAAGCGTCTCGGTTCACACGTCCCCAGTTCACAAACACAGGAGCCTCATAGCCTGGCACCAAGCGTTTATAGGAATTCACAAGGGGTGCAAGAATGGCACATATGCCACGTGCATGCGCCAGTTGGCCCGCGATAAAATAGCGACCCACCTCCGACAACCCATACTCACCTTGCTCATCAACAAACGCATTTTGTCCTGTAGCCTTATGAATGAGTTGTTGATGGGTATGCATACCGGAACCGTTAATATGATAAAACGGCTTGGGCATAAAGGTTGCATAGAGACCATGTTGCGCCGCAATGGCCTTAAGGACATATTTGGCCGTCATCAATCCATCGGCGATGTACAGGGCATCGCCTGTCTCGAAATCAAGCTCGTGCTGTCCTGCCGCTACTTCGTGATGGCTGGCCTCAATGATGATATGCATTTCCTGGAGAGCCTGCACCATGTGTCGGCGCACCACAGCCGCCAGATCAGTTGAGAGATCGAAGTAGCTACCAGAATCATGGGGCAATGGCGTAGGTATCTTCTCTTCCTGGCGCAGCAGAAAAAACTCTAGTTCGGGGGCCACTCGGAAGGTATACCCTATCGACTCTGCTACATGCAGAGTTTCTAACAGCATGGCACGAGGATCGCCATCGAAGCGTTCACCATCGGGCGTACGCACATCGCAGATCACCCGAGCCACGACATCTTGATCATAAGAATCCTGCTCAGATTGTCCGGCCAATTGTAGCGTTGACAGTGGTCGCACTTTTCCTGGCAGAACTGCAAAGGTGCTCAGGTCAGGAAAAAGATACATATCACTTTCCGCTACACGCGCAAAGGCTTCTATAGCCGAGCCATCAAACCATTTACCATGCGTAATACAATCAGGAAACTGTTCCACCGGAATGGTCACACACTTTGCCAATCCCACTACATCCGTAAATTCCAGATTGACAAAACGCACATTCCTGTCCTTAATAATTGACAGAACCTTGTCCTTCTGGTTATCCTGCTGTCGATCCGCCATACTGCTTCTCCTCCCTTCGTCGGGGGCGTCCACAATCTCTCTCTATGTGTTGATCTATCATCTTATGCGTAAGCTTTATTATAAAGTACAGGTCAAGATAATAAGGAAATCAACACTCTGTTCATCTTTCATGAACATTGCCGCACGACAATAGAAAGAAAAAGAAAGATGCAACACCAAGCTCTCATGCGCCTACGTGACCACCGTACTCATCAGTGGGCCGCACAATGGGTTGTCCCCCTGTCATCACCGAGTGCTTGACTTCAATCTCAACAGCATTGATTGATATTGCAGATGTATTTCTTTTCTAGTTAAGTAAGAACTCCAACGGGCAACTCGTCCGTTGGAGTTCTTACTACTTGTGTGCTATTTCACATCAACCGTAAACTGTCGGCTGAGCACATACATAGGACAAAGCTGACCCTTCTTGCAGATGGCATGGGCTGAGAAGGTAAGCGTTTGCTTGCCAGTGCCCTGAGCGATGAAATGCCAGATGCATGCTTTGTCGGTCTGAGAGGCATAGCCAGCCGGTTGTTGCAGTTGCAGAACACCCTGAGAGGCAGTCGGACCGCTCCAGCTTTGACCAAAGGGGAGACGTACCTCGATCAGATTGCCGTTGTGAGCAATAACGGTATCGCTTGTGGTAGCCAAAATGGTCACATCAGGTTTACTCGGTGTCCCACTAATGGTGGCAGTGCTGGGACAACCTTCAGACGTGCCCGCACTTGTAGACACAGGGGTTTTTGGCGCAGGTGTAGGCGTTGAGCCACCGGCACCGGTGCCCCCATTGGAGCCACAACTGCCAAAGGCCAAAGCAAGAATAAACACGAACGGAATGATCAAAAAGAACGAACGATGTTGGATGATACGGCCACGGATCTGTAAGCTACGCATTATGTAAACTCCTTAATATGCTACATACCTTCACAACGAAAAGACGTTTCCCTATGACAAAAAGTTCCCTGCTTCATAGATATGAACGTGAAGAAGCGTACAAATGTAGCTTTGTCCTCAACGCAGCAAATTCATTTTCTTCACTACATTCTCTCAGAGAAGGTGAGCCATAAAATCCCCCTTTGTACTTGTGGAGTATACGATTACTGATGGGTGGCTAGCATAGTAAGCAATTCTTCGGCATCGCTAAGAAAGGTATGCGTAGGCAAAACTTGATGGGCCAGTCCGAGGCGTCGAGCCTCGCTCGCTCTCAGTGTTTCGCCGGTGAGCATGAGACGTAGAGTAGTGTGATAGCCAATAAGTGAGGGGAAATAGGCCGCGGCCACAGGAGGTAAAACACCTAGCTTGACTTCTGGCAAGCCAAAGGTCGCATCTTCGTGAGCAATGACCGTATCACAGAGGGCAGCCAGTTCACAGCCACCACCCAGAGCATGACCTTTGACCAGAGCCACCGTAGGAATGCCATGCGTGCGCAACTCCTCAAAAGCAGCACAGTTGTCGCGCACCGCCCGTAGCATCCCCACCTCACGTCCTTCCAGATGATCGTGAATATCCACCCCAGCACAAAAGGCTCGCTCTCCCGCCCCCGTAATCACAATCAAGCGCGGCATCGTTTTTATGGCATTCCGCATTGCCCCCGTCAGCTGATCAAGCATCTCAATGCTCAAAATATTCAGGGGAGGCCGATCCAAAATCAGCCAGAGGATATTTTTATGGAGACGAATACGCAAGTATGACATACAATATTATATCCAGTCATCTTCTACCGGCTCAAGATAGAGATCTATAGCCTCTCTAATATTTTTCATGGCCTCATCAACTGTTTCGCCTTCACTGATACAGCCAGGCAATGATGGTACGTAGACCGTAAAGCCTCCTTGATCACTTGATTCCAAAATGACTTTAAGCCGCATATTTTGCCTCCTCGTTGTACAAATCTACCTGGCACTCTATTGAGTGCCAGATTTGAAACGTACTAATTATATTCTGTTATCGTCCTACAAAGGACCCCTTACGTTTCTCTATGTAAGAGGCAATACCTTCTTTGGCATCTTCGCTTTGGAAGCAGAGTTGTTGCAGTTCGCGCTCAATGGCCAGACCATCGGCAAGATCAACCTCAGCACCAGACTGCACGGCACGTTTGATACGTCCAACGGTCTTGGAAGCGCGGTTGGGTGGGCAGAATTGGCGAGCATATGCCATAACCTGATCCCAGTAGCCCTCTGACTCATAGATGTAGTTGATCAGGCCCAGTTCCTGAGCCTCTTCAAAAGTGATCAGCTTGCCTTCGGTCATCATTTCGATGGCCTTATTTTTGGGGAGGGCGCGTGCCATGCGCTGTGTGCCACCGGTGCCAGGGAGAACACCCAGATTGATTTCTGGCAGACCAACTTTTCCGGCGTTGCGGCGTGCAATGCGGATATCACAGGCCAGTGCGATCTCCAAACCACCACCAACGGTGTGACCATTTAGAGCAGCAATGACCAGTTTGGGAGTCTGTTCAAGACGCTGGAGGGTTTCGTTGGCGTGAAGACAGAAATAGTATTTGAAGCCTGGAGTGACGGCGTTGAGCATACTGATCTCGGCACCGGCACAGAAGAATTTTTCGCCCGCCCCACGAATAACAAGCACATGGATGTTATCATCGAAACGCGCCTGTAAAATAGCCTCATCCAACTGGCGCATCATTTCATAACTATAGGTGTTGGCCGGTAGATTGGTCAGTTCGATAACGGCAATACCTTCGGTCGCAGTGTAATTGACTAAGGTTTTCTGACTGGTTGTAGTCATGGTTGGTCTTCCTTTCGTGCGGCATGATCGTCAAGAATGTCATCATCTTTGATGCATACAAACAGTGTACGACAGCTATTTCAATAGTACGGCACGGTCAACCATTGTTGGCCGAACAACGAAAAGAGTTCTGTGCTCGTCGAGCCACAACAGAGGCAGGGAGTTGTCGCCTTATTTCTGCCTTGTTTGTATTATATCCCATACACGTGATTCCCGGTAAAGAATAAGTGCGGTTCATTTTTTTGCACAGATGAGCCTGAAAAGACGGTAGGGGCGGCATTCATGACGCCAGTTCAAGAGAGAGGGACTGGCGTCATGAATGCCGCCCCTACCATGCCTCTTGGCTTCCTGCAAAAAAAGAACTGCACCCGTAAAGAATAAGGATAGTGGACGTGTGGGCAGCGCAACCGATAGTTGTATTGTCCACACGCCCACCATCCTTGTACGAATTGTTGCACAAAGAGAGGAAAAGCAAGAGTATGGCGTTTAGATGCCCATAATCACATAAATATAGTTGCGTGTCTCACCTGGCAGGCAGTTCATCCAATTGTCGGCACCACAGGCATTAACAGCGTATTGGACAGTGCCGGAGCCAGCGTTATAAGCGGCGAGGGCTTTGGCATAATCGCCACCGTAGTTTCTGGCGTAGTCGGCCATGACATGCGCGGCACCAGAGAGAGCCTGCTTGGGGTCCCACGGATTGATGCCCAGATTGGCAGCCGTGCTGGGCAAGAATTGGGCGATACCGACGGCTCCCGCCGGGGAGACAGCGTTGGGATTAAAGCCACTTTCCTGGTTAATCTGACGCACAAAATAATCAGGTGAGATACCTGCATCGATAGCATCCTGTTGAGCAATGGCAACATATTCGCTCTTCGGCAAGAGCATGGGTGGGGGAGTTGCTACTGATTGAGTATCATTCGTGGAGGAAGAGCTCGCCGGTGTACTGACAGGGACGAGATGTGCCTGGAATTGCCAACTGGCTTGCTCGGCATGTACCCAGTCAGTAATGCCATTTACTATTGGCAATGCACTCTGCCCGTTGGCCAAAGGAGCGAGTGAAAGCAGCGTAAATATGCCAACGAAGCAAATGGCGAAAAGTATAATACCGTGACGCAAGCGCGCACTCATGCGGTGCCGGACAACCGGCAGTGCATCAGTCGTCGGGGTACGTCTTTTACGCACGCCAGGGATTCTGAGGATACGCCCGGTAGTAGATGTTATTGGTAATCCGCCAGGCGGCACTTGAAATTGCCCAGCTATGACAGGTGCCACCGGTATACTCTCTGAAACAGTCTTCAATTTTCCGGTTGATGGCGCTGTTTGCGTCGAAAATAAGGGAAGCGAGTGGGCAATAGATGGGGTAGTTGAAACCGGTTGTTCTTCCATCAGGACTCTGCTCTGAGTTTTGTTCACCGACGAAAATGAACGAAATTGCGACATATGTACCTCATCACTAGCTTGATTTTTCTTCATGTTCAAGAAATCTATCTAAATAGACTGGCCCTGGTCAGCTTTTTGAACATCAAGCGGGAAAAATAGTACCAAAATCCCAAAATCTCAACTGTTTGTTAAGAAACGGTTGAGATTTTGGGATTTTAGTAATGCTTGTTTCCTCAAGTCAGTGGAATACCTTGTTTGCGTGCCAGGAACTCCAATTTGCTGACGAGATTTTCAATGACCTGATCCCACAAGAATTGCTCAGCCGTGCGCCGACCACCAATACGTATGCGCTCCTGTTCCTCAGGATGGCGACGCAGGTGGAGCAGGTAGCCGACAATTTCGTCGGGATCGTCGGTTTCGGTGACGATGGCGTTTTCAAAGGAGATGGCATAGTCTTCGCCTGTACTGCCGGTAACAGCCACACCTTCCGCAGCCATCACTTCGAGAGCGACCAGACCGAACGGCTCATGTCCACTGTTAGCCAGTGTAGCATCGGCAGCAGCGTAGGTAGTGCGCACAAACTCTTCGGGCAAGAAGAAACGCAGGTTGTAAATATCAGCAGGACCAGTATGGGTAATGGCTTCCAAGCATTGCTCCATATTCGGGCGTTGAGCGGTCACATCGCGGATACTCAGGCCGCATTGATAGGCATGGCGCAACACTTCGGCTCCATGGGGTTCGAGACCTCCACGCACAAAGAGGGTGACCGGATGACCACTGTATTTGAGGCGAGCAACGGCCTCTATCGCCATGATCCAACGTTTGTCGGGATCGAAGCGGCCGATTTTGAAGAGAAACATACGGCGAGGGTCGTCCTGCTGTCCAATCTGGCACAGCCGTTGCACCATCTCGGGATCGACGGGAGTCAGATGACGCGTGGGAATACCGTTGGGAATAACCAGAGGGTTGACCCCATAGCTCCACATACGGTGCTTCATGTACTTGCTGACAGTACAAATGGTGGACACAAAGTTGAGGCGTCCCCAGTTAATGCGATGCAAGGACATAAGGCTATTGAGGTTCCAGAGTATTACAGCTTGCTGGCGTACCCCAAACCAGTGCAGCAGGTCGGATGTGCGGCATATAACCTCAGAAGTATGCCAATCTTCGCCCATAATGACCACCATTTTGCCCTCAGCCTCGGCGGGACGCACGATTTCATTATAGACATGATAGGGTACGGTATCATTATAATCGCGAAGTTTGCCCTCTTCGCCGTCGTAAACTCCATTAACATAGTACCTGCTAATCCATTGCGACCAGCGTTTGAGGATAAATTTCCCATTGGCACGCGTCTCTTGAGCGGGTTTGGAGGGATCACCAATAAAGATGAGATGAGTCGTATACCCCTGGTGGGCTAATGCCTCGCCCAGTTCGGTGACGCGGGTGCCCAGACCACCGGCGGTGGAATAGACATCGGGTCCCTCGAAACAAAGCATGACAAAAAGAGTATTCTCTGGTGAAATAGCTCCATCTAGTTCAATCATCGTACAAAGTCCTTATTGTTACTATGTGAAGAAAAAACAGGCAGAAGTCCTGTACTATGTAGTATAGCACGCTATTTCTAGTCGGTTGCAATCTCGACAAATTAGAGTGCAGTTCACTTTTTTGCAGAGTGCGTGGTGAACATGATGCCCGCCCCGCCACATGATGCCGGCCCCCGCCACATGATGCCCGCCCCCGCCACATGATGCCGGCCCCCGCCACATGATGCCCGCAAGGGGCATCACTACTATACACGAATGCATCGGCCTGCGAAGGCGGAGTATAGTAGTGATGCCCCTTGCGGGCATCATGTTCATTGTGGCTCTCTTGCCTCTTCACATGAGTTTTAGCGTTGGGATGGCAGTTGCAATAGGTGAATAGTATGACCTGCGGGGTCTTTAATAGCGAGGGCGCGACCGAAGGGCTCATCGGTGGGTTTACTGACCACCTCAACATGTTGAGCAACCAGATCGGCAAAGGTCTTATCGGCGTCATCCACAAACCACCAGAGTTCGGCCCCCTGAAGAGTGGCATTATCTTCTGCCTTACCCAGAGCAAAGACAGCTCCATGGCCCATCGGTTGCTTGAATTGTACAAAATCAGGCTGTTGAGCATCCACAACCAAACCGAGTTTCTCAGTGTAGAATGCGCGTGCTTGCTCGACATCGGGTACATGCAGCATAATGAAATTCAATCCTATCAGCATATGAATGTTCCTTTCCTGGTAACTGTGCTTGTGAAGATTTATCCTTACAAGCACAGTATAGCTGACAGGAGTGACAGCATTATGTCAGTAGCAAAATGAGTTTTTTAACCTCTTGATCATTGCGTCTTCTTCAACTCTGAGATACGTATTAGGGTGCTGCCAATCAGGACACATATACCAAAGGCTGTTCCCATGGCGAACAAGGGCAAACGAAAGTTGAGCGCATAGAGAGGGCTGAAACCACTGGCACCTGCAAAGGCACCAATGAGGCCAACAGTGGCATACAAGCCCTGTACTCTCCCTCGCATATAGCTGACCGATGAAGAGGCGACGAGTGTATCCACGGCAGGCTGCATGAACGCATAGACTATACCGTGAACGGCGAACAGGATGGCAACAAGTAACGCTGTGTTAGCCAGCCCATAGGTAATGTAGAGTGGCACCTGTGCGAGGCCACAGAGCAGGATGAGCCATGAGCGATGACGGAGTCGATCAATGAAGCGTCCGCTGAAGGGGGAGATAAGCATATTGGGAATAGCCCATAGCATATAGACGATACCAATGACGGCTACCGACGCCCCCAGGTGATCGTGCATCCAGATGGGCATAAGCGTCTGGTCAAAGCCCAGATAGAGGTAGTCACCAAAAGCCAGGATGTAAGCTCCAATCAGGGGAAGAATGAATAATGCTTTATAAGATAGCTTTTTCTCTTTGTGAGTTGTGATGTGCGTGCTATGCTTCTGAGGATGGATGGCAAACACAACTATCACCACAGCCATGAGACGAAAGAGCGCAGCTCCAATGAAGGCACTGGCGTAACCGGTGGTAGCGAGCAAGCCACCTATGCCAGGGCCAAGCAGAAAAGCAGCATTAAAGAAGGCGTTGAACACGCCATAAGCCTCACCCTGCTTGCTGGATGGTAACGTATCGACAACCAGTGCGCGAGCCGAGGGTAGAATAGCGGCTGCTGCCATGCCTTCAACGAAACGCAAGATAACAAACAGAATAGGATCGACGATAAGCAAATAAGCCAGCGAAAGCATAGCCTGAGCCAGCAGACCAACGATCATGACCTCCTTGCGTCCCCAGCGGTCGGCCAGCCAACCAACGGGATATTGAAAAACGAAATTCGAGATGAGGAAGGCCGATGCCATAGCTCCAATGATGACCAGCGAAGCCCCATGGGCCTGTGCAAACAGCACACGTACCGGCCCCACCATGCCAATACCCACATAGGCGGCACAGACGGTAAGACATATGGCTAAGAGGGTGCGGTTACGTAGCATCAAATCTCCTCATCTGAGTTGGCAATGAGATGGCATGCCAGCCTGCGAGCAGTGGCAGGCTGGCATGCCATCTCATTGCCAACTCCCAATCTTGATATATTCTCCAAAAGGGGTGTATGATAGTCAAAATTATATCACCGCCTGAACAAGGTTATCCAGCTTGTTTATTGCTTTTGTGATTCTGAAGCGAAGGGAGGTTCTTCATATGGACCAGTTTATCGATGCGCATGTCGTGGCAGGTATCACCTTGTTAGGGATGACGTTCGACCTCGTCGGGGCCTTCTTGTTAGTCTTCGACTTGCTGGCCGAAGGGAAAGACAAACACTTCTATACGCTGACGGAATTGCTCCTGTATGGTGTGATTGGGATTTTTGTCGGCTTTGTCTGCTCCGCCGCCCTCTTCACCCTCGCGGTGCGCTTCCACTTGCGCATCTTGACCGCACTCGGCTACCCTGCTACCTTTGGCATGGCACTTGGCTATGGCTTCGGCAGCGGTTTTGGCTTCGCCTGCGGCTATGTCTTCCATCAGCCCCGCCTCTCTCAACACCTTACGCCTTGGTTCAGAGTACTCTGTGGAGTCGGGATGGGCCTTGGGGTGGGATTAGGACATTGGCTTGGGGGAATACTGCTTGTGGGGTTGAAGCTCGTACACGACTTTCCCAGTGGACTACTCTGGGGAGGGATTAGCGCTCTGCTCGCTGCAAGCGCCTTTGGCTTTGGTGTCAGGCACCTCTTCGTCCTCAAGACACCAACGTTTGATGGGCTTGGTTTGCTCGTCGGACTCGTGACGGTCCTTACAGGAGGGGCTCTCACAGGAGTGGCCTACGAACTCATTTTTGGGGCCGATCTGCTTCCGCTGCTGCTGCTTGGGGGTGTCGTCGGGGTCCTTGGCGGACTCGCCCTCGGTCTCATGATCAGTATCACTCCGCAGCTTGAACGGGGAGGATATACCCCCAAGCAAATGGGTGTGATCGGGACCATTCTGCTCTTCCTCGGCTTCTTTCTCCAAGCGATCCCCTATGTGGCCAAACTCTTTGTGCTGTAACCAATTCGCAAGCAGCATACGGGGATACATCACCTGAGAAAAAGAGTTCTGAGGTATAGCCAATTAGTGCCATTAGTAACAACGCAGTAACTAATTTCATTGCTTACTCGTATTTAAGAGGGTAGAGTAAAGCAAATTTGTGATGAGTGGTAGAGGAGTTAGAGTGTGACTTTACCGCCCGACCTCACACATTAGGAATAGGATTGTGAAAACCAACACACTTGTACGACCATTCTTAAAATGGGCCGGTGGGAAAAGGCAACTCCTACCTGAACTACTGAAATATGTTCCCAAGCAGCAGTACAAAACGTACTATGAGCCATTTGTTGGAGGAGGTGCTCTGTTACTTGAACTCCAAAAAAACCGGGCAGTTATCAACGATTCAAATTCAGAGCTTATCAACTGTTACCAAGTTGTAAAAGATGCAGTCGAACCTCTTATTCTTCTGTTAAGCCAACATCAGAATGCTGAAGCTCATTATTATGAAGTGCGGAACTTGGATCGTTCACCTGACTATGCCAGTAGATCACCAGTTGAGCGAGCGGCTAGAATTATCTATCTTAATAAGACCTGCTATAATGGCCTCTTTCGAGTGAACTCTCAAGGACAGTTCAATGTACCTTTCGGGCGATATACTGATCCAAACATAGTTGATGCAGGTGTTCTCAGAGCAGTAAGTGCCTACCTCAATAATTCTGAGATAATAATATGCAATACAGATTTTGCTAACGCAGTTAGCGATGTAAAACGAGGAGATTTTATTTATTTTGATCCCCCTTACGATCCTGTTTCAGACACAGCCTCTTTCACAGGATACGACATTAATGGATTTGGGAAAGATAAGCAGATTAGGCTAAAAGAAGTATTCGATGAACTCAATGAGCGGGGATGCAAAGTTCTTCTTAGCAATGCGTATACCCCCTTCATCACAGATTTATACCCACAATACCGACAGGTAAAAGTAGAGGCTTCGCGTGCGATTAATTCCAATGCTCAAAAACGGGGTAAAGTAGACGAGATTTTAGTGATGAATTATGATGAATAAGCCAAAAACCAAAAACGATAATGCATGGGAACAATTATTCGATAGATACTCTATTCTTTAGGAGCAGTTTCAAGCATTCTGATAAGAACCTCGATTCACACGACCTTGACCTCACCACTTACTAACCAATGGTGCTACTTATACATTGAGTAGCCCTAGAAAAGGCAAAATCGGCCAGTTATCAGCCTGCCCAAGGCTGATTTACCCTAGTGTGAAGGAGATATTGCTGAAGAAATGAGCTTGTTTAAACCTAGCAATACCTACTCAATCAGTAAATAGCGCCATTGCTTATGTAGGGACATGAGATTTCAAGAAAAAGAAGACACTGCTACCAGTGCGGTCAAACGCTTCTGGCTCGACCTAGAAACCACAACTGTATCATTGTTTCGCGAATACCAGGAGATTGTGAGACAGCAAAGTCAGAACGGACATGAGAAATAACTATCCAAAAAAACACCCTGGCCGTTGTTATCCAACGTGGCTGGGGTATTTTTCTGTATTTATGAGAAGGTTCATTTGTCTGTCTTGGGTGGAGTAGTGAGTATTTGCAATACTTGCTCAAGTTTTCCCTCTAAAGATGTAAAACGCTGCTCAAACTTTCCCTCTAAAGATACAAAACGCTGCTCAAACTTTTCCTCTAAGGATGCAAAACGCTGCTCAAGCTTGCCCTCTAAAGATACAAAACGCTGCTCAAAACCATCTATGCGCTGACTCAGTGTATTCAAACGCTCTTCAACAGTAATCTGACTGATTTTTATTTCCTTAATATCCAGTTGTTGGGAAGAGAGAATACCAAGAAATATGGTAACGTTCCGGTTTAGCTCTTGGGTATCTGTGCTTGAACTCTTCTGTAAGAATGCTACTGTTTTTTCTAAAGTAGTAAGTCTCTCTTCTTGAGTTGGCATAGAAATTTCACCTCTCTGGCGGCACGCGCCTGATCTTTAGTGCATATTGTAACATACTCTGATAGCAAGAGGAACTCTTGCAGTACTACGGAAATACCCTGGTTTGATGACTTCGAACCAGGGTATTTTACTACCTTTTTGACACCCAGCTTGATGTCCAGCACTTACAAGAGTTTACCGAACGCCGCGCCTGAAAGCCCCTGCGCGAGAGACTGCGGGATGAAAGGCGCGTTCCGCGTTGCGGGCGTGATGGGAGTGGGGGTAGACGTTGGGTCATCGCATGCGAGAAAGGCATCTCCGGCCCGCCTCACGAGTTCTGCCAGGGAAAGTCCCTCACTTTCAGAACGCTCTGCGCAAACGCTCCATTTGCGCGTTCGTGAGGGAGAAATTGGTTCTCTTCATGGGTTTCTCCTCTTGACGATACAGCATTTATTGTGGTATAATCAGTCGAGCAGAACACACACGGGAGGGCAAGAGGCATGTTGATCTACGAGTACAAGCTGGATGGCAACCAGCAGCAATATGCGGCTATCGACGAAGCTTGCCGCGTGGTGCAGTTCATTCGCAACAAGTGCCTCCGCTTGTGGATGGACGGACGGCGCATCAACAAGAATGACCTTCAGTGCTATTGTGCCGTTCTGGCGAAAGAGTACGCGTTTGCCCGCTCTCTCAATTCCCAAGCTCGTCAAACCAGTGCCGACCGTGCCTGGGCTGCTATCTCTCGCTTCTATGAGAATTGCCAGAACCACAAGCCAGGGAAGAAGGGCTACCCCAAGTTTCAGCACGATAACCGAAGTATCGAGTACAAAGCCACAGGCTGGAGGTTAGACCCCGATGGACGTCACGTCACTTTCACGGACTCGTGTGGCATTGGTCGCCTGCGCTTGGTTGGTAATCCTGGACAGCAGATCGAAACCTTTCCCGTGAAGCACATCAAACGAGTTCGCATCCTACGCCGCGCCGATGGATACTACGCTCAATTGGGAGTTGACACACACAAAAAGTGCGAACATGTCGAGACGGGCAGCGTGGTCGGCATTGACATGGGTTTGAAAGTCTTCTACACTGACTCCGACGGAAATCAAGTTTCGAACCCACGCCATTATCACAAGGCCGAGAAGAAACTCAAGCGCCTGCACGCCCGCGTGTCACGCAAACACAAGAAGGGCCAGAACCGCAAGAAAGCCAGACAACGCCTAGCCAAAGCGTATCTGAAAGTGCAACGGCAGCGTGAAGATTTCGCTCGTAAAACAGCGAACGCGCTTGTCACGTCTCACGACCTGATTGCCTACGAACACCTTCAGATCCGCAATATGGTGAAGAACCACAAGCTTGCCAAGAGCATTCATGATGCTGCATGGGGTCAATTCCTTGGATGGGTGAAGTCCTACGGCATTATGCACGATGTACCGATCATCGCCGTCGCCCCACACTATACCAGTCAGGATTGTTCTGGCTGTGGAGAGCGCGTCAAGAAAACGCTCTCGACTCGGACACATGTCTGTCCCTCGTGTGGGTTGGTGATGGACCGCGATGAGAATGCCGCAGCCAACATCTTGGCAAAAGCATTAGAGGGTACCCTGGGGCACAGGGAAACCCATGAGTTTGTCTCAGAAAACGCTTGGGGAGAGATGACCTCTACTGTCCTCTTCGAGAGGGGAGGAGGGCAAGCCAGCTCAAAGAACCAAGAACCCCCTTGGCTTTAGCCATGGGGAGTGTCAGTTTGATGAACATGGATGGACAATGAAACCTACTCCCACGCCCCAATCTTCACATATCCCTTGAGCAAGTTGCGGGCGATGATGAAGTGCTGGATCTCATCCGTGCCTTCGTAGATACGGGTGACGCGCAGGTCGCGGTACCAGCGTTCGATGGGCATTTCACGGGTGTAGCCCATGCCACCGTGAATTTGCATGACGCGATCAACCACGCGATTGGCCATGTTGGAGCCGTAGAGTTTGGCCATACTGGCCTCGTGGCGATTGTCGAGGCCCTGATCGGCTTTCCAAGCGGCGTGGAAGGCGAGCCATTTGGTGGCCTGAATCTCAACGGCAGAGTCGGCGAGCATCCATTGGATGGCCTGGCGATTGGCGATGGGTTCTCGAAAAGTGACGCGCTGTTTAGAATAGTCTACAGCCATTTGCAGCAGGCGTTCGGCGGTGCCGACACAGCGTGAGGCGATGAGCCAGCGACCCTGCCCGATCCATTGCATGCCCAGTGAGAAGCCGTATCCCACTTCGCCCAGTATGTGATCGTCCGGCACACGCACATTCTCAAAGAAAAGTTCGGCAGGCGACCAGCCACCCATAGTCGGTATGGGACGCGATGTCCATCCTCTGTCACGATCGACCAGGAAGCAGGTGACGCCCCCGCTTTGAGGCGGCTTCGTACGGTCGGTGACAGCGAAAACCATGGTGAAATCGGCCTCATTGCCACCGGTGATAAAGACCTTTTGCCCATTGATGACCCACTCGTTGCCATCCTTGACCGCCGTGGTACGAATGGCCGAGGGATCAGAACCGGCCCCTGGCTCGGTGAGGGCAAAGCACGATTTGCGTTTACCCTCGATGGTGGGGATCAGATATTCTTCTTTCTGCTGTTTGTTAGCATGATAGAGGATGTTATCGGCACTACCGCCGAAGGTGAAGGGGACAATCGTGCGACCTAGTTCCATAGCAATGAGGGCCATCATCACCGCTCCCAGATTGGCCCCACCGTATTCCTCCGGAGTATTGATGCCCCAGAAGCCCAGCATTTTGGCCTTCATTTGTATGGAATGGTAGAGATCGGGTTCAACGCCGGTAGGATACTTACCCTCGTTCTGCAAGACCTCGTTTTCCAAAGGCATAAGTTCACGTTCTACGAAACGACGGACAGTTTGCTGGATCATGCGTTGTTCGTCTGTCAGGGAGAAATCCATGGTCGCCTCTTTCCTAGTGGCTCGCCCGCGTTGTGTGCGGTGGCTGGGACAATTCATAAGCTTATTTTAGCAGATCGCACCGAAATCTGCCTGTCTTTTAAGCATGGGGAGTCGTCACCATACTTAACAGCTTCCCATCCTTGCAGGCAATATCTTTCAATTAAGAATGAGTCATCCATATAATGAGGGAAGAATGGGTACGCATTTTGATTCATGTGAGCCCTCCTGGTCGCCCTGCTTGTCTACCTGTACAAATGGACAGGTACCTTCCAGTTAATTATATCTGCTCCAAAAACTGTTGAATCTGGCGGTGTAGAGTGACGCGGTGGCGGCTATACTTACTACTGTGCAGAGGAACCTACAAGCATAGCCCTCGATAACCCGCACGATACTGATTGTGGAACCCGGTAGCGGCAGGCTAGCTTACGGAGAAGCGATCTCGTTGGCTGCGTGCGAGGCAGAATACCTGAAGTCTTTTCCGAAGCGATGGCATCGGATATGCCATGGAAGGGCTATGCAAGTAGGGAGACTCTTTAAGATAGACTAAGTTCGTAGAAACATAGGGAGGACAACTCGTTGCAGTTGTCCGGGGAGCAGGAAACATGGCACAATGGGCCTACAAAGTGGTCTACATCGATTACCGTGGACGCATTTCATGCGAGGGACTGGAGACGCTGATCGCCAATGAGCGACGTAGTGCGTTCGCCCGTCGTTACATGAACACGCTCGGTCGTGAAGGTTGGGAACTGGTAGGTATCCAGCCTCTTACTTCAAACTCTGCCTACTATACCTTTAAGCGTCCGGCGCAGGAGGGCGACTATGCCGAGGAAACTCCTCCAGCCGCCAGCCAGGGAACGACGCCTCCACAGGGCAGTACACCAACCGGTGGAAGCCCGACAATTGAGACAGCATAAGACATGAGACACAAGAAAAGCTCTTCGGGTGCACACCCGAAGAGCTTTTCTTGTGTCTCATTGGCATAGGGAGCATGATGACCGCAAGGGTCATCACTACTATACTACGTCTTCGCAGGCCAATGCATGCGTATATAGTAGTGATGACCCTTGCGGTCATCATACTTTGCAAGAACCCAACTTTTTGATGTGGTATAATTTCTTATGGAACATATGTGGATGTTGTGAGGTACTTATCACCTTCAGTAGCTACCGATCACCGATGATTCTATGTACTCAATGAGGAGGAGCTTTACTATGTCAATATCCCCTCTCGTCTCTTCGACGGAAGAAGGACAGATTTTCGAGAATTTTATCGCTGGCGAGTGGCGCAGTTCGACCAGCGGCGAGACGTTTAAGAGTACTAATCCCGCCAATACTCAGGAGATTGTGGGGCGTTTCCAGAAATCGACCTTGGATGATCTCAACGCTGCGGTGGCTGCCGCAAAGCAGGCTCAGCCAGCGTGGGCGGCTATACCTGCACCTCAGCGCGGCGAAATTTTACTACGAACTGCCTTAATCCTGCAAGAGCGGCAAGAGGAACTCGCGACGCTGATGACGCGAGAGATGGGTAAAGTGCTCAAAGAGACACGCGGCGATGTGCAGACGGCTATCGACGTTGCCAAATTTATTGCCAGTGAGGGGCGGCGTGCGCAAGGCGAAACGCTTCCTTCGGCTCTGCCTGACAAATTTAATATGACTATGCGCCAGCCAATGGGCGTGGTGGGTATTATCACTCCGTGGAATTTCCCTATGGCGATTCCGGCATGGAAGACTTTTCCCGCTCTGCTGGCCGGAAATGCGGTGGTGCTGAAGCCGGCCAGTGATACACCACTGCTGGCACTGAAGATGGCGGATATTCTACATGAAGCTGGTCTACCTGCTGGAGTGCTGAATGTGATTACTGGCCCCGGTAGCTTGCTGGGCAATGCGCTGGCAAGCCATAAGGATGTGAATATGATCTCCCTGACGGGCTCAACCGAAGTGGGGCGTCGCGTTGCAGAGATTTGCGGGCGCGACTTGCGCCGTTGCGCGTTGGAGCTTGGCGGGAAAAATGCCGTGGTTGTGCTGGAAGATGCCGATCTTGAGCTGGCAGTGGAGAGCGTGGCATGGGGTGCCTTTGGCACGACCGGTCAGCGTTGCACCGCGACCAGTCGGGTGATTGTGCATACGGCGGTGGAGCAAGAGTTTACCGACCGCTTAGTGGCTGCTGCCGAGAAACTGCGCATTGGCAACGGTCTCGATCCTCAGGTTGATATGGGACCGCTCGTCAACAAGGGCCGTGTTCAGGCGGTACATACATATACGCAGGTGGGCGAGCAGGAAGGGGCTAGACTGGTGACCGGTGGTGCGCCTGTGGACGGTGATAGCTATAGCCAGGGAGCTTTCTATAAGCCGACGGTGTTTACGGGTGTGCAGCCACATATGCGTATTGCACGCGAGGAGATTTTCGGCCCGTTCGTTTCGATCCTGCCCGTGTCCTCTTATGAAGAGGCGGTACAGGTGGCTAATGGAACAGAGTATGGGCTTTCGGCGTCGGTCTTCACCAATGATTTACGCACAACCTTCCGTGCTATGCGTGATATCGAAGCGGGACTGCTCTACTTTAACGCACCGACGACGGGAGCAGAGATTCATCTGCCCTTTGGTGGTATGAAGGCCAGTGGCAACGGACATCGTGAGCTTGGTCGGCACGCGGTTGAGGAGTTTAGCGAACCGAAGAGTGTCTTTGTTTCGTATCCACCGAGACGGAAATAAGATTTTTTTGCTGATCAAAGAGAACAAGGGAGCATTCCTGCATAGGAACACTCCCTTGTTCTCTTTGATCAGTTCTACTATAAGCCGAACAAGCTCAGGAGTGCATTTCTACATCCCTGGCGTTCCGCGCCTTCTTGTATGGCCCTATCGTTTAAGTGTTTCCATTGAGCATCTGAGTCGCTGGAGGAGGCGGACAGCAAGGTAACGCGTAAATGGTTTTTCGGGCGCAGGGTGATCACCGGCTGGAATCCAGGTGTATAGCCGGGGACGGGCTGCGGTGTGTAGTGCTGGAGGATACTGGCGAGAATAATTCTGGCCTCTAATTGGGCGAGCGGCATTCCGATGCAGGTGCGGGGGCCGCCTCCAAAGGGGAAGTATGCTCCAACGGGAAGCTGTTGTTTGTTGGCGGGGTCCCAGCGTTCAGGGCGGAAGACCTCTGGGTCTTGCCAGATGTTGGGTAAACGATGAATGACCCACTGGCTCAAGATGATCATTGTGCCAACCGGCAGGCGAACACCATCTAGCTCGAACTCTTGAGCAACGAAGCGCATTTGCAACCATGCCGGAGGGTAGAGACGCATTGATTCGTTCAGTACCCAATCGAGGTAAGGAAGTTTCGCCAGGCCTTCCAGGGTTGGTTCACGACCGGCAAGTACCGAGCGGATCTCATCCTGCAATTTGCTCCGTACCTGCGGATACTGTGAGAGCAGGTAAAATGTCCAGACGAGGGCTATCGCGGTCGTTTCGTGACCTGCTGCAAGGAAGGTCAGGATGTGATCATGAATCTGCTTCTCGGTGAGTTTTGTTTCAGGCTCTTCTCCACTTTCGGCTGACATCAGCATGGCAAGCACATCATGGTATTCGCGCTCATCATCGCGGCGTTGGGCAATCAAGGTGTAAATCAGCATATTTAACTGGCGGATGGCGGCCATACGTTTGCCGTAGCCGGTAATGGGGTTGTCGATGCGAATATTGAGGAGATCCTCGGCCATACTTGTCGAACTGCCAATTACGCCATCGAAGGCATCGCTGAGGGGGCCAAGCTGACTCGAAAGGTCAATACTGAAGAGGCACTTGCTTACAATACGCAGCGTCAACTCCTGCATAGTGCGCGACATATCGACCGCATCACCCGGATGCCACGTTTTGAGCAGTTCCCGTGTATATTGTTCCATGATGGCGGCGTAGCCTTCGACACGTTTTTTATGGAAGGCTGGTTGTACCGCGTGACGTTGCTGGCGATGCTTTGCGCCATCGATGGTTAGCAAGCCTTCACTGGCGAAACCACCATCGCTATTCCCCTGGAGGATGGTGCGATTGGAGAAATTGCGCGGGTGTTCCACGAGGACGTAGCGCACATGTTCTGGGCGGAACAGCACGACAGCTGGATTCTTGCCTACATAGATGGTTGCCATGTTGCCATAGGTACGTTGCAATTGTTGCAGAAAACCAAGGGGGTCTTGCCTCAACGAGAGCGTGTTGCCAATATAAGGTAAGGGGCGAGGGCCCGGTGGAAGCGTCGTCTTTGTTGTTTGTAGTTCTTGCGTAGTCGTTGCCATGTGTGTCTGTTTCTTCTAGTGTTATATTGTACCAATAATCACTACTGTGTATCATAGGGCAGAAATGGTTAGATAGGCAAATGGTTTTAAGGAACTGCTCATCATGCTCACCACCTCACGCTCAATGCAAAAAATGAACTGCACGCCCAAATATTGATCAGCTTGCATCCCAATGGTTACATTTGCTAGGATCAAACAATGTCTGAGTTTCCGACATAGATCTTGTCCGAATCCACCCGACACATGGCTTTAAACCTGTAAGGTGTGTTTGTAATGCATAACTCTCTCGCCGGATGGTGACAAAATAAGAATTGAGTGCTAACGCTAGATTAGGAGAGATACTTGAGCGATCAACGTGACCAACAATTACCATTGACAACGACCGATGCGGGCATACCTGCTCCGAGCGATGAATATTCACTCTCTGTGGGTCCTCAGGGGCCGTTACTGTTGCAAGATCATTATCTTATTCAAAAGATGGCACAGTTCAACCGTGAGCGCGTGCCGGAGCGTGTTGTCCATGCGAAGGGCAGTGGCGCGTTTGGCTACTTCGAGGTGACGGAAGACGTGACCCAATGGACAAAAGCTGCCTTCCTCAATAAAGTTGGCAAGCGCACGCCAGCACTGGCGCGTTTCTCGACTGTCGCGGGTGAACTGGGTTCAGCTGATACGGTACGCGATCCGCGTGGGTTCGCCCTCAAGTTTTATACCGAAGAGGGCAACTATGACATGGTCGGCAACAATACTCCAATCTTCTTCGTGCGTGATCCAACAAAGTTCCAGGATTTTATCCACTCGCAGAAGCGCATGCCTGACACGGATATGCGCAGTAACAACGCGCAGTGGGATTTCTGGTCCCTTTCCCCCGAATCGCTTCATCAGGTGACGTTCCTGATGTCTGACCGAGGTACGCCGCGTACTTATCGCCAAATGAATGGCTATAGCAGTCACACGTACATGTGGATTAATGCTAAAGGTGAGCGGTTCTGGGTCAAATACCACTTCAAAACGGAGCAGGGCATCCAGAACTTCACCGATGCTGAGGCCGTGGCCATGACGGCAGAAGACCCTGACTACCACCGCCGCGACCTGCGGGAGTCCATCAATAAGAAGGATTATCCGGTCTGGCGGCTGGAGATGCAGATCATGCCGTTCGACGATGCGGGGAGTTACCGCTTCAATCCCTTTGACCTTACAAAGGTCTGGCCGCACGGCGATTATAAGCCCATTGCCATTGGCCGACTGGTGCTCGACCGTAACCCGGATAACTTCTTTGCCCAGATCGAGCAGGCCGCGTTTGAACCGGCAAACATGGTATCCGGTATCGGCCCCAGCCCGGATAAGATGCTACTGGGTCGCCTGTTCAGCTATCCTGATACGCATCGGTATCGTATTGGCACGAACTACTTGCAATTGCCAGTTAACCAGCCTCACGTCGAGGTCCATAGCTACAATAAGGACGGAGCGATGCGCTATCGCCACAATGGCGATCAGCCTGTCTACGCACCCAATAGCTATGGTGGCCCCAAGGCCGATCCAGAACGCTTTGCTGATCCAAGCTGGTTTACAAGCGGGGAGATCATGCGCAGTGCGTATGTCCCGCATGCCGAGGATAACGACTTTATACAGCCGGGTAATCTCTACCGGCACGTTCTCTCTGAGACAGACCAGGAACATTTGGCCAGCAACATCGCTGGACATCTGGGCAAGGGTGTCGAACGCCCCGTTCAGGAGCGTGCGCTCAAGCTCTGGTACCAGGTAGACCGTGATCTGGGAGCACGGATTGCCAAAGGTATGGGCATTGAGGTTGCTACGGCCCAACCAGCATCGGCTCCATGATGACCGCAAGGGTCATCACTACTATACACGAAAGACGGGCAGAAGGCGTAGTATAGTAGTGATGACCCTTGCGGTCATCATGCTCACGCTCAATGCAAAAAATGAACCGCACCTGTATAATGGAGTGTAGTGGACGTGAGCAATCGCGTCCACTACACTCCATTATACAGCCCGTGTTCCCACCGTTAGTGTTTTTCTCTATGCATTGGAAGATGGGTCGAGTACTTATGCCTGTTCGACATCTGGGGAACTGCTTGTGTTCTTACCCTCGCTGGTTGGCTGACCCTGAGCTGATCCATAGATCATATCAGAGAGTTCCTTATGGGAGCGATCAAGCAATGCACGCAGTTGTGCCAGGCGCTCTTTATTCTCGAACGCGCCCCTGCTGGCTATAGCGAAGAGGCGGGCTACCTCTGCAGCCTCAGTACGTAACGCTAGCAGTTCCTCGGGGGCACCCCATGGCTGACCATGCCAGCCGTGATGTCCCCAACCGTGCCCAGGACCAAAGTGACCACCAAAGCCATGCCTGTGGCCGAAAGGTCCGCGTGGACCTTGCCACCCTCGTGGCCCGCGTTCCTCACGCTCCATCCAGGGAGGCGTCCAGCCTTCCCAATTCACTTCCTCGGGGGAAGGACCAGATTGTCTGTTAAATGGACCAAACATTGTTCTGTATCTCCTTTCAATTGAGAGAACCTTTGCGATATATCGCATTTACTAAATGAAACGCTGCGATATATTTTTCTATTCCCATATACGATATATCGCATTGAAAGTTGTAAAAAGGAATGTATCTTTGTGGGCGGGCGAGAAAAGGGAAGTCTGAACGCATAGAGTGCATGAGGCAACAGTGGCAATCCTGGAGGAGTACATGGAGTGGGGTGAAAATAGAAAAACACAAGGCTAGCAGATAAGCTAGCCTTGTGTTCATCTCGTGTATTCTGAACGTTTTCCTGGCATTTTTCGCACTACCAGTTGTTGGAAATTAGTAGCGTCCATTCTGATAGCTAGTGTTTGGACGCCGTTCTCTTCCTTGGAATCCTCTGCTTCCTGTTGATTGGCGCTCGCGTGCCTCGTTAACAGTGATGGTTCGATCCCCCATGTTGGTGCCGTTCAGCCGCTCAATCGCGGATCGTGCTGCTTGTTCGTCGCTCATCTCGACAAAGCCAAAGCCTTTGCTTCGCCCTGTGTTGCGATCAGTGATGACCGAAGCTTCGGTGACCTGTCCTGCCTGTTCGAAAAGATCGATCAGATCTTGTTCAGTCGTTTGATAGGGAAGTCCCCCTACATAAAGTCTCATGATAGTATACTCCTGTGTCGACATCTCTTAACGCATTGACGCTCGTAGAAACCGTTTCTCACAGAAGCGATACAATTCCTTTTTGATGCCATACCTTTTCATGTTTACATGATATCACAATATTTAATATTTGTCAAATATATAAAAAGTTTGTTTTTTCACTTTTCATAGTGAATCTGGCAGAGAACTGAGGGGAAGCTCGTTTTACACGAGATTTGGCTGTAGGGCAGCGAAGCGTGATTGACGGGTTTTGGTCAATGGGGTCTCATCCCACCACTCAACAATACGAACCAAATTGAGCGCCGTGAGAATATGCTGATTCTCACGTTTTGCAGAGTAGTTCAGCAGACTTCTCCAACCATCTTTCCCTGATATTATTAACATTTTTGTGCTTCCACACGTCAAATGTAAGTAGAGAGGCACTGAAAAGGTTTCCAGTTCAAATAGAACTATTTTTTAGTACAACAGAATATTTACGTCTAAATAGTAGGGATAGGGAAGGACAATTCGCAAATCGTTTGTACCATCGTCAAAAGCGGACGTAGTATGTTGGTTGTAGGACCGCCGTTGCTATGCGCGATGTCTCAAAGGATGTCAGGAGAAGGGCTCTCTCCTCACATCCAACATATGATTGTACTGACAATAAAGCCAGAAACAACCAGAGGGGAGAGTAACGAATGACAAAGGGCAAACCTGACCTTCTTCTACTACTACATATTGCAGGTAAGTTGATTGATTTCGTAGTAGATGCATGGCGACCTGATCCTGCTCAACAAGAGCAACTGCTTTCACATCTTGCAGCGTGTCCTTATTGCAGAATCACTCTTATCGTATTGCTTTCGGCAGAGCAAGAGTACAATAGATTGCACAATTATCCTGAAGCATCTGCACACGATTTGCTCACACAATTTGTAACACTACATCACGCAATAGAGGCACAGGATTACGAGTATATGGGAGCATATGCCGAGGCAATTGTCGCTGAAGGGAAAGAGGAGGCAGATAAGTGCTTTCCTCTACTCGCGGAACACATAAGCAAATGCCCAAGCTGCCAATCCACCTTGGAGGAAACCGTGGCCTTCCTCAACGAGCCAGCCGAGAGCAATTGATTTCGTCTATGGGAGTATACAAAAGTAGTATGAACTGGCACCTGTAAGCAAAGTGCCAGTTCATATAGAGTATCTCTACCATTTTAGAGTGCATTTAAATAGGGAAGTTTACCCTTGACCCCTCGACTTTCCACGTGCATAACGCTGGGCTGAGCGCACAATATAGCCGACAACCGCAGCAGAACATCCAACTACTTTGGCCACCTCCTCGAAGGAACGGTTTTCAAATAGAGCCATATTCACTATTTGTCCGTTCCGTCTCGGGTTGGCGTGCGTAGATACATATTCTTGCAGGGCTACCAATGCTTTGCCTAACTCCTCACGTAGGATACACTCATCTTCTACCGTTCTTGATGTATTTGTAGCAAATGCATCATCCTCATGCTCAGCATCGTCACGTGAATCATCTACCGGAGCGAGAAACTGTCCTACACGCTTCAATTTTCGATACTCATCAATAATACAGCTGCGAACGAGACCGAAAAGCCACGTTCTGAACGTGCATTGATATTGGAAGGTAGGCAAGAATTTAGCTATTCGTGCCATTGCATTTTGCACAAGATCATCCCAGTGTTCTTGAGGGATGTTTTTTGCCTGTACCTGAACACGCTTCTTTACAAACTCACGGCATTCGTACCACTGTCCCGATCTGCCGTCTCTTAACATTTCTTCGATGACTATCCTATCGTCCGCTCCTGGCCATGGAAAGTAAGGTTTGCCGTCTGTCATTTGTTACACCTTCTCTCAGTTGCTGCTGGCATCATTGACAGTACAATTAGCGTACATGTAAAGAGTGGAGCGAACCTGCCTAAAGGCTGTAGTCCACTTTCTCTCCTCGTCTTAGTTCCGAACGCGCTAGCTTGTCATAACAACACTTACTTTGACTAACAAACCTTTTTCAACAGATATCTCCGAATCTGTTTATATTTCGACAACTATAACGTCGAAATGCATGTTTGTTTGTACACCTAAAAAATACCCAATGTCTCTGACGTTTCTCCAAGGATTTCATAAGAAACTTGTACTGCCTTCCTTATCTAATTTGACGGCAAACCGTTCGTGGAGGTGATATCATGTGAATATCATACGTATATCAGTTTTATTCAAGCGCAATTAATGTTTGAGTGATCGTCTACAAGCTGTCTGGTTCACAAATCGTTTGAAGAAGAGTTAAGCTATGCCGGGAATTATGAGATGGCTACCGAAGATGCAGCTGAAGCAAAAAAGTTTTCCAGATCGATTGTTTCTCGCCTGAAGCAGGAACGAGAGCGACGAGCTTGGACGCAAAACGAAGTTGCCGAACGTATCGGCACGACCCAGATCAACATCAGTCGTTGGGAAAATGGCGTTACTGTTCCCAGTCCATACTATCGTCAAAGGCTTGCAGAACTTTTTGGAAAAGGCATTCAGGAGCTTGGCTTAATCCCTGAGAGCAGTGAGGAAGTATCTACCCCTTCAGGTACTCCTGACTCTCGTACCTCTATCCCTTCTTTACCTATCTGGAACGTACCATATCGGCGTAATCCATTTTTTACAGGTCGTGAGGAGATTTTGACTCATCTGTATACTGTATTGAGAAACAGTAAAGCAGTCGGCTTGACCCAGGCGCTTAGTGGCCTGGGAGGAATAGGTAAGACGCAGATCGCAGTTGAATACGCCTATCGCTCTCGCGACCACTATCAAGCTATCTTATGGATAACCGCTTCTTCTCGTGAAGCTTTGAGCGCCGACTTTGTAATGTTAGCGGCTTTGCTAGATTTACCTGAACAGTATGGGCAGGATCAGGACATAGTGATACGGGCAGTAAAGCGCTGGCTGACTACCCATACTCACTGGCTGCTTATGCTTGACAACGTTGATAATCTGGAAATGATCGTTGACTTTTTGCCGATACAGAGTACGGGAGATGTGCTGCTTACTACACGGTTGCAAGCATTGGGAACCGTTGCTCAAAGTGTTGAAGTGGAAAAAATGGGGTTGGACGAAGGCATGGAGTTTCTCTTGCGCCGCACCAAAGTCATTGCGCCAAGGGCACCTCTTGATCACGCAACGAAAGAGAGACAGGCACAAGCGGCTGAGATCGTGGTTGCGCTGGATGGATTGCCGCTTGCTCTTGATCAAGCTGGTGCATATATTGAAGAAACACGCTGTGGGTTATCCCAATATCTCAATTTATACGGCACGCGCCGTAAGGAATTACTATTGCGACGGGGAAGGTTTCCCATTGACCATCCAGATTCCGTTGCTGCCACCTGGTCACTTTCTTTTCAGCAGGTAGAGCAAGAGAATCTAGCTGCCGCTGATCTACTACGCCTATGCGCTTTTCTCAGTCCAGAAGCTATTCCAGAAGAAATCATTACAGTGGGTGCAGCAGAACTTGGTTCCCCACTTGGATCGGTAGCGAGCGATCCTTTAAAGGTTGATAAAATCATTGAGTTGCTGCTGCGCTACTCGCTTCTGCGACGCACTTCCGAAGTGAAGTCCTTGAGTATCCATCGGCTGGTGCAAGCAGTTCTTAAGGATGGTATGGACAGAGACACGCAGAGTCTCTGGGCGGAACGGGCTATACGAGCAGTAAATCGTGCTTTTCCTGATGTTGAACTGCAAACCTGGGAGGTGTGTCAGCGTTGCCTTCCACATGTGCAGATGTGTGCATCATATATAGAAGAATACATACTGGCCTTTCCCGAGGCTGCTCGATTGTTCAACGAGGCAGCCTCGTACCTTGTAGCACATGCAAGGTACCAACAGGCGGAACAACTGTTACTCAAAGCTCTGGCGGTTCGTCAACAGATATTGGATGCCGATCATCCTGATACGGCTCGCACGCTGAACGATCTGGGATCGCTCTATCAGGACCAGGGCAAATACGAAGAGGCCGAGCCCCTATTACAGGAGGCGTTAGCGATTCGTCAACGATTGCTAGGGGGAGAGCATCCTGATGTGGCTCAAACGCTTTATAACCTGGCAAGCTTATATCGTGCACAGGGAACCTACGTAAAAGCAGAGCCCTTCTATTTACAGGCCCTGTATATTCGAGAAACAACATTGGGATTTGACCACTCTCTTGTCGCACGAAGCTATTACGGTTTGGCGAAACTGTACCATTCACAAGAGAAGTACCAACAGGCCGAAAAGCTTTGTAAGCAAGCCTTGTACATTCAAGAACAGCGTTTGGGAGGTGATCATCCCATGATTGCTTCCACACTGAATATGCTGGCGAAGATCTATCAAGGGCAGAATAAACTTGATCAGGCTAAGGAAATGAATGTACGTGCCTTACGCATTCGAGAGAGTACTTCGGGTACGGATCATCCGCAAGTGGCGATCATCATCAACGATCTGGTTGAGATTTACCATGCCGAAGGGAGATATCGCGAGGCGGAGTCGCTGATTGCCAGATCGCTCAGTATTCACGAGCAAGCGCTTGGCTCAGAGCACCCTTATATGGCGTATAGTCTGAGTAATAGAGCCGAAAATTTCTTCTTACAGGGGGACTATGTTCAAGCCGAGTCTTACTACAAGAAGGCTCTGGCTATTCGTGAGCAACATCTGGGTTTTAACCATCCACGTACCGCCTCTACTTACTGTAATCTCGCGAGGCTTTATTCCGCTTTAGAGCGGTATGAAGAAGCCGAGTCACTCTACCGTAAGGCGCTATCTATCCACGAACGTGCTTTCGGGATTGACCATCCCACTGTTGTCAGTATGCTGGAACAGTACGCTACTTTGCTAAAAAAGCTGAAAAGAGAGGGTGAGGCATGTGAGCTTGAGGCACGTATCCAGGCAATCAAAGAAAGATAGAGCAATCTCGAGAGCATGAGTTTCTCGAGAGAAGATATGCTAGCAATGGTTGCATTGTGTTGCAATTATTATTTTCTGTGCTTGTATGATATATGTACATGTAGTGTGAGAATTGCTGATGGAGAAGATAGTCATCATTGGAGCATCTGGCGCAGGCAAATCAACGCTTGCAAAGGGATTAGGTCCCATACTCAAAATTAAAGTTTTCCACCTGGATCGCTTTTTCTGGCAGCGCGGTTGGAAAAGGAGAACCGGGAATTCAAGAATAGATATTCTGCAAGATCTCGTTCGAGAAAAGGGATGGATCATTGAGGGAAGCTATCTCAGCTCAGCCGAACTTCACTTGGAAGCGGCAGATACTATTATTTTTTTGGATATTCATCCCCTGTTATGCTTTTGTCGGGTAATTAAGCGACATTGGGAATGTCGTCGTAAACGTTTTCGTAGTGATATACCGGCGGGATGTACGGATAAGCTTACGCTATTCCGTATGTTGAAGGTGCTGGCCTTTCCACTCATAGGCCGGAGAATGCTTGAGAAAAAACTGCACAAATACGAGTCTAAACGAATTATCCGGCTTCGTTCAGATGAAGAGGTAAGAGACTTTTTAGCGCAGCTAGTGCAAGATGCGAATGATAAGAGGAATTTTCCCAGTAAAGCTCCTGCTGCAAAAGGAAAACCCTTAGCGCTAGTAAGTCGATAACGAAGAGCATGACAAATTTGTGACGACAGTCAGGGATTGAATAAGCTGTTTGGAGGGATCAGCAGCAGTGCTTCTGTAGAAGCACTGCTGCTGATCTTTATATTTTCTTGTTTGTTTCGTCTTTATGAGTATAAAGAATTGTTCCAGTAATGCTCTCTTGTATTGAGGTATAGCTATAGTTAAGGAGGTGTCATACGCAAAACGAATTATGTAGATCGATTACGATGAATGGAGAGATATGCTAGAGGTCCACTGCTGGCTGTATTCAAAGCGATTCAATTGAGAGCACTTTTGTACTCTCCTTTTGCGCAAGGTACAAGAATGTTTCCAAAGCGTGGTAGCCGTGAAAGGAGAAAAATCCTAATGAAAATTGAGAGAAACCTTTATGCCGGGGCAGTATTAATGGGATGCATCTGCTTGCTGCCTATCGTCGGTTTTGTGCTGGTGTCGCTCTGGCCGCAACGAGTGTTAGTATCGTGGCTATTGCTCGGCCTTGTAGCACTGGTTATTGTTGTGAGACTGGCTTTATGGGTGTTCAAAGCGGGAACGAATGCGAAGGTGCGCCTGTCTGAAGAAAAACTGCGATCAGGGCGGCTCTACGCAAACGAGCGTTTGGTTGAGCACGAGGGACGGGACAATGACGAATGGGCAGTTGAACAACAGCGAGTGACGAAGGATGAGCCATATGTACAACGCCCGTATATACATCCTCCCCATCGACAACTGTCCGAGCCCTATGAAGTTCCTTATAGTGGCTTAAAGCCTCTTAGCATAGATAGTGATGATTGGGAATAAGAGAAATGGTAGCCCGTAAGTAATCTGCTTGCATCGGGGGCCTCGATAATCGAGGCCCCTTTTTGATCATAGCAAGCCGGAGTATCAGAACTTAGAAAGGGTTGTGCAAGGTATCTACGACGATGCTATTGCTTATGTGTGGTAAGGGAGCATGCTGTGACATAATGGAGGGTTGGATACCTCAAAAAGCAAAGGAGAGAAGTATGACAGATAGGCGTGATACGCTTGCTCAATCTCAGATGATAGACTTGCCTGCTGGCCGCTTTCATTATGTCAGTTGGGGAGCTGAACGGACTGAACGGCCCAGCGTCGTGCTGTTGCATGGCGTTACAAGTTCCGCACAGAGCTGGGTGCGTGTTGGACCGGCACTGGCAGATCGCTACCGGGTCTACGCCCTCGATATGCGCGGGCATGGCGATAGTATCAAACCTGCACGAGGCTCATATAGCCTGCGCCACAGTGCTGATGACGCGATTGCGTTTATAGAGGCTCTGGGGTTAGAACGGCCCGTGCTGATCGGGCATTCCTGGGGTGGAGCAACGGCTATCGTGCTGGCAAGTGGAGCCTCTACCTCCAAGCCTGTCCCACACCTTGCTCAGCTGATCCTTGAGGACCCGGCATATACCCTTGGTCGTGGTGATCCTGAAAAACGTGCTGCCGATTTTACCAGGGACATTGGTCGTCCCGCAGATGAATTGCGAGCCGAAATTGCTGCCGCTAACCCTAGCTGGGCGGAGGCCGATATTGAAGGCAAGATCGATGCTCTGCACAAGGTGACGCGAGAAGCAGTGGTCAGTGTCTTTGCTGAGGCAGGTCAGAGCGGTAACCTGCTTCCCTTGCTCGCCAACATCGTTGCACCTACGCTCTTGATCCGCGCCGATCCAGCACTTAGCTCGACTCTGGACGATGCTGCCTGGGAGCAAGCGAAGCAGTATTTGCCTGCACATAGTCGGGCTGTGCAGATCAAGGGAGCTGCGCATAATATTCACCGGAGCAAGTTTTCTGAATTTGTGCAGGTGGTGAAAGAGTTCCTGCACGTCTAATGAGCGCAAGGTGGCTAACATGGCAGGGGCAAGCCCTGCCACTACTATACGACGCGTAGCCAACATGGCTCGAGTAGTGGCAGGGCTTGCCCCTGCTATGCAAAAAAGATGTGCACGCGTGATATGTTGAGTGCTGGCGGGTTTCTTTTCTGTGTAATAGCACCTCACGTACGCCCTCCCGATGCTCTCATCCAGATATTTCATGCTGACGTTCATGCACTATGCTGCCTGCTGTGGCGGCGGTTTTCACAGGTTCTGGGCGTTTGCCCTTAATCAACAACCATGCGCTGAGAGCGCTTGCCAGGGCCAAGCCTGCACAGATGAGTGAAACCAGACGAAAACCGCTCACAAATGCTTCGTCTATAGCATTCTTGAGGGCAGCGTGTACTGCGGGGCTTGCATTTGCGGGAATCTGGATACCAGCGAGCTTGATGCGCTGCACATCAAGCATATGGTGCATCTGAGCAGAGAGGTGCAGCGTTGCCAGGTGACTATCGAGGCTGCCATTAAAGACAGCTAACATGACAATTCCTATTACTGCAATGGCGAGCAGCCCGGCCGTTCGAGAAACAGCATTGTTGATGCCAGAGGCAATACCGGCGTGGCGTTTGTCGACTGCACCCATGACGGTTGTTGTCAGCGGGGCAACGGTGATGACCATGCCAATTCCCATTACCACCACTGCTGGAAAAAAGGTTGTCCAGTAGCTGCCGCCAATTCCTGGCAGAGCAAAAAGGGAGAAACCAATAGCAGTGATGATTGGACCAACAACTAGTGGAAGTTTTGCACCATAGCGATCCACCAAGCCTCCTGCCCAGCGTGAGAGCAGGAACATAATCAGAATGAAAGGTATAAAGGCAGTACCTGCTGCCGTAGCAGGATACCCTTGCACTTGAATCAAATTGAAAGGGAGGAAAAACGTTAAGCAGGCCAATGCCGCATACAACAAGAGCGTCAATAGATTTGCCCCGCTAAACGTGGGCGAACGAAACAAGTTGAGCGGTACCATCGGTGCCTGAACACGGCTTTCTATAAAAAGAAAGACAATGAATGCACCAATACCGGCAGCTAGAGTACCCACGACAAGAGGATGGCTTAAGCCAAGATACCCTGCTTCGATCAGCCCGTAGACAATGGCTCCTAGAGCCATCGTCACGAGAAGTGCCCCCCGCCAATCCAGTCCTCCCTTCGCGTCTTCGTCACGGCTCTCTGGCACGCGCCAGAATAACAAGCAAAGCACAATCGCAGCCAGCGGAACATTGATGAAAAAGATCCAGCGCCAGGAGGCATACTGCACTAACCATCCCCCTAGCACCGGACCTACAACCGAGGTGATGGAGGTAAAGCCGGACCAGGTGCCAATCGCTCGTCCACGCCGATCATCGCCGAACGAGGAACTGATGATGGCCAGACTACCGGGCACAAGTAGGGCACCACCTATACCCTGAATGGCTCGTGCAAGAATCAGTTGAAGGACGTTTGGTGAAAGGCCGCACCACACCGAGGCAAGTGTGAAGATGGCGATACCCGTGGCAAAGATGCGCCGCCTTCCAAAGTGATCGCCGAGCGTCCCTCCCACAAGAATGAGAGCGGCGAGAAAGAGCGAGTAGGCCTCTACGATCCATTGCACATCGGTGGTCGTTGCATTCAGGTCCACCTGCAGTACTGGTAACGCAACATTGACGACAGTGCCATCGATAAAGGCCATGCTTGATCCCAGGATTGTTGCCACAAGGACCCAGCGTCCGACATCAGGGTGGCAAGATACGGTGCCAGGTGCAGATCGTATCACGCCTTCGTCACAGGGGGATTTTATAAAGTTGGCCATTGACTGTTCCTTCTTGACTTTACGGAATATCACCAGAAAGCTCCCGTGTGTATGATTATACCAAATCGCGTTCTCGTCGGTATGAATGCCTCCGTTCGACGGCGTCCTTACCATAAATATGCTATGATTGAGTATCGTCAACTCGTTCCTGGCTGTCTAGCTTAGAGAGAAACGTATGAATCATGAGTGGCAATGAGCATGTCAAATTCTGGCATGATGCTACGCTGAGCAATCTTGAGCTTCTGCGTGCTACCTATGTCACGCACACCTTTGCTCCCCACACGCACGAGGGCTATGTGATAGGCGTCATTGAACAAGGCGCAGAGCAGTTTGAATATCGGAGAAGCAGGCACATAGCTCCGGCCGGAAGCATCGTGTTTATCAATCCTGGAGAAGTGCATACCGGTTCGTCTGCAACCGATCACGGCTGGACCTATAGGACGCTCTATCCATCGATTGAGTTGCTACAGCGTGCCGTGTCTGATCTTACTGGTCGGCAGCGCGATATTCCTTTCTTTGCTGAACCTGTGGTTCACGATCCTGAGTTGATGATGGAAATCTCTCTCGCACATCGCGCCATAGAAGAACAAGCGTCTGCCCTTGAACGGGAATCGCGGCTCTTATGGACTCTCTCCCGCCTAATTGTGCGCTACGCCGACGATCATCCGCGTCTGCGTCCGCTCACGAAAGAGCATCTGGGCATCCAGCACGTGCGCTCCTATCTCGAGGAAAACTACGCCGAGAATATCTCCCTCGCAGAGCTGGCCTCGCTTGCTCATCTTAGCCCATTTCACCTGCTCCGCTCGTTTAGAAACCAGGTGAATCTTCCCCCTCATGCCTATCAGATACAGGTACGGATTACGCGTGCCAAGCAGATGTTGCGGATGGGTATGTCATGCGTGGACACCGCGCTCGCCGTGGGCTTTGCGGACCAGAGCCACCTCACCAAACACTTCAAGCGCATTGTCGGTGTGCCTCCCGGACTGTACGGCGGAGTTCGCAAAAAAGAGCAATATTAGACAAGACAATCCTCTCATTGCTGCCTATAATGGCGCTATGACATCGCTACGTTCTGAATTCTTGCATGGTATCAGGGACGAACTCCCGATTCTGATCGGTGTGTTACCTTTTGGTATGATCTATGGTGTGTCAGCGCTCAGTGCGGGTATCGCGGCGAGTAGTGCGCAGGCCATGTCATCTATCGTCTTCGCTGGTTCGGCGCAATTTGTGATCGCCCAGCTCATCGCGGCTGGCACGCCCTCACCTGTGGTCATCCTGACGGCCTTTATCGTGAATATCCGGCATATGCTCTATAGTGCTTCCGTGGCTACCTACACCCGCAAGCTCCATCCTCTCTGGAGGTGGTTGCTGGCGTACCTTTTGACCGACGAGGCTTACGCAGTGGCCATCTCACACTATCAGAAGGCTGGAGACGATGTGCGGAAACACTGGTATTTTCTGGGAGCCGGGCTAGCATTGTGGACGACCTGGCAACTGAGTACGGCTGCAGGTATTTTCCTGGGAGGGCACATCCCTGTGAGTTGGTCACTGGACTTCGCAGCGACGCTTACCTTTATTGCGCTGGTTGTGCCCGCGCTCAAAGATAAGGCCAGCACAGCTGCGGCGCTGACTGCGGCACTGACCGCGCTGCTTGCCATAGCTCTGCCCCTGAAGCTAGGGATAGCTATTGCGGCACTGGTTGGCATAGCTGTCGGCCTCACTGTGGAGATGAAGAAAAACAGGGACCGATAGCAAGGAGTGAGCGTGAGCCGGGCATGATGGCCGCAAGGGCCATCACTACTATAGACGACTGTATCAGCCTATGAAGGCAAAGTAGAGTAGTGAAGGCCCTTGCAGGGCATGATGGCCGCAAGGGCCATCACTACTATAGACGACTGTATCAGCCTATGAAGGCAAAGTAGAGTAGTGAAGGCCCTTGCAGCCATCATGCTTACCACATCGCTTCCTCCGCAAAAACATGATGCCCACCCGATAGCAAGGAGTAGAGGATGTCACAGGGTGTACTCTGGATGACCATAATCATTGTTGGGCTGCTGACCTTTGGTATTCGCCTGTCTTTTATTGTGTTGATGGACAGGGCGCGGATCTCACCAATGGTGCAGCAGGCTCTGCGCTTTGTGCCTGTTGCTGTGCTGTCAGCGCTCATCGCTCCTGCGCTTTTCTTCCCCAAAGGTTCAATGGATCTCTCGCTTGGGAATATTCGGCTCATCGCGGGAATACTGGCGATACTTGTTGCTTGGCGTACAAAGAATGTGTTGCTGACAATTGTTATGGGCATGGCTTGTTTGCTGATCTTGCAGGTGTTTGTAGCACCTCGTTGAGGATACCGCTGGCGATCCCATGTGGTCACCCGGTGATGGGTTCCTCACAGGTTCGCCTGTTTTTGAGCATATAAAGTCGAGCTCCTATACCACGTTTATTCTTCTGCTAGCTTCCGAGCTTTAGAATGTGAATAGAGGATGTACAATGACACTACTGTGTTATCAATGCATCTTCTAACGTTGGGAAGCAACCTTCATAAAGAAAAATGCGACAGAGCAGACGCATTTTTTCCTAATAAGGAGGAAAGAAGCAAATACGATGAAAAAGCTTTTAGCTGGTCTCGTAGTACTGAGTCTGATCACAGTTCTGGCTGTAGCGTGCGGCGGTTCTGGTGGAGGAAGCACCGATGTCCATATGGGCAACACAAACTTCTTGCAGTCGTCTGTCACGATCAGCA
>WNFX01000373.1_pt1 | contig 42767 bp, 42 predicted proteins | sample 5400111 | NCBI WGS metagenome assembly WNFX01 (sample SAMN13153363, study PRJNA577476) | soil metagenome | isolation source: 40 cm soil or saprolite under grassland replicate 1 | place: USA:California | collected 2016-06-15
AGCTGGGATTAGAAGTCAGCAGCTCGCCGTCGCATGATCATCGCTCAGTTGTATTTCGGCAAAACGACGGTTGGCGCGAAACAAATCCGGCGCCCGCTGGGGCTCTCATTGCGCAGCAATCGGACAATCAAGCGAGCACTCCGCGCGGCCTATCGAAAGTTTGATCGAAGCCAGGAAACTCGACGGCTCTTGCGGCGATATTTGTACTAGAAATTGTGCTAGAATGACGACGTTTCTACTCGTCATTGGAAAACGTGACGTTGATCGTGAAAAATCGCGTTTTCCCCTAGTAAATCGATTGTTTTTTGAAACGAAAAGAAACGTTTTGAAATCGATGATTTCGGAATCCTAAGTCTGGCGCGTCTGCCAATTTCGCCACCCTGGCAATCCGATTTCGGATTGTAAATTTCCGATTAGCGATTGCAAATGACGCCGGCACTCCCAAAGCAGTCGTTAGCGGACTGCCAGCCTGCGCTCCTCCAGAATTCCCCAATCAATCCCCGAGGGGACCGAACCCATCGAATTGCTGAACGAGAATGCGATGGGGCCCGTGCGTTTCCTCCACAAAATCGGGGCTCGTCGTCAGTCCATATGCCACAAGCGCCTGTTTGTAGGCATCGTACTGGACTTGGTTGCCAACCAGGATCCGGTCCTTGGTCGCAGTCGGATATACGTAATACAATTTTCCTCCGTATGTGACGGTAGAAACCTTGCCGGCTGCCAGCGCGCTCACTCGTTGCTGTTGTTTGGGCGTGGTCACAGTCTTTGCCCTGAATCCAGATCGCACTAGCAGGTTTTCCTTCTGAGATGCCGTACTGGGACCCACGGCAGTGCTCTGGCATCCCCACATCAAGCCCAGTGATAAGGTCACGACAAAGATCTTCGTAAATAGAACTGCCTTTTTCATGCTTCGCATTCCTCTACTTGATTGCGCCTATGATCAAGCGCGAGATGGCGCCGCCTCGTTTGAGGCGGGTGTAGCAGGCTTCGCGGCAGCAGGGGCGGCAGCTTTCTTTTTCGCAGCAGCTTCAGCCGCAGCTGTCAGTTTCGCATCGACTTCCGTCGCGTCGGTTGGCGAGATGCGACGATAATAGTCGTTGGACTTCGCCAGATCATCCTTGCGCATCAACAACGCATCGAAGCGCTCGCGATGGCTAAGCTCGAATTCCTTGTCCATCTTGATCGCCTCAAATGGGCAAACTTCGACGCAAATCTGGCAGCTCATGCAAACGGAGATATCGATGTCGAAAACCGCCGGATAAAACTGCTGTTTGCCCATGTAATCGGGCTTCTTGTCTTCGCTCTTTACTATATAAATGCATTGCGGCGGGCATTCCTTCTCACAAATCTTACACGCGACACAACGCAAGCCTGCGTTCGGATCATCGCCGTCGTAAACGAGAAACGGAAAATTCCGATAATTCTCCGGCAGCGGATTTCGCTCCTCCGGATACTGCACCGTAATCAGCCGCTCCTTGTCGAAATAACTCCCGACAAAGTTCCGCGCGGTAACCGCCATTCCTTTGAGTATGCCTGTGCCGATCATCTGTTCGTTGAAGCGTTCAAGCGATTTGTCATTATCGATCCACTTCTCCCATCACAATATCGACGCTGCCGAGAATCACCATTACATCTGCCACGGTATGGCCGAGGCAGAGGTCTTCGAGCACGGTCAGATTGATGAAACTCGGCGGACGCACCCGATAGCGATACGGGTTCGGTCCCCCGTCACTGACCAAATAAAAACCGAGCTCGCCTTTGGGTGCTTCAATGCGCCCATAAGCTTCGCCGACCGGGGGTCGAAACGCCCGGATTTTCACCTTCGGGTTGATGATCGGGCCGGCAGGAATTTGTTCGAATGCCTGCTTCAAGATTCCGACGCTCTCGCCCATTTCCAACACGCGCATCATTAGTCGATCGTAAGTGTCACCGTGTTCGCCTAACGGAATTCGGAACCTGAAGCGCGGATAGAATCCATAACCGTCCACTTTTCGTACATCATAATTGACGCCACAGGCGCGAAGCATCGGACCGGTAATACCGGCATTGATCGCAAGCTCCGGCGAGAGTTTGCCGACGTTCTGCGTCCGGGCGATCACAACTTCATTGGCGACGATTAATTGTTCCAGCTCGTCAACGAAACGCGGAAAAATATCGATAATTTTCTTCGCATGCGCGAGCCACCCAGGACTGGAATCGACCCGGCAGCCGCCAAAGCGCATGTAATCGCACATCATACGCGAACCCGAAAGCGATTCGAACAGATCAAGAATCTTTTCACGCTCGCGGAACGCGTACATCAGCGGCGTTCCCCACGCGCCCATGTCGTTTAGCAAAAATCCCAGCAGCGACACGTGATTTTGGAGTCGCGTCAGCTCTGCAAGAATAACGCGAAGATATTCAGCGCGCTCGGGAACTTCGATGCCTGCCAGTTTTTCCACGCTGAGCGCATAGGCCCAGTTATTGGTCATCGAGCAAAAATAATCGAGGCGATCGGTGTACGGCATCGAGCCGAGATAGCTCGCGTTCTCGCCAATTTTTTCGTGATTGCGATGCAGATATCCGAAGACCGGCTTGAGCTTACGCACGATCTCGCCTTCCAGCGCAACGTTCATGCGGAATACGCCGTGCGTGGACGGATGCTGCGGCCCCATCGAAACTTCGAGTAGCTCGCCCTCGAGTCGCGAGCCCATCCTGACGGGTGGTCGCTCCATTGCTTCGAGTGTTTCGATCGTCACGCTCATTTCCGCTTCAACGCTTCAACGGTTTAACGGTTCAATGATGCTTTCGGCGCCGTCGATTTGCGGTCGCGGCGTATAATATCGCTTCGCTTTCTCCAGCACATCATCGTGCGGTGTCGGTTCGTATTCGTAATCGTCCGGTTCCCGATAATCCTTGCGCATCGGATGATCTTCGAACTCGTCCCACATCAAGATCCGCCGCAAATCGGGATGGCCGTCGAACCGGATTCCGTACAGATCGAAAATCTCGCGCTCCTGAAACTCTGCGCTCCGCCAGATCGGAGTCAGCGACGGTAGCCGCGCACCCGCTGCGCGATCTGCTGTCCGCATTCGAATGATAACCGGTCCATGTTTGTGGGTCATCGAGTAAAGGTGGTAAACAGCTTCGAGATAGCCGGGAATTTTTTCTTCAGTCGTTTCACTGACCTCCTTTTCCTCGCCATCGACGACTTTTTTCACCTTTACCGTTTGCTTTACGGTGCGATCCAGCCAATCGACGCCAGTCACATTGGAACAAAAATCCAAGCGCAGCGCCGGGTCGTCACGCAGCCACTTCGCTACATCGCGCGCATGTTCATTGTCGATTTTGAGCGAATGCTGTTGTGATGGGCTCGCATTCTGCACGACCTCGACATTCGCTCCAGGCACGGCGGCTTCGACCCGCGCTTTGATTTGCTCCAAGCCTTCCATTCGTTAGGCGCGTTCGATCGCCGGTGGATGAAAGACGTTTGGATTCGCCGGCGGCTCGAGATCGTGCTTTCCGAATGCAGGCACGGGGAACTCGCTTGGCTGTTCTGGATGGAGATGAGCCGCCCTGTTCGCGCCGCTCAACTTTTGCTCGTCGATCTTGCGCTGTAATTCCATGAACGCGTGTAAAAGCGCTTCCGGACGCGGCGGGCAACCAGGAATATAAACATCGACCGGAATGTAACGGTCGATTCCTTTAAGGACGTTGTAGCCTTGCTTGAACGGGCCGCCTGAAATGGCGCACGCGCCCATTGCAATCACGTATTTCGGATCGGCCATTTGATTGTAAAGACGCACGATCTGTGGCGCCATTTTTTTGGTCACCGTGCCTGCGACAATCATCAGGTCGGCCTGACGCGGCGATGGCCGAAAAACTTCGCCACCAAAGCGAGCGATGTCATAGCGCGACGCTGCGGTCGCGATCATTTCAATTGCGCAACAAGCCAGGCCAAATTGCAACGGCCAGATCGAATTCTTGCGTCCCCAGTTGTAAAGCTCCTGCATGGAAGTTACCCAGACCCCTTGTCGTTGCAGTTCCCTGCGCAAGCTTTCGTCGATTTCTTCGCTCATCGCTCCCTTTAATGCTTTAACCCATCAACGCTTCAATGCTCCCATTGCAAACACCCTTTGCTCCAAGCCCAAACGAGGCCTTCGATCAGGAGCAGGAGGAAAACCAATATCGCGATGAACGCACCGATAGGCAAACCAGTAAAGGCTACGGAGAATGGCACCAGAAAGATCGCTTCCACATCAAATATGAGGAATATGATCGCGTACAAATAGTACTGGGAACGGAACTGGATTTGCGCTTCACCAAGCGATTCGACGCCGCACTCGTAGATCGCGTTCTTCTCCGGGCCTGGTTTCGGCGGTTGAAAAATTCGCCGCCACAACCAGGCCAAGGCGAGCGGGATCAATGGAAAAACTAACGCTACGCCAATGAAAAGGACGATGAAGAGGTAGGGATTGGGAGTCATCCAGTCTCGATCAAATTCGCTCGGAAAGCGGAACTGCCAAGCTTATATTCCCCGTGGAAAGGACGGCGAAGAAATTTCGTAGTTTCGCTGAGGCTGAAAAGGCGGACCGCGATTTTTACAAAAAACTCACCGGCAACGAACGTCTTCGGATTCTGGTGGAGCTCCTTAACCATGGGCCTGAGCAAAGGCTGGAGAGAGTTTCTCGAATTACTAAACTCGCGCGGCATTGATTACGTCATTTGTCGGGTACACCGAGCAGGTCTCAATCCTCCGAGCGGTCATCCTGAACGAAGTGAAGGATCTCACCCAAGCCGATTGAGCACGCCTTCCAGTTGGTGCGTCTTACTCAAGTGATTAGGACGCTTTCTGCCTAGCTTGTATCCTCAGTGCGCATTTGCGAGGTCCCTCGCCGTCTGCGCAGGCTCGGGATGACCGAGTTGCGTCGCGCCGTTGGCAATCGGTGCCAGAACTTACTCCTGCTCGCTCGACTTTCTCCCGAACCAGCGTCGCTTCTTCGGTTTCGGTTCTTCCGCTGGGGCCGGCGCTTCGGCGGGTTTCTCTTCTTCCACAGCCGGCTCCTGTTCTTTCGGCGCTGCGGCCTCTGGTTCTGTTTTCTTTGGCTTGGGCTCAGGTTCTTTCCGCTTCGGCTTTTTCTCTTCCGCCGGCTTTTCCTCCACCACTTCTGTCATATCAACCCACTCGATGAATGCCATGGGAGCGGAATCACTCTTACGCTGGCCGAGCTTCACGATGCGCGTGTATCCACCATTACGCTCCGCTGATCTCGGCGCGACATCGTCGAATAATTTCTTCACCGCACGCTTTTGGCGCAGCGTCGCCAGAGCGGTGCGACGCGCGTGAATCGAGCCGTTTTTTCCGAGCGTGACCATCCGTTCCGCGAGGGGACGAACTGCCTTCGCCTTGGCCAGCGTGGTCTTGATGCGCTGATGCTCGATCAAGGAGCAAACCTGATTAGCCAGCAGCGCCTTACGGTGCTCCGCTGTGCGACCCAGCTTGATAGTCTTTTTCCTATGTCTCATAACGCGGGCAATTCGATTCTCGAGCCAGGGCTATTCGTCGCCAGCCGCTCCGCTGGGGGCGGCACCATCGCCGCTCACCGGAGCGTCCATGAGGCCAGGTTCGAACTTCATGCCCAAGCTCAGTTGGAGCTGTTGCAGTTTGTCCTTAATTTCGTTCAACGATTTCTTGCCGAAATTACGATACTTCAGCATTTCCGCTTCGGTCTTTTGGGCAAGCTGACCCACGCTAGTGATGTTCGCATTATTCAGGCAATTTGCTGCGCGCACGCTGAGCTCGATTTCGTTAACGCTCATGTTGAGCAGTTTCTTGAGCTTCAGGTTTTCTTCGCTCACCCCAGCAGGCGTTTGATCAAACTCGATTATCTCTTCGTTAAAGTTAACGAAGACGTCGAGATGATGCCGCAGAATGGCGGAGGCTTGGAGCAACGCATCGTCCGGTGTCAGGCGGCCGTCGGTCCAAATTTCAAGGATGAGCTTGTCGTAATCGGTGCGCTGACCGACACGGGTATTTTCAACCGCGTACTTGACGCGTGTGACCGGCGAAAAGATGGAATCGATCGGGATCAGACCGATCGCCTGATCCTGACGCTTGTTTTCCTCGGCGGTAGCAAAGCCGCGGCCGACGCGCACATCGAGCTCGGCGTCGAGTTTATGTTTCTTGTCCACGGTGCAGATGATCTGCTTCGGATTGAGCACTTCGTAGCCCTGCACCACCTGGATGTCACCGGCGGTCACTTCGCCCTCCTTGTTTATCGTGAGCGAAAGCTTCTTCGGCTCGTGGTCGTCCGCTTTAAATTTCACCTTCTTGAGATTCAGGACGATGTCGGTTACGTCCTCGACCACGCCTGGAAGCGTGGCGAACTCATGCTGTGCGCCCGTGATTTTCACCGCGGTAATGGCCGCGCCTTCCAGAGATGAAAGCAGAACGCGACGGAGGGAATTCCCAACTGTATGCCCATAACCGGCCTCAAACGGCTCGGCGGTGAATTTGGCGTAAGTATCGGTGGCTGTGCTCTCGTCTTTAGCGAGAGTTTTCGGCATCTCAAAACGACCGTAACGGATTGGCATGTTTCTTAGTTAGCGATTAAACGAGAAACTGATTCGGTGATCTTGCCGGAGACAAATCTCCTGATCATTAAATCGCTGAGTCGCTAAATTCCTTCGTTTGCCGGGTTCCCCCTGGCGAGTGCGGTTTCACGTCCAGCGACGGAGACCCAGGGACCAACGGCGTAATTAAAAACTCGCTGCGGAGTTTGGAATTAAAGCCAAATCCGCCATTTTGCAAGCGGTTTTCGGACGGTCCAGCGGTCCGTCCCTACCATTTATTGCCCGGCGATCTCGTCCGGCAATTCATTTGCGTTTGCCGACGTTCTCGGAAAATGCGTGGCCAGCACTTTGCCGACTTCGTTAATAGCTTCCGTCAGCGCGTGACTGAATTTTTCGTTCTGAAAATGGACGCGCATTCCATCCAGAACGCGCCGCCAGAATTCTTCGCCGCATTTCTCGTGAATCGCTTTGTCGCCAACAATGGCGAATTTGTGCGCTCGCGGAGCTACGAAAATAAGCACGGCATTGCGCTCGCGGGTCTTGCGCATTCCAAGCTGCTGAAATTTTTTCTGTGCAACGATCAGCGGATCGACACTCAGTTTGCCGCGCTGAATATAAACGCGAATCTCGCCGGAAGTTTTTGATTCAGCTTCACGAATCGTGTCAACAATCCGATCATGCTCAAGCTTGCTCAGAAATTCTTTCGTTCGCATCGTTACCAACTCGATCCTGCGCCACCGCCGCCGAAACTTCCGCCACCGCCGCCGAACCCGCTAAACCCGCCTCCACCCCCAGAGGACCAACCACCGCCACCACCGCCTGGGGGGAAAAATACGGGGCCGCCTCGGCCCGACGAATAACCGTAACCACCAAGTCGCCGCAGCACTCTGGAAATCACGATCAGTGCGATGACAAAAATAATGAAAAACAAGAAGCTTGGAACGCCGCCACCGCGACGATGTTGTTCTGCAACGGTTTTCCCCGAGCCCTTGTATTCACCGCGGATCGCCTTGAAGATCGAATCGATTCCGGTGGCAATCCCGCCTTCGTAATCGCCATTGCGAAAATGCGGTTTGATTCTGTATTCAGTAACGTCGAACGCGGTGATGTCTGGCAATGCGCCTTCCAAGCCGTAACCGACCTGGATAAACATCTTGCGATCCTGAACGAACACAAAAAGGACGACGCCATTGCGACGCTCCTTTTGACCAACGCCCCACGCCTGGGCGACACGCTGCGTGTAATCTGCGATATCGGAGTCGCTCTGCATCTTCGGGAAGATCGCGACCACGACCTGATCCGAGGTTTCGCGTTCAAATTGGGCAAGCTCTTCATTGAAACGGAGCGCTGCAGGCTTGGAAATAACGCCGGCGTAATCGTTAAAATACCGGTCCGGTTTCGGCGGAATGACTTCCGCGGCTTGGGACTTTGTTGCCAGCAGTGCAAAGAATGCTGCGACCAACAGAGTGACGTGTTTGGCGCGCAATATTTGCAGCGGCAGCTGTGTCGGCTGCTGCATCGCGGGCCACCCGCCCGCCGCTACCGCAAGATTAAGAATCACCTTATGGCGACGCGGCAGTCGCTGGCGTCGGCACGGGGCGCTGATTCAAATTCGCGGCGGGCGTCGGCGCAGGACTAAAATTAAATTGCACCGGCGGCGGTTTCTCCGCGCCCGCTTGTGCGGTGAAAAATGGTCGCGGCGGAAAACCGAGCATCCCCGCAATCAAGTTCGTCGGGAAACTGCGCACCGCTACGTTGTAATTCTGCACGGCATTATTGAAGTTCCCGCGCTCGACCGAGATCCGGTTCTCCGTTCCTTCCAGTTGAGCTTGCAAGCTGAGAAAGTTCTGGTTGGCCTTCAATTCCGGATACCGCTCCACCACTAGCAGCAGGCGCGAGAGCGCATTGCTCAACTGTCCTTGCGCGGCTTGGAATTGCTCAAGTTGCGCCGCATCGGTTGGCGCTCTGTTTGGATCAAGTTGCACACGGCCAACGCTGGCACGCGCATTCGTCACTTCAGTTAGCGTCGATTTCTCGAAATTCGCCGCGCCTGAAACCGTGTTCACGAGATTCGGAATCAAATCTGCGCGCCGCTGATAGACGTTTTGCACCTGCGCCCAGCTTTGATCGACGGTTTGCTGCAAACGGACGAGACGATTGTAACTACCGCCCAATGCAAGGGCCGCTATAACGACAATAAAAAGCAGGATTGCCAGCAAAACGCCGCAACCCATTGTGAATTTGCTCATAGGTTAGTGAATCGTTCAGGAAATGTAGCGACAAGTCAATCACGCTCGTAGCACAGAAATCTTAGCGTTTGTTGTAGCCGCCTCGCTATGTCGAGGACCTCAGCGCGTTGCCAGCGGCATGGCGACGCAGCCCCGTAGCTACATCCCGCCTCTGTTGCCCCCGCCCAGGAAGCCTGCGCTACGAAGTTTTCCCCAAAACCAGCCGCAAAAAGTGCGCATCGGAAAATCTAGCCTCCAATCCTTGCCGCACAATGAGGGCCTTTAGCGATGGAATAATAAAGAGTCGCTGATAATGCGAGCCAAGCGCTACGATCATGTCTGCAGGCGCGTGCTTGCAGATGCACACACCGGTCCACTCCGCACTTTGCCATGGTAAATCGAGCATCCGTTCTATGTCTGCCTCGCGCCCGTCTGGCGCCTGTCGATTTAACCAAAATGTGAGGCCGTATGACGGGTTTGCCCCCGAGCCGACAAACGCTTCTCGCAAGAGGGCTGCCGGAACAATCTGTCGCCCGTGATAACTACCTTGCCCGAGCACCAACTCACCAAGGCGCGCCCACTCCCGGGCAGTCAATTCAAATCCTGTTGCGGGTAGCGGATTTCCGCGGGCATCTTTTTTATAGTTGAGACGACCCAATCCAAGCCGATTTGACACACGCCCTTCAAAATAGCCGGCCGTGCTCCGATCCCTTAGTTTTCGGCGCAGCAGTTCCGAAAAAATCTGAAGATGGCTCGGCCCATAAATGAAAGCCGAGCCCGGTTCAGTAACCACGAGCAATCGAATCGCCATCGCATTGCGATCTCGGATCGACGCGCGCTGCAGACGCGACGCGCCTTCGATACCATCGGTCTGGCTGAGTAACTGCCGGATCGTGATCTGCGATTTGCGCGGATCGCTCTTCCATTCCGTGATTGTGTCGGAAACAGGATCGTCGAGTTTGAACAAACCATCGCGCATCGCAGCCAGCGCCGCGACCCCCCAGAAACTCTTGGTTCCGCTGAAAATCGGCCATCTCCCGCGCGCCGATCCGCCATTGGCATAATGCTCGAAAATAGTTTGCCCATTTTGCATGACCAGCATGGAAACGCCGCGTTTGCTTTCAGAATACTTTGCAGCGCGTGCACAATCAGCGGGGAGGATTTCTGCAACGGCAGATGCGGATGTTAAGAGGAGTAATGCAAAAATCGCCGACGCGCATCGGTTGCCAATGAGCCGACCCAAAAAAGGTAGGGGCGGTTCACCCGAACCGCCCGGTGCAAACATGACCACGCGCATCACCGGCGATTGAGGTCAATCGCCCCTACCTTCAGGCGTTGTAGCCGGGGTCGGCAACTCCGGTGCACCGGCATCGCCGACACCGGCTACGGGACGCGCCTTTGGCAAATGGCGCGTGCGCAACTCTTCCACATTCGGCAATTCGTCCAGATTCCGAAGCCCAAAATGATCCAGGAAAAATTGGGTGGTTTCGTAGAGGAGCGGGCGCCCTGGGATTTCGGCGCGACCCGCAATTTTAACCAGGCCGCGCTCCATTAATGTTTGAAGCACGCCATCAATGTTCACGCCTCGAACCGCTTCGACATCCGCACGCGTGATAGGTTGGCGATAGGCGATAATCGCAAGCGTCTCCAGCGCAGGCGCACTTAACCGAGCCGTTTTTGGCGCGGGAAAAAGCTGGCGCACCCATTGGGCGTACTTCGCATCGGTAGCCAGCTGCCAGCCGTCCGCCTTTTCGTTAAGCTGAAATGCCCGCTGTTGCTCGATACATTCGATTTTCAATTGTTCGAGTGCGGCGGCAACCTCTGCTTCAGTTATCCGAGCGAATTCGTTAGGCGAAAATTCATCTTCCGCGCCGGCTCCCCTGATAGCTTCCGTCAGTTCACGGATCGAAAGCGGTTTCTGCGCGCTAAATAGAAGCGCTTCAATTACTCGGGACAAAGTCATGTGTCGTAAATGTCCTATGCTCCGATCGCGCTTTGTATTGCATCAGCGATTCGGTCCGCTTGCTTGTCGATCTTTTCAAGCTCGCGCCCTTCGATAAGTAAACGGATTTTGGGCTCGGTACCAGAATAACGCAGGAGCACGCGACCCTTCCCGGAGAGCTCTTTCTCGGCTTCGCTTACCAGCTTCATCACTGTGTTTAACTCAGCCAGCGGCCGCTTTTCCTTCACCAGCAAATTGCGCTGGGCCTGCGGATACTTTTCCAAACACGCCTTCAATTTACCTAACGGCTGGCCGCTCTTGTGCATGATACACAGAATCTGGAGCGCAGTGATGATGCCATCGCCCGTGGTGGTGAAATCGCGGAAGATAACGTGCCCGCTTTGTTCGCCACCGAGATTGAGTTTTTTCTGCGTCATCTCTTCAATCACATAGCGATCGCCGACCTTTGTCCGCAGCACTTTTCCGCCGTGAGCTGAGAGCGTTTCATCGAGGCCGAAGTTGCTCATGACGGTGGCCACAAGCGTGTTTTGTTCCAGCCGGCCAGCGTTCAAAAGATCCAGCGCCGCGATGGCGAGGATCTCATCGCCATCAACAATCTCTCCATTTTCGTCACACAACAGCACGCGATCGGCATCGCCGTCATGCGTAATGCCAACGTCCGCTCCACTCATCTTCACGATTCGCTGGATTTCCTCCGGATGAATACTACCGCAACCGTCGTTGATGTTCATACCGTTTGGTTGGTTGTGTGCTACAGCAACGTCCGCGCCGAGTTCGCGCAAAATGCACGGCGTCGATTTGTAAGCCGCGCCATTTGCGACGTCCACCGCCACTCGCATTTCCTCCAGCGACATTCCGCGGGGAAAACTCGCCTTCGCGAATTCAACGTAGCGACCAAGCGCATCATCGATTCGCGTCGCGCGTCCGATCTTGTTGGCGGTTGGCCGGATCGAATCGATTTCGCCGGTAAAAACGAGCTGTTCGATTTTTTCCTCAACCTGGTCATCCAGCTTGTAACCGTCGTGCCGGAAAAATTTGATGCCGTTGTCCTGATAAGGATTATGCGAGGCCGAAAGGACGATCCCAGCATCGGCCCGCAGCGATCGTGTGATGTAAGCCACACCCGGCGTCGGCAACGGTCCGATGACAAGGACATCGACTCCGAGTGAAGTGATCCCGGCCACCAGCGCGTTTTCGAGCATATAACCGGAAAGACGTGTGTCTTTGCCCAGCACAATCTTGGGCCGCGCACCTGCCGGAGTCTTGCGTGGATTTAGCTGCGTGAAAACATACGCGGCTGCGCGCCCCAATTTCAGCGCCGTCTCAGCAGTGACCGGCTCGACGTTCGCAACACCGCGTACGCCATCCGTACCAAAAATTCTCTTTTTTTCCGTCACGCGGTAATTGAAACGCTCGCCGCGTAGTTCGTAAACGAGAAATTTTGAAAACCCTTGTCACACGAAGAGACGGCTTGGGCAGCCGTCCAGTTTGAATCGAGGCTGGGAAGCCGTCGTTCCTTGATGTCTGGCTTGAGTTTGGGGCGACTTTTTACTTTGATTGCAGTGTGTCCGTTGAAAATGTCGAAGCGGGGAATGCGAATGCCGAATCGCACGGTGAACGAGGACCACCCCAAGCGGAGATGTCCAGAGAATTCGGCGATTACGAATTGCTGGAGGAAGTCGGTCGCGGTGGTCAAGGCATAGTATTTCGTGCCTGGCAAAAGAGTCTCAACCGCACAGTCGCGGTAAAGATCATTGGCATCGGTCAGCTGACGACGAGCACGCACTTGAAACGCCTTCGCCGGGAAGCGGAAGCGGCAGCGAAACTAAATCACCCCGGGATCGTTCCAGTCTACGAAGTCGGTGAGAGCGAGGGCACGTACTACTTCAGCATGCGGTTCGTCGAAGGAGATTGTCTCGACGAAGTAGTCAGTCGCGGTTCGATGTCAGTCCGGCAGGCGGCAGAGTTCATCGCGAAAGTCGCGCGCACTGTGCACTACGCACACGAACACGGCATTTTGCACCGAGACATCAAGCCGGGAAACATTCTGTTGGACGCAAACGGCGAACCACACCTGACCGATTTTGGTCTGGCCCGATTAGTCGAGCACGGAAGTACGGTCACGGGCTCACTGGAAGTAATGGGCACGCCAAGTTACATGGCGCCGGAACAGGCGGTGGGTAACAACGCGGCCGTCAGCAGCGCCACAGATATCTATGGACTTGGCGCGGTACTCTACGAATTGCTCACTGGCCATCCGCCTTTTGCCGGGGGAACAACCTACGAAACGATCCACCTGCTGCTGGATTCGGAGCCGCGGCCACCGCGTCTGTGGAACCGAAAAGTCGATCGCGACCTTTCTGCTGTTTGCCTGAAATGTCTGGAGAAAGGTCCGCGGCACCGTTACTCATCGGCTCTAGCGCTGGCCGAAGACCTTGAACGTTGGCTAAGGCACGAACCAATCCGCGCGAAACGCACCGGATTTTTCACACGCGCCCAAAAATGGGTACAACGGAATCGAATAGTTGCCTCCCTGATCCTGCTGTCGCTCGTCCTCGCGGCCGGTTTGAGCCTGATGATTTGGGAACGTGAATCAGTGCGCCGGATACCCGCAGGAATCGCCGTGCTTCCATTTGAAAATCTGAGCGACAACAAAGAGGACGCCTTCTTTGCCGACGGCGTGCAGGACGACATTTTGACCAAGCTGGCGAAGATCGCCGATCTCAAAGTGATCAGCCGTACCAGCGTCATGGGATATCGCGGGAAACGGGACTTGCGTCAGGTCGGGCGCGCGCTTGGAGTTTCACACGTGCTGGAAGGAACCGCACGGCGCGCTGGCGGTAAGGTGCATGTCAACGCGCAGCTGGTGGACACTCGCACAGACACCGGAGTATGGGCGGACGGATATGATCGAGACGTCAAAGAGGCATTCGCGATTCCGACCCAGATCGCGCAAAAAGTCGCCGAGCAACTGCGCGTCAAAGTTTCAACTGCTGAGAAAGTGGCAATTGAGCGTAAGCCGACCGACGATCTCGCTGCCTTTGATTTCTATACGCGGGCCAAAATCCTTCTTCTGACGAGTTTTAGCAGTGCCGCCAGAGCAAAATTACTCCAGGCGGCCGATCTACTGGATCAGGCCATTGCGCACGACCCGTCATTTTTCGAAGCATATTGCCAACTCGTCCACACTCATGGGCTGCTTTACTTCCTTGGTCTCGATCACACTCCGGCAAGGCTGGCGTTAGCGGAAGCTGCCGCGCAGGCGGCATTTCGACTTCGCCTAGACGCAGGCGAAGCGCACCTTGCGCGAGCTGAAAATCTTTATCACGGCCATCTCGACTATGATGGCGCGCTCGCCGAACTGGACATTGCACGCCAGAGCCTACCCAATGATTCGCGAGTATTTGCAGTGAAGGGTTACATCCACAGACGCCAGGGGCGCTGGGAAGAATCAACACGAAACCTAGAGCGCGCGATTGATCTCGATCCGCGCAACTTTTTCATGTTGCAGCAGATCGCGCTTAGTTACGGAGTCCTCCGGCGCTATCCTGAAGAAATAGCTGTGCTGGATCGCGCATTGGCCATTGAGCCGGACGATGTGGATACAAAAGTAGCGCTCGCAGCCGTCCAATTTCATTGGAAAGCCGATACCCAGCCGTTGCATCAAGCAATCGATTCCATTCGAGCTACAAATCCCGGTGCACTGTCGAGTGTCGCCAATGACTGGTTGAGCTGCGCCCTGGCCGAGGACGACATTGCCGCGGCGCGAAACGCATTGGACGCGTTCGGTCAAATACCTCTCACCGATTATGCCGTTCATCTAAATCGTCCGTTGATGGAAGGAATCGTGGCTCGAACGAGCAACGACGATAACAAAGCCCGCGCTGCCTTTGTCGCGGCGCGTGCGGAGCAGGAGAAAATCGTCCAAGCCCAACTAAATTACGGTCCGGCACTGTGCGTTTTGGGTTTGATCGACGCTGGTCTCGGGAGAAAAGAAGAAGCGTTGCGCGAAGGCCGCCGCGCAGTCCAGCTCCTTCCCGTTGAGAAAGATGCGATCAACGGTCCTCTAATGATTGAGTATCTGGCGATGATCGCTGGGTGGGTTGGCGATAAGGATCTCGCCTGTGAGCAGCTGCCCATCGCCATCCGTCCGCCGAGCCCCATTAGCTATGGCCAATTAAAACTCCTGCCGTTCTGGGATCCGTTGCGCGGCGACCCACGCTTCGAAAAAATCGTCGCCTCTCTGGCGCCAAAATAACCTGTTACCAATTGCGCGGGATAACCATGAGTGCCGCGCCACACCGGAAGCGCGATGATCGCGATCGCCGAAAACGCTATGTTCCATCGTTCTTGATTTTCGTTTCCGCTTTCGGCGCGTTCATCTCGTTGATTTTTCGATGAAGCGTGCGGCGGCTGATGCCGAGTTTTTTGGCCGCGGCGGTCACGTTGCCATTCGTGGCTGCAAGCGCCTGGGCGATCAATTTTCTTTCCGTCTCGTGCAGATCGAGCGGACTCGTCTTTTCACCGAAAGCCTGAGCTGAAACTCCGCCCGGCAATTTTGCCCTTGCCGACTGCCGCACAGCCATCGGCAAATCGCGCAATGTGATCTTTGGCCCGGTGGCCATCACGACGCCATGTTCAATCGCAGTGCGCAGCTCGCGAACGTTGCCCGGCCAGTCATAAGTCAGGAGTGCGTCCATCGCATCCGGCGTCAGATCGATAAGGGGCTTGTCATTTGCCTTGCAGAAGTGGCGTAAGAATCCGCGTACTAGAATCGGGATATCTTCTTTTCGTTCGCGCAACGGCGGCATCGTGATGCGCACCACGTTGAGCCGGAAATAAAGATCATCACGGAATTTTCCTTCACGCACCATTTGTTCGAGATTCTTATTTGTCGCCGCAATCAGCCGCACGTTCGCGTGCAACGTTTGATTGCCGCCAACACGCTCAAATGCGCGGTCCTCGCTCATGACGCGCAGCAACTTGACTTGCGTGCTCGGATCGATCTCAGCGACTTCGTCGAGGAAAATCGTGCCACCGTTCGCCTGCTCGAACCGGCCGATGCGCCGTTCGTACGCACCGGTGAACGCGCCTTTCTCGTGACCGAATAATTCGCTCTCAAGAAGCTGTGGAGACAGCGCCGCGCAATGCACGGCCACAAATTTCGCTTTGTTGCGGCGGCTCAAATTATGAATGGCGTGTGCAGCCAATTCCTTGCCTGTCCCGCTTTCGCCTTCGATCAGCACATTGGCTGATGAGGGCGCGACCTGCCGAATCGTGTCGAGCACTTCATGCAACGCTGCCGAGTCTCCCCAGATGTTCTCGAGGCCGTAACGTTCATCCACTTGTTCGCGGAGCGCGCGATTTTCCTGCTCGAGCTTGCGGCCTTGCACGGCACGCGCGATCAGCAATTCAACTTTATCGAGGTTGAGCGGCTTGGTAACAAAATCGTAGGCGCCGCGTTTCATCGCTTCCACCGCGACGTCCACCGACCCATAGGCCGTCATCATGATGCAGGCAGGCGGGCGCGGCATTTTCAACGCGCGATCAATCAAGGTCATTCCATCTTCGCTGCCGAGACGCAGGTCGGTGAGAAGCACATCGATCTGCTCGCGCTCAAGCACGTTTATCGCGCCCGCAATATCGGGAGCGACATACACATCGTATTCGTTCTCGAGCAAACTTCGCAACCCGTCACGAGTGTGCTTCTCGTCATCAACAATGAGGACGGTGGGCTGTAGGTTCATTGGCGATGCTGGATCCTGGCTGTTAGATGCTAGATTTTTATCCAGTATCAAGAATCTAGCATCCAGTATCTGTGGCGCTTGCGCTGGAAGCGTGTATCATCGCCGATGCGCCAGCGGATCTTCCCCGCTTTGATATCGCTCTTTCTCGCTGGTTCGCCAACCGTCTTCGCTTCTGAAGAGTCGGTCAATAAAGACAGCGACTGGAAACTGGCCGGTCGCGACAAGGACGTTGCGATCTATAGTCGCCCGCATTCAGGCTCGTCACTCAAGGAGTTCAAAGCTATCGGTCCGATTGATGCGCCCACTCATGCTGTGTGCTTGGTGATCGATGACTTCCAGAATTATCCAAAGTTCATGCCATCCGTGACTGAGTGCCGGCTAATCAAACAGGATGGCGATTCAATCGTTGGATATCAACGACTCTCGCCAAAAGTTTGCGCGGACCGCGATTACACGCTGCGGGTCTGGAAGGAATCGTGGCGCGTGCCTGATGGTCTCGTTTTTATGAGTCGTTGGTCGCCGGCGAATGAACTCGGACCGCCAGAAAACAAAGGCGTAGTGCGCGTAAAACTTTGCGAGGGCAACTGGCTGCTTGAGCCAGAGGGCATAACCACTCGCGCCACCTATTCCATTTACACCGACACTGGTGGCTTCATCCCATCCTTCATCGCGAATCATGTGAGCCTGACGGGAATAAAGAGGCTTTTCGCGGCGATCCGCAAGCAGGTGAGAGATCCAAAATATGCTGTAGTCACTCCGGCAGCGGCGATCCCAGCTACGCGTTAGCGTAACCGATCTTGCAAGCAACGCGCGCCCGGCTTTTCTCATACTCATGAGATCGAATCGTTTCCTTTTTCTAGTCGGCATCGTGAGTGGACTTCCCTTGGGCGATCTGCGCTCTGTCGAACCAGCGCCAGATACTCCAAAGAAGCCTGTCTCCACCAAATACCAGGACATAACTGTCGAAGATCCGTATCAATGGCTTGAAGAAGATAACGACCCACAGGTGAGGTCATGGTCGGACGCGCAGAATCAGCGAACCCGCCAATATCTCGACAAATTGCCGGACCGGGCGGCAATTGAGAAACAATTGACGGAGTGGTACGCGAAGACTTCGCCGAGTTATTTTTCGCTTGTTTCACGGCCGGGAATTTTGTTCGCGATGAAATTCCAGCCGCCAAAACAGCAACCATTGCTGGTGACGCTCGCGTCGGCCGAGGATCTCAAATCAGAGAAAATAGTGCTCGATCCCAACGTCTTGGATTCGAAGGGCACAACCGCCATCGATTGGTTTGTCCCTTCATTGGATGGCAAATATGTGGCGGTGTCGCTTTCAATAGGTGGAAGTGAAGACGGCACGCTTCACTTTTACGAGACCGCCACTGGCAAAGCGCTCCCGGATACTATCGCTCATGTCCAATATCCGACTGCGGGTGGCAGCGCAGCATGGAAGGCCGACGGCACCGGGATTTATTACACACGTTTTCCCAGAAAAGGTGAACGGCCCGAAGCTGACCTGAACTTTTATCAGCAGGTCTATTTTCACAAGCTCAGCACGCCTGACACGGAGGATGCGTACTCCATCGGAAAAGACTTTCCGCGGATCGCAGAGATCATTTTGGAAGGCTCGCGCGACGGCCGATACATTCTCGCGTCCGTCGCAAATGGCGATGGCGGCGATTTTGCGCATTACCTACTCGGGCCGGAAGGATCCGCTTCAGGCGGATGGAAGCAGATCACAGAATTCAGCGATCAAATCAAGGCCGCCCGTCTTGGACGCGATAACGCGCTGTATCTTCTTTCGCGCAACGCCGCGCCGCGCCGAAAAGTTCTCCGTCTGCCGCTCGAGACGCCGGAGTTAAGCAAAGCCGTTGAAATCATCCCAACTGGCGAGCCGGTTATCCAGCAAATCGTACCGACAGCCGACGCCCTGTTCGTAGGCGATTTGCTTGGTGGTCCATCTCAAATTCGCCGCTGCGGTCTGGACGGCAAAGGCGAAACGATCATCCCGATTCCAAAAATATCATCTGTGCAGGAAATGGTCACTCTTGAGGACGGCTCTCTTCTGTTTCGGGACCAGAGTTATACCGAACCGGCAGCCTGGTTCCATAGTGCGAAGGAAAAAACCGAGGCTGTGAAAACGGCGTTGCGCAGCAGCTCGCCCGTCTCATTTGCCGATATCGAAGTGACACGCGAATTCGCAACCTCAAAGGACGGCACGAAAATTCCGGTCAACATCATTTTCCGCAAAGGAATGAAACGGGATGGGCAGAACCCGACATTGCTTTACGGCTACGGTGGCTACGGAATCAGCATGTCCCCAAATTTCGAATTTACGCGCCGGCTTTGGTTCGATCACGGCGGCGTCTATGTGGTGGCGAATATTCGAGGCGGTGGCGAGCTCGGCGAAGATTGGCACAAGGCCGGCAATCTGACGAAAAAGCAAAACGTGTTCGACGATTTCGCTGCTGCGGCCGAATACTTGATTAAAGAAAAGTACACGCGCCCCGAAAAGCTAGCAATCCAGGGAGGAAGCAATGGCGGCCTCCTGATGGGCGCAATGATTATCCAGCATCCCGATTTGATGCGGGCGGTTGTGTCCCAGGTAGGAATTTACGATATGCTGCGCGTGGAGCTCGCACCAAATGGCGCGTTCAACGTGACCGAATTCGGCACTGTAAAAAACCCGGAGCAATTCAAGGCGCTTTATGCGTATTCGCCATACCATCACGTTGTCGACGGAACGAAATATCCTTCCATTCTGATGATGACTGGCGCGAACGACGGGCGAGTTGCGCCGTATCATTCGCGCAAAATGGTCGCTTGCCTGGATGAAGCGAACAAATCTCAGAATCCGATTTTATTGCGGACGAGCTCCAGCGCTGGTCACGGCATCGGCACTGCGCTGAATGAGCGCATCAAACAATCAGCCGACATTTACGCATTTCTGATTGCGCAACTGGGAATGCCGGGAAAGCCCCGCTAACTCGTGATTTGTTACAACGTTAAACGGATTTCCAATTTGACGATTTAAGCTTGTAACGTCGCCATCGTGCGAAGAAAACAGCTGATCTATTCGGCGGCGGTTGCGATTTTTTTTCTGATCGCAGTCGGGATAGGCGCAGCCGTCTTTTATAGTCCTCTACTGACCCACTACATCGAGGGCGACGCATTCCGCGCAGCGATGGAAAAGGAGACGGCGAAAGGTTTGCATTTCCCTGAGTGCCGCTACTCGCCGATCCGACGCGCGAGCGCGTTCACCGCGCAAACCGAGAGTTTTGAGGCACAAAATGGAGTGAAAGCGATGAAGTCATTGGATGCTCACGGCATCACGGCAACGTTTGATCCGCTGGGCGTTTTCGTGCGGCAGTGGAGGTTCACCGACGTGCGCGTGCAATCAGGCGACGCCGAGATCCAGATTTACAAGGCAAATCCTGAAGCGGTGGCACCCAAGCCATGGTTCGCCATTTTTTTGCCAAACAGGGTGTATTTGAAAAGGATTGAAACGCCACAAGCCAACGTAACCTGGCGATTTCGCGGTGAGCAGGCCGGATTTTTCGGTACACAACTGCTGATTACGCCTCATGGTCCCGATTTTGAATACTTTGCCACTGGCGGCAGACTGAAGATGGCTTTGCTTCCCGATCTGGATCTCCGCCGCGCGCACCTTCTCATCACAAAAACGCTGCTTACGCTTTACGATATCGATCTAGCGTCAAATTCGAGCAGCGCCGAAAGCATTCACGCCCAGGCAAACGCCAGTATCGGCAAGGATAAGAGCGTCGATTTGAGAGCGAACGTTGATCACGTCCCAATTCGCTCTTGGCTGCCTGCTGAATGGAAAGAGCACCTGGCCGGCTACGCATTCGGCGATCTTCATTGGGCTGGACAGGATCCGAAGCTGGAAAGCTCTTCCGGCGAAGGTTCGTTGCGCGTCAGTAACGGACGAATCGACAACCTTCCTGTTCTGGAAAAACTCGCTGAGGTTTCACAGAAGAAATCATTCGAACATTTGGCGCTGAGTGATTGTTCGCTCAGATTTGGATGGAAATATCCCAGGATCGACATCGAGAACATTGCTATCGAAGAGAGAGGAAAATTCCGGATCGAGGGAGAAATGTCGATCGAGCAGCGTCGTTTGCGCGGTACGATCAGACTTGGGCTTACCCGTGAATATCTCGATTGGCTGCCCAATCCTGAAGAAGTCTTTAGTCGCAAGCAGGGCGACTATCTATGGACCAATGTGCATCTCTCCGGGACGATCGATGACCCCAGGCAAGATCTGAGTTCGCGCATTATCGAACTGTTCAAACTATCACCCGGAGCTTACCTCCGACTCCTGTTTCGTCAGTTCGAAGAATGGTTGAAAAAAGGATTTGGCGGCGATTAACAGCATGTTGCGCAAACTCAAGGAGTAACGGCTTTTTGAAGCGGCGTTTTGCTTTCTCCGGCTTCCAACATTCGAATTCGCTTCTCAACGTATGGCAATCGGATCGTAAGCGTGAGGCCTTTGCCCTGGGTGCTTTCGATGGAGAGTTCCCCGCCATGCTCGCGCACAATGCGACGGATGATTAATAGTCCAAGCCCGGTGCCAGAGGGTTTGGTTGTGAAATAAGGCTCGAATGCACGGCTCAAGTTTTCTGCCGACATCCCACCACCGGTATCAATGAAACTGACGATCACGTGTGTATCGTCCAGGTCGGTGCGAATGCGCAGGGCGCCATGGCGCTTGATGGCTTCGAGGCTGTTTTTAATCACATTATAAAACGCCTGCTTCATCTGCTCACGATCCAGTTGAAGCAAAGGCAGGTCAGCGCGCAATTCCTGTTCGACGACCATGTCGCGGTCTTGAATTTCGGGAGTGAAAAAGCGCACTGCTTCCTCGACGATCGTGTTCACATTCTCAGGATGAAGCCGCGGCTGCGACGGCCGGATCGCACGTAGAAACTGGGTGACAATGGAATCGAGACGGCGGACTTCGGAACGGGCGATATCGATCGATTGCTGAAGTTCCGCCTTCGCGTTGTGGTCCAAGTCTTGTGCCTTGCGCTCCATCAATTGTAAATGGATGTGCAGCGAGTTGAGCGGATTACCAATTTCGTGCGCCACGCCTGCCGCCAGCAACGTAAGCGCATTCACGCGTTCTGACTCGATCGCCTGTTGGGCTGTGCGCCGACTCTTGGTAATGTCGCGCAGGATTATGACGTGTCCCACCTGGCCCGCTACTGTAGCCGCGGGCCTCCTTGCCTCGTCGTAGCCCCGCAAAGGCGGGTGGCCCGTCACCTCTCTGGCGCCCCGCACGACCGTGGCTACATCAACAGCTTCGCGATGCTCGATCATCAACGGCACGATGTAAAAATTGATGAAGCGATTTTCCGGATAAAAAATTTCCATGTCGCGACTAAGCGGTTCGCCGCTTTGGGTAAGCGACCTCCAATCGAGGCCGCGAACGCGTTCGTCGAGCCGTTTCCCGATGGCGTCTGTCGCCTCCAGTCCAAATAATTTGCAGGCCGCATCGTTCAAATAAGTGACCCGACCGTTTGAATCGGTCACAATGATGCCTTCATGGATCGCATTGAAAACGGTTTCCAGAAAACCTTTCTCCTGGGCCAGGCGCAGAAAGTAATTTTGAACCTCTTCCGGCCCAATACGCCCGAGTCTCTCAATTAGTTTCTCAAGAAAACCGGCTTTCATGATGTACGTCGCAGCGTCAAGTAATTAAGAAAGTTAGACCAAGACAGGGGAAAGCTCTTCGTCCGTTTTAACTCCGAAAGCTTTCGTGAGCAGGCGATTTAACCAATTCAACTTTTTCCTGCACCGGCCGCACTTCCACAGTCAGCATTTCCACGCGTAGATAATTCAGTACGACCGGCGCAAGGATCAAGCCGGGGATGCCCATGAGCCGCTCGCCGATGATCAGCGCGATCAAGGTCAGCCACACCGGGTTCCGAATCCGGTCTCCGATGATTTTGCTGTTTAGAAAATATTCCAGTTTGTGGATCACAACCAGAAATACCAACGCGAAAATTGCCAGCTTCAGGGAAACCGTCAAAGAGACGAAGACGATGATCGTATTACTGACCAAGTTGCCGACAATCGGCACAAGACCGCACAGAAAGGTGACCGCAATGAGCAACGGCGCGTGTGGTATTCCAATTGCGATGAGGAAGATCGCGGTCAATCCTGTGTTAACCAATGATATCGTGATCTGCGCGCCCATGACCGTGGCGAAGCTGCGATAGAAATCGCGGAATCGTGTCGAAACCTCATCGCAGCAAATGGAGTAGAGATTGTTCTTGACGCGATGAGTGCCGCGGTAAGGATCGAGGCCTGTTTTAATAAACAGGCTCCCGGCTGCGACAATTCCAAGCACACAGAAAGCCAGCACCGCGGTCGTGCTTCTGGCAAAATTAGCGACGTTTCGCAGGTAATTCGCTTCCTGTCCAAGCGCGTCGATGACCACCTGTCTCAGACTTTCAAAATCAGTGAATGGTAGCTCGATCTGGCGCTTCAGCGCCCAGGCACTCGCTGAGGGAATGGAAGTATCAGCCACATCCGGCAACGCCAGAACAGCCGCACGAGTGAGAAAGACTGCTGCAGTGGCAATCCCGGCCGCGACAACGCCAAACAAGATCAAAGCCAGCCACTTTCTTTTTGTGAGAAAATAAAGCTGGCGCAACGCAAAGTAGGAAAACAAGACGACCAGTAGAGGCACACCAAGATGCAGAAGACCTGCAAGAATAATTGTGGCAGCGAGGACGCCGTAGGAAAGCCGCGTGGGGGTGATCATGGGTAGCCTGGTTCCTCAAATGTAGCGCAACCGTGCCGTTCGCCATAGGACGAATCCGCCGTGGCGGACTTGCACCGGGAAAATCACAAGGCGGGAACCTCGCGCGTCGACCCGGGGTGATCGGCGAGCCAATGCGAGGTCCCTCTCTTCGCTCAGGATGACAGGTCGAGGCTACGCGGCCTGTCCGGTTTCTTTCTCAGCGCGTTCTTTTAGCGCAGCCTTGCGCGAAAGTTTTACGCGACCCTTATCGTCGATGCCGATGCACTTGACCCAGATAATGTCGCCAACCTTGGCAACGTCTTCGGTCCGTTTGACGCGAAAATCCGCGAGCTCGGAAATGTGCACCAGTCCGTCCTTACCCGGAAACACTTCGACAAACGCGCCGAATTCCTTGGTCGAGACCACGCGTCCCTGATACGTCTGCCCGATCTCGATTTCACGCGTCATGCCGCCGATAATTTCCTTCGCACGCGCCATGCTCTCCCCGCTGGTGGCATAAATGTGCACCGAGCCATCGTCTTCAATATTAATTTCAGCGCCGGTTTCCGCGACAATGCCTTTGATGGTCTTGCCGCCGGGTCCGATGAGCGCTCCGATCTTCTCCGGATTAATTTTGATCGTCTCGATCCGGGGCGCGTACTTCGACAATTCCGCCCGCGGCTTATCCAGTGCGCTGCGCATGATGTCGAGGATTTTGGCACGCGCCTCTTTCGCGCGTTGGATTGCTTCTGCCATGATCTTGTGACTGACACCAGGGAGCTTCAGGTCCAGCTGAAAACCAGTGACGCCCGCATCCGTTCCGCAAAGCTTGAAATCCATGTCGCCAAAATGATCTTCGGAACCGATGATGTCCGTGAGCAATTCGTAGCGTTTTAATTGATGATCGTCTCCAAAATCCGTGACGAGCCCGACGGAGATTCCAGCAACCGGCGTTTTCACCGGCACGCCCGCATCCATGAGCGCCAGCGTTCCCGCGCACACGCTTGCCATGGAGGTCGATCCGTTTGATTCCATGATCTCGCTCGAGATGCGGATAGCGTAACGAAAATCGTTTTCGTTCGGCACAACCGGTTCCAGCGACCGCTCCGCCAGCGCGCCATGGCCGATCTCGCGCCGACCGGGCCCGCCTGTCCGTCCCGTTTCTCCGACGCTAAATGGCGGAAAGTTGTAATGCAGAATGAACCGCTTCGATTGTTCGCCCCCGCCGTAGGCGTCCAGCATCTGCGCTTCCTCGATCGGCGCAAGCGTCGCGAGCGCTATCGCCTGAGTTTCGCCACGCTGAAAAATGGCCGAGCCGTGCGCACGTGGCAGAACGCTCACTTCGCAACTGATTGGCCGTAGATCTTGGTAGGCGCGACCATCGACCCGTTTCTGTTTTTCTAAAATGCTGACGCGAAACGCCTTTTTTTGGACGTAATCGAATGCTTGTGAAATCGCAAAGGGGTCGGCCTCCGGATGTTTTTCCAGGATCGCCGTCTTCACTTCCTCACGCAATGCATCGACGGCCTTGGCGCGCGCCGTCTTGCCTTCGGTGTAAAGTGCCCCTTCAATCCGGTCGCTCGCAACGCGGTAAGCGATATCGAGCAGTTCCTGGTTAACTAGAAGCAAATGCGGCTCCCGCTTGGGTTTGCCGACCATCGCGGCCAGTTCCTTTTGAACCTGAATCATTTCGCGCGCATGCCCATGCGCGAATTCGAGTGCTTTGACGAACTCGGCTTCCGGCAGTTCCTTGGCTGAGCCCTCGATCATGATTACATCGTTCTCGCTGCCGACATAAACAAGATCGAGATCGCTCTCGGCCCGTTGGGTGTGCGTCGGATTCGCGACGAATTCGCCTTTGACCCGGCCAACGCGCACGGCTCCGATCGGACCGGCAAACGGAATATCCGAAACGCACAGCGCAGCCGATGCGCCATTGATCGCCAGAATGTCAGGATCATTTTCGCCGTCGGCGCTGAGCAAAATCGAGATGATTTGCGTGTCGTAAAAATATCCTCGAGGAAAGAGCGGCCGCAGCGGCCGATCAATCATACGCGAAGTGAGCGTTTCCTTTTCCGTGGGACGCCCTTCGCGCTTGAAGTACCCCCCTGGAAATTTTCCAACTGCCGCCGCTTTTTCGCGATAATCGACCGTCAGCGGAAAAAAATCCTGGCCCTCTTTGATGGTTGTGGCCGATACGGCGCTCGCCAGCACCATGGTGTCGCCGCATGTGACAACGACTGCGCCGTCGGCGAGTCTCGCGATTTTGCCGGTTTCGATTGAGATGGGAGTGGCCCCAATTTGGGCCGTGACCTTCTGTTGCATTTTACTTTCCTGGATGTGCGATTCCAGGCCGGTCACCCTGACTGTAGGTTTTAAATCCGAACGGGGATCGCTCGCCGCTGCGAGCGCCACGATCCGAAACTAAAACCTAAAATCCGAGGTGATTACTGCACCTGGAACTGCTGGTTATCTTTTGTTTTTAATTTAGTTATGCTCTCGAGCAGTTCAAACAGTTGGACACGAACGTGGGGTCCGCGTTATTTGCGCAGGTTCAGTTTGTCGATCATTTTTTTATAACGATCGGCTTTTGTTTTGCTCAAATAATCGAGCAGACTTCGGCGATGCGCGACCATCTTAAGTAAGCCGCGTCGCGAAGAATGATCTTTCCGGTTGATCTTAAGGTGCTCGGTCAAATGCTCGATGCGGCGGGTAAGAAGTGCGACCTGCACATCTGCGCTGCCGGTATCTTTCTCATGCAACTGGAACTCCTTGAGATTCGACGTTTGGTTGCTCTCTGCCATAACGAAGGCGCTAATCTAGACGAAGACCGCATTTTGGCAACCCATGCGCTGAAGCCTCGCGCCGCCGCATCTGTATCAATCAAGCCGCGTCGCCTTCGCGTTTGCCGTCGTACCACAAACGCAGTCTGGCGCGCGACCGCGCCATGCGGGGCCCGCCGACGATCATAATAAAGAGCGTGCCAAGAATTTCTTTGGCTGGATACATGCGCAACTTCCGGCCCGACGTGAGAACGGGTTCCCGCAGTACCTTGAAACGGCCAAGTTTCCTTAGCGCAAGGCTAAAATAAACTTCTTCCCCGGCAAAGTATTGCTCATCGAAACCGCCAGTTGTTTCGAAATTGCGTCGCGTGGTGAAAAGAAACGCGCCTGCGCCGAGATTGAGGCCAAAATAAAGGGTGCAAAACGCGTGTAGCAGAATGCGGCTCCAGAGCGGGATGAATCCATCCATCACTCCGCGCGCGCTGCCGCCAGCGTAACCCGCTCCAAGAGCGGCCATCGCTTCGGTAACGTGGGTCCGGTTGATCCGTGTATCGGCGTCAACGAAGAACAGATATTCACCCCGCGCGGCGCGTGCTCCGGCGTTCCGGGCGGCCGCGATTTGACGTCGATTGATCGAGACCACTCGGGCACCAGCTTGCTCGGCGATTTCTGGCGTCGCATCTGTCGATGCATCATCAACAACGATGAATTCGAACGGCTGAGACAAACCAGAAGTTGCAGCGCGAATCGCCGCGAGCGTCGAGGACAGCTCTAGCTCCTCATTGTAGGCAGGGACGATAAACGAAATCATGACTTCTTGGGCTTGGGATCCACTGGCGTCGGCAGTTCAAACGCGATCTCAACTTCGTAGCCGTCTAAATCTCTGAAAAACAAATACGGCTCACCCGGACAAAACTCCCCCTTGTCGAGAATCTTTCCGCCCGCCTCCGTGACCGCTTTGGCAGCGGCGTCAATTTCCTTGGGATCGACAAGACGAAAACCAAAATGCGCAATGCCACCCGGTTTGCCGGTCCGCGGCGCGCTTTCATCGAAGACAATGATGTCGCGCGCGCCAGGGGTCTGCGCCTGGATCCAGCCATTTTGATCGTAAATTCTAATCACACCGAAAACTTTCCCGTAAAACTCAAATGATCGTTTCGCATTTTTCACCGCGAGCGCGATGCGAGTGAGGCCGTGCGTTTTGATCATCGACTTTGTTCTATCTATTCATTTCATTGCTACTGTTCAATTTGAGGCGCGCAAATTGTTTGAGTTCGCAGGATATCTCCTGACAAAGGGTTTGACCCATCCACTCACAAGATTGAAATAGCAAGAGTGTCTGCCCGTTTGTTTGCGGTTTTGATTGCATCCTAGTCGTTGCTTTCGGGCTGCGCAGACACAAAACAGGCTGCGCAGGGAGACTCTAATTCCATCTTTCGCAAATCGGAGAGCGACCACGAGGTCCACGGTGAAGTGGGCGTGATGTACGGTCACAGCGCGAGATAAGCCTGCGGGCATTCAACACGGGCACCACGACGTCAACTTTCTACCTCGTCTTCGCGTAGAGGAGTGAATCGAGAAGCTTTCCGTCTTTGATGACGTTGTTCTTGAGGCGTCCTTCGAAAACGAAACCGGCTTTCTCGAGCACGCGCGCCGACGCCGGATTGTTCGCAAATACCTCCGCAGATATTCGGCGCAGCGGAAAATTTTCAAAGCAGAAATCCGTGAAAGCCGCGACTGCTTCAGTCATTATGCCACGTCCCCAGAAGTCCTGGCCTAGCCAGTAGCCCAGCGTCGCCGTATACCGATGCACCTCCTGCCCGGGGCGAATGCCCATTCCCCCGACAGCTCCGCCGTTGACCTCAATGCAAAATTTCGTTGTGGGCTGTTCGTTTATGGCTCGCTGCAAAAATTCGTGCGCGTCTTGGATTTATGATGCGGGAAGAGATCGCGTAGCGCGAGCCAGACTTTGCGATTGTTCGCGTGCTTCACGAGCGATTCCGCATCATCCCACCGCCAGGGACGAATCGTGCAGCTCTTCAGGACGAGCTGCATCAACTATTTGGCGTCGAATTTAATGCCGGCCTTCTGGACCTCGCCGTAAGGTAGAAGCCAGACAAGCGATTCATCGTGAAGATCGACAACCTGGATCCGGTTGCCCCACGGATCGCGGAAATCACAACGAAACGGCGGCTCCAGTTTAAGTTTATATTTTTCTTTGAGTTTCTTTCGAACTTCCGCCAGCTGCGCTTCGTCGCGAACCATGATCCCGAAGTGACGAAGATTTGCCGGTTGGACTTTTTCCACTTCGAAAATTGCGAGGAACTGATGTTCGCCCAATTTGAAAAAGGCATCGCCTTCGCCGCCACGCATCTGTTCGAGATTGAAGACGTCCTTGTAAAACGCCACCGCTTTCTCAATGTCATCGACCTCGATGGCTACATGATTGCATCCATAAACTTGCACACTCATATCTTAGCTTAGCCGAAAAAGAAGCTATGCGCCCTGCGCTTTTATGGGACGGGCAGTGCTCCGCAGGATTGTAAAGAGTAAACTGTTAAGCAACACTCCGCGGAACCGAATCTGCGATAGCCCAAGAAATTACCCGGACGATGCGCGATGCAATTCCAGTAGCGGTAAATCAAAGGCGTTCCAGCGCTGAACCGATTCTAATAATTCTCTTCAGCGGCGTAGCCCTCTTGGTCCATCTCCTGACAAACGGGCGTTACGGTTATTTTCGCGACGAGCTTTACTACATCGCCTGCGGTCGGCATCTCGCTTTCGGATATGTTGACCAACCTCCGTTGTCGATCATGCTGCTGCAACTGAGCCAGAGCCTCCTCGGCAACTCATTGTTTGCGATTCGTCTTCTCCCGGCTTTAGCGGGCGCGGCGACGCTTGCAATCACAGGTTTGATCGCGCGTGAACCAGGCGGACACGGGTGGGCGGTCGCGCTCGCGTGCGCGGGCTCGCTCTGCGCGCTGTTCAATTTGGCTGTCGGCAATTTTTTCTCCATGAACGCGTTTGAGCCGCTGTTCTGGATGGGATGCGTTTACCTACTGGTTCGCATTATCAACGGTGCCTCGCCGACGCTTTGGCTTTGGTTCGGTGCTCTTCTGGGACTCAGTCTCGAAAACAAACATTCCACAGCGTTTTTCGTCGCTGGCATTTTCGTCGCGCTGCTGCTCACGCCGGAGCGCCGTCATTTCGCTCAGAAATGGATGTGGTTCGGCGGTCTGATCGCGTTCGCCATCGCGTTGCCAAACATTATATGGCAGCTGCGAAATCATTGGCCCACGTTCGAGCTATTGAGCAACATTGCTCACAGCGACAAAAACGTCGCCCTAAGCCCGGCACAATTCATCTTGCAGCAGATTGTTTTCATGAATCCGGGAACGCTTCCGCTGTGGCTCGCTGGGTTGTGCTGGGTGTTCGGGTCCCGTGACGGTCGGCGCTATACGGCGCTTGGAATCATATGCCTCGTCATGCTCGCCGAGTTCATCATTTTGCATGGCAAAAGCTACTACCTCGCGCCCGCCTATCCGATGCTCCTTGCGGCGGGAGGCGTGGCTGTAGAGCGCGTTTTTGCTAACCGATTGAAATGGTGCAAGCTGGCATTGCTGGTTGCAATCCTCGCTACCGGCGCGCTATTTGCGCCATTGGCTGTACCAGTGTTGCCACCTGCAAAACTTGTCGCCTACATGCGAGCAATCCACTTGGAACCGCCCCGTACCGAAACTTCGCATACCGCTCCGCTGCCGCAGCTTTTCGCCGATCAATTTGGCTGGCAAGAAATGGTCGCATCGGTCGCACATGTTTATCATCACTTGCGTCCCGAAGATGAGACACGCGCTGCCATCTTCTGCCAAAACTATGGCGAGGCTGGAGCAATCGATTTCTTTGGTCCCAAGTTTGGACTGCCACCGGCGATTTCCGGGCATCAGAATTATTTTCTCTGGGGACCGCGGGATTGGACTGGCGAAGTTGCTTTGGTGCTGGACACGCGCGACGACGATGAGCGCGAGCTATTCGCTTCAGTCGAAGATTTGGGTCAAATCGTGAGCAGCCCCTGGGCGATGCCTTTCGAGCGACGGACGCATATTTATCTCTGTCGCGATTTGAAAGCGAACGTGCGAGAGTTCTGGCCGCATGTAAAAAAGTGGCTGTAAGTCTAAGCACTTTCGGCTTAATCGCCGCTCTCGGTCGCCCGAACCGGCGAGGAGCAATCAAAATCGATCCCCGCGGCCGCGAAATCGTAGTCACGGTTCTGATAGCCAACGCGACTTAAAGAGTCGACCTCTATAGCAATGCCTTTAGATTACTCTAAGCGCTACGTTGATGAAGAAGCATCGTCCCGATTTATCGCAAGATTCGGCTGATCAAAGTGGATCTCGGCATTTTCACCATCATTGGTCAAAATTCCAATCCAATCTCTAACGCGTTTTGCACTTTCCGGCGTCAGATGGTCCAAGTCGTGAATATGAATGTGAAGAGCGAGGCCAGCCCGACGCGTTGACTGTTTCAGCGACGAATTCTGTGTCGGTGTATGTTGAGCATCGTCGCCAACCAGCAGCGGGACCGGCAATTCCTCCCCAGTTTCGACCTCAGGTACTTCACCTTTTTTTAGGAGGCCACGCTCATCTTCAACTACCAAGCCGGTGTAGATGATGAAATCAATCAGGTACTCTAGAGCTGCCGAATCGCCTTCAGTAGCACCGGATTTTATCGCCAAAGTACGCTTTAGGTCGGCGCGTGTCAGCTGCGATCGAAGGGCAAAATTCTGCAATACGACCTGTCCAAACCACGCGTTAGCGACGATTCTTCTCAGATGCGCTTTCGCTCCGCTTTCATCCCAAGCTGCTTCACGCGCAAAGCGCACTGCATCTTCGGTCGGCACGTAGTAGCCGTACTTTGGCGAAGACAATATCTGTGAGTCCAGGAGAAACCGATTGTTTCCACTTACGACGAAGGGACTGATACCCGCGGCGCTCGCGACGTCCTTGTAGTTGATCTTGGCTTGGCCGCCGCTTGACGCAATTGCGTATCCTTTGATGATGCGCACCAGCGTATCAGCTCCGCTTTGGGGCAACGCCTTTTCAGCGGTCAATCTCGGCGCCCGCTGCTTCGGAGCCTCTATCGTCGCTGGAGCATCAGATTCGGCCATGGAAATCTCCAATCTTAAGAGCTATCGCATAAAGAGTGGGAATCGCAAAATCATCGGACCGATTTACAGCGCGATTATCCATGATCGCGAGCGCACCGACGCGGACCAAGTCAGCAATGACCAATGCTGCGTCGAGCGGATCTTCTTTACCCAAAGCCTTTCCAAGCTCAACCCGATTGAATCTAGACTGCGGACTTCCTTTCAATTGTGTATAGGTGCCGCTGAAGTTACGAAATACTTGCAGAAAGTCGCTAAGTTTTGACGCGGCTGTCTGCGAGAATCCCTCTCGAATGGCGCGCGCAGAAATGAGTTTTCCGCCACTAGGCTTTTCGATTCCTTGAATATCAAAGCTGTTTTGGAGCTTTTGGGCTTCAATGCAAAAGTTGATCAGATCGCGCGGCAACACGTTTCCATTCCCGTCGCGCATTGCGTCATAAAGCCCATCAAACGACGTCAGTAAACCTTGGTTTGGCCAATCAAATACTTCATCGACCCAAGCTTGGCTGAGTGGATAGTCGACAGCAGCTTTCACATCTGGGTGCAAAGATTGCAACCGATGGCCCAGCATGATTGCGAGGTCTTCTTTCGACCACTGCAGTTGGAGCTTTAGTCCACTGAAATGATCCTTGTTCACGTACGTGAGTGCGTCGTAGATGTCGGTTCGGAAGAATAGTTTGAACCGAATTCTTTTCAGCCGGATGAGTTCTCCAACTGTACGCATTAAACTGCTCAGGAGATCCTCGGTTTGCTCCGGCGATGGACCGTTGAGCGAAACTTCGTCTAAACTATCTAGACAAATCCAAACATCTGCCCCGATCCCATCGAGCCATTTGTCCGCCGAAATGATGACGTACTCAATTTCATTGACACTCAGCGGTGTTCTCGGCGGGACTTCGGTGCTGAAGTAACTGCCAAAACCGACGCGAAACTTAAGCTTCCTAAGCGCTTGCCACGGCGTCGGAATTTCGCGAACCAAGCCCCATCGAACCAAAAATCGTTGATACTGCTTCTCCAAATCGTCGGGCATGTTCGGATGACCAACACAGCTTTCAATGAGTAAGCCCGCGAGATAAAACCACCACAAAGTCGCGGTGTTCTTGATGCCCGTGCCCTGCAATGTCGCCCATTGGTCGCGGAGTCGCGGTTCGTCTGCTATAAACACATTTGGATTGCTTAAGAGAGGAATACTCGTCTGGAATTCCTTGAGCATGCGGAAAATCGCGCTCTTCCCGGCTCCTTTACCGCCCAAAATCAGAGATGTCTTATCCGAACAGGCCTGTTCGAATGAGCCCGATCGATAGAAGTATTGGCTCAGGTGCTTCTCCTGCTGTGAAGCGCCAACTCCAAAATCGATCTCCTTCAAGACCGCCATACGATTCAGGCTACAACAAACTCTAACCGTCTTGCAAAACAGTAAGACACTGCCGATGGGGGCCCACAAAAGATCCCCAAGATGACTCTACGGCTTGGGGATTACCCGTAATCGACACAAGGGCTAATAGATCTTCTTCCTCGAGGCTCATCCGACGCCATGGACTAGCTCGCAGAGTTAAGGTTCCGCACCGGTGGTAGCTTGGACGCGCCGTCTTTTTTGGTTCAATCGCGAACGGCGTTCATCCCCTGCCGCACGATCCGGTCGATTAATTGCGGGTATGGCAAACCTCCTTTCGTCGCCGAGAGCGCGAAGTCCTCATCGTCCGCGAGAATAGGATTCGGGTTGGCTTCGATGAAATAAACCTCGTTGGTCGGCGTCAGCCGAAGATCGATGCGCGCATAGCCGTCGATGGTAAGCAGCCGATAAATGCGTTTACACGTCTCCTCGATGTCGCTCACAAGTTGGGGATCGAGGTCTTCGGCGAATCGATTCTCCAATCCCCACCGTTTGCGGTATTCCTCATCCCATTTCGCCTTGAAGGTCGCAATCTTTGGTTCGTTAGGCGGCACTTCGCGAAAGACCAGTTCGCGAATAGGAAGCACTGTTAGCCGCACGTTGCCCATTAAACCTACATAGAGTTCGCGGCCATCGATGTATTCCTCGGCGATCGCATCGCTGTTATATTTCTCATGAATAAAAGCCACGCGTTCGCGGAACTGCTCGTCGGTATCGACGAACGACGCCTGCGAAATTCCATAAGATGCCTCTTCCTTCACCGGCTTTACCAGGATTGGGAACCTTAGCTGCCTTGGTCGCGCGATGCGCTGGCCACGTGGAATGACGACGAAATGCGGGACATGGATGCCGTGATAATGCAGGATTTTTTTGGAAATGCCTTTGTGCTTGCAAAGGATAAGACCAGTCGAACCGCAGCCGGTGAAGGCCAGGCCTTGCATCTCGAAAAACGAAACGATGTTCTGATCGAACCCGGGGTTATTCCGGAATTGTTCGACGAGGTTGAAAAGAATATCGGGGGCGAAGGTCTCTAGTTTTTGACGCACAAGATCAACATCGTCGTAGATCGCGAGATGCTCCGCCGTGTGGCCGAGCGCGCCAAGCGCGGCCATGACGTCCGCCTCGGTCTTCCAGTCCTTTGTCTTCAGCTCCTTCGTGAAATCCTGATCGACGGTAGTAGGACTTGTGCCGTCGAAAAGTACCAGCACTTTGAGTTTCTTTTTCACGTTATTTCGTGCGTTTGAATTTCCCGGTGAAAAGATAATTCATCACCAGCGTGGTGATAAATGCGGAGACGCGAAAATCCTGTTGCGGATCGTCATTGAGCACGTGAAGTCCAAGCTGGTCGCAACGGCGGGTCAGCCGGGCCAGGAGCTGGTTCACCCGAAACTTATTCTCGTTCGTCCATTGACAGACGGCGTTCAATAATCGTCGCCGCCGCCGTTGCAGATATACGCTGGCTTTGATGCCCGCCGGTGCCGCGAACAGTTGCCGCAGATCGGCGTCATAGAAATCCGGATACGTATCTTCGTAGAGCTTCCGTTTGCGCGCGTAATAAGTCTTGAGCTTGATGTTCAAACAATCGTAATCAGCGACGCGATACTCGGGCATGTGAACTGGTGGCTTGCCCACCAACGAGCCCATTAACTCATCGACGTATTCCAGTTTTTGGAGCGCTCGCCAGCGCGCGTAACGCTTGCGCCAGTCGAGCCCCGGCGTAAGCCAGACTGCGAAGGTCTCCGCGAAATCTTCGTCGGGATGGCTTTGTGCGTACCAGTCTTCGAGATGCATCACATAGCTTCGACTGAACGGTCGCGGCCGGTAACTGTCCGGCGTTTCCTCACGTGAAGTTCGTCCGAAAAGCTCTTTCCACTTTTTCTTTCGGGTCAGATGATACGCATACATGTAAGCATGACCCGCTTCATGTCGCATCAACTTCATAAACCACTCGGCCGTCCCTCCCTCGACCTCGAGCATCATAGTCCGCTCTAGCGCCCGCAACCGATCATGCACGAGAAAAAACGGAATGAAAATGGCAGGGATACCGATTGGCACAAACCATTCATCGCCCACGTGACACGGCGGATGAAATACGAGGCCACGCGTCGATAGTTCATCATATAACTGCCGGATGAGCGGTTCGAGCGCGGTACCATCAAGCCGTAATCCGAGTCTGGAAATGCGGTGCTCAAGAAGTTCCTGGTCACTGAGTGAAGCCCAATTGGCCGCTTCCATTTCCGGCATGGTATCAGTCTCAACGGACGTGGCAACCGCCTCGCCCGTTCGTTAGGCCCAAGCGTCTCTTCATTCGGCGTTGAACCGCTGAAGACCTGCCACGCCGTTGTCTTGCGAAGACGGGTTGAGCATTGAACCTTTGCTTTCATGCACGACATCTTTCGAATCCGTCGCGCCACGGTGCAAGATGCCGACATCATCGCGTTCTTGCATCGTGCGCGGATGTTTCAAGACATGGGCGACGTCTCCGATGACGCCTTTGAAATTCTGCGCGCGAAAGCGCGTGTGCGACTGAAGGAATGGCTCGAGAGCGGCGACTACATCGGCTGGCTCGCGACTCCTGCCGATAAGCCGGAAACGGTTGTTGGCGGCGCCGGCGTTCAGTTGTAACCGATCCTACCGCGCCCGCTCAATGCATCGACAATTGGCGAAGGCCGGCAGGGAACGATTGTGAATGTTTTTACCGAACCGCAATGGCGACGGCGTGGAATCGCCGGTCTGCTCGTTAAAGAGATCATCACTTGGTCGAAGAACGAGCAGATCGACCGTCTGTTACTTCACACGTCGGACGAAGGCCGCTCAGTTTACGAACGGCTCGGATTCATCCCTGGCGAGGAAATGTGTTTCGTCGGCGTCTCTTAATTGTTCCGCTCGAGCGTCTCCGATCAGCGGCTTCCATCTCGCGTACGTTATCACTTCCTTTACTCCCGACGGTCACTCAAGTCGCCCGGGTTCAGTTTTTGTTGCGGTGATCGTTTGACAAGTCGCCCACGTCGTCTATAAGAGGGCGGCTCGGCACACCGAGTCAACGTCAAGTCCGCGCGTCGCCCAGAACGGCTAGCACGCCAGGGCTGTTTTGAATCCGAAGCAGAAGCTGCATTCCTGCGGCTTTCGGCATCAAGAATAGCGCGCTCCACCCGAGACTCGACAACATCGGAACAACGCTTGGACATTATGAAGTCATTTTACACAGTTATGTTTTTGTTATCGTTGGCATCGACCGCTTTTGCGACCCAGGAGTCGATCCTGGCGCGTGTCACCTGTTACTGGGCAGGTGAGGGGCCTAAATATGCCAGTAGCGGACGACGATTACGCGCTGGACATTGCGCCGTCGATCCCAGGCGAATTCCTTATGGCAGTAAAATTGTCTTCCCTGATCAAACTTGCACCGCGGTCGACACTGGGCCGGCGGTCGTTAGTCGCAAAGCGGCCCGTCTATGTGGACGGACTGTGAACCAACTCAAGGCTATCGTAGTTGACCGATTTTTTGAAACAAAACGAGAGGCGTTAGCGTGGATGAATGCGTATCCGCACTTTATGACGCTTCAAGTTGTTCAGCCTGGGTCTCAAGTAGAACCACCCGAGCCCTGATTAATTGGAATAAGGGATTGGATCGTTTTCCCCAAGGGAAAATTCGCGCGCGCAACAATTCCGGTCGGTCGACGTTTCCGCCGGAGCCGGCCAAAAAATTACAACTTGGCGTAAACGCCGAGTAGAGGACGACGCGACGGCGTTTTCGAACGGAAATCGCTAACAAAACCGTCCCGCGTGCGGAGCTCAACATGGCCGACGCTACGGGCGCTGCCGTACACGAGTACCGAACCGACCGGCGCAGAGAATGGATCGTTGACCGGGAGTCGCTTGAATCCGTAGTTACTGACAAGCTCCGTCGCAGCGTCTCTGGCGAGTTCGGTTTTCGGCCGGGACTCGATAACACCGGAAGCAAGCAACGCGTCTTTTACATAATGCCAGCATCTCGAGCGCGAATGCGCATGCGCGCGTTCCTGTGCGATCGTTGCTGCTTGCGTGAGCCTGCTGTCGATGTGCCGATCGATCTTGCCGTACGGGTAAACAATCTGCTGGGGATAATACTGCGAGATGACAGGAACGGACTCTTTTTTGCCCTCAGGAGTTTTGAAACTGAAACGGAAACCAGACCGTTTCGGCGCGCTGGTTGCCTGCTGACCCATGGGTCGCACTGGCTCTATCGCAAAAGTTCGGCCCGACTCGTTGGCGACTGCTTGCGACGTTTTTTTGGTAATCGCACTCGTCGGCTTTTTCGTCATCGCTTGCGTCGGCTCCTTGGCTATTGCTTGCGCTGGCTCTTGCTTGACCGGTTGTGTCGGCTTCTTCGCGGTCACAGGCGCTCGCTTTTTCGTGATCGCTTTTACGGGCTTATCCGTGGTCGTTTGTGCCGACTTCTGCGTTATCACTTGAACCATGTCGTCTGCGTTCTTCTGATCGTGGCTCGCAAGATCCAACGTTGAAGGGGCCAACGCCTGCGCGCGAAGCGCTGCGCTGGAAATGACAAGAAGCGATGCAGTTGCGAATGCCCAGAGAGCAGGTCGTTTCCCCACGAAGGCGAGGTTATGCCGGGAATCGCGCCGCTAGGCAAGCTTTTTTTTCGAATTTTTTTGAGAAGTTCAGCGGCCCCGAAACAGGTCTGCCGGAAAGCAGCGGCCGTTATCTTTAGCGTCTCGCGCGAACTAATCGTAGGGAGGATAATCCGGCCCAAATTGAGGCGGAGGAGCGAACATCTCATCGCGCTGGATGGGAGCGCGGCGATGCCTGCGCGGAACGAATTGATTCTGGTCCGAATCAGGCGCAATGATTCTGGTGCGCCCCGAGGGCAAACGATAAATTATCCTTCCATCGGACGTTATTCCAAGCATTCGGACGCGCACTGAACCGTGGCGAGGTAGCGATGTCGAAGCAACGCGTTTCTTTTTCCCACGTGAACTCGACTGACTGGCGGTGGTGGGCTGCGCAGTCTCGGAAGCTTTCGAGGACGAATTAGAAACCTCGGCCTCAGGGGAATTTTGCGGAACTGCGCCTGGCGAAGTGGCCGCGACAGCGTTTTGAGTCGTAGCGGCCTGCGGTTGGCTGCTCGATGTTTGCGCCTGTTGAAGATCCGGGGAAGCAGATTGAGACGAATTGGGAACTGCCGCACCTTCCGTCGCTGGTTGATTCGCGGACCCCATAGCCGCATTTGCCGCCTGCGATAACACAGTCGCAGGAGCCACTGGCGTAGCAGCATTTTGGACCGCGGCCGGCGCTGGTGAGGGTTCGGGAACCCCAACAAGAACGCCAATAGACTTTGTCTCGCGAGACCGGTTGAAGATTTTGCCAATCGAACCCGGCAATAGGATCGCAGCAAGCACCGCTGCAGCCACGACGAGCGCACCAAACGACAATGCTGTTCGCAGCAGACGCCGCGGCCGAGGCTGGTCCGGTCGGGGAATTGTTGTCCTGAAGGGAATGCCGTATCGGTCCGCCAGTGCGAGCCGGCGTTCAATTTTTAGCAAGCAACTCCGAATCATCTCTCCTAGCATGACCAGGTCCTTTGGACGCTGATCGGGATTGGGATGCAACATCTGAGAAAGCAAGCTTCGCAGCGGTTTTGGAAATCCTGAAAGCTTCGGAGGCTGCCGGAGCGTCTCAGCCGATAGTTCAATGCCGGTCAGAAGAAAATACATTGTCGCGCCGAGCGAATAAATCTCCGAACGGAGACCCGTCATTTCATGCTCCCCTCGAGGTCCAGCGGTGGCAGATTGCTCCGCAGAAGATATTTGTTCATTCACTCCTGCTTCGTTTCGCTCTAGTTCGCCTGTCAAACGGGGGGACGAAATCTCGCCCGGTGGCGAGCCTTCCGTGCCTGCCTTGAACCCGGCCAAGCCGAAGTTCGTCAGCTTCACTAATGGCCAGCCGCCTTCGGGAGTTTGTCCCGGGACAACAATAATGTCTTGGGGCTGAACAGGCGGATACGGAAGCTTGTGAAAACTGGCGGACGAAAGCACACTCACAACTTGTTCCGCCACGCGCAACGTGGCGTCAGCCGGCATTGGACCGTGCTGGGCAACCCACGCTGCAAGCGGTTCGCCTGGTAACCGCTCCGAGACGTAAACGTAATCTTCGCCTTCGCGTCCAAAATCAAAAACCTTGGCAATATTGACGTGACGCAGTCTCTGCACAGCGCGCGCTTGCTCTTCGAATTGCTCCCGGACGGCCGGATCGATGCTATCTACCGGGACCAGCGTTAGGACAACCGGCTCGCTGGATCTTTCGTCCACGGCCTCGTAAGCAACCGCCCCGCCGTCTCGGCCGAGCTCATTCGGTGTGCCATCATAGCCAAGGCAGACCCGGTAATGCTCAAGCAAAGTTGTCCGCTCCATAACCGAGCCCCATTGTCCACACTAGGCACCATACGCGTCTCACCATCGATCATTCAACCTTAATTTTCTCCGCAAGTTGCTTCGCGGAAGCGCAGTCACACTTGATTTTGCACATTGCGCTTGAATCGAAAACAGCCAATCTAAAATCGCAAATCCTCGTATTCCGTGGTGTAACGGTAACAGAGCCCCGAAAGCTTTCGGGGTTATTCTTGATTCGAATGCAAGTTTCCCCCGGCATTTTGCCAATTGCGGTTTGATCCAAAATGGCCAATCTAAAGTCTCCCTTTGGGATACCCCGTGGTGTAACGGTAACACAGCGCCCTTTGGAGGCGTTATTCTTGGTTCGAATCCAAGCGGGGTAGCCAATCAAAATTCCCTCAACTGACTTTGAATCACACGCTTGAGTTCGAGTCAGATGCCTAAACGACCGGCTTACGGAGCGAAAGAAATCCTGCTAGCGATTTTGCAACGTTATCATGTTTGGCGATTTCTAATTTGGGCGGACGAAAAAGCGCGTCGAAACGCAATGGGCTACGGTAATGACAAAGTTTGAACAACCGAGACCAACCCACCGGGCGCGTTTGCTTGACCGCTCTGGGGCTTCTATGTAGAATGGGTGTTTGCAGCGTCTTCCGCGGTCTTGCCGAAGCTGTTCGGGATGGGACAAGCGGCTCACGGGCCGATAGAGAAACTAACGCGATGGACTTTGCCTGGTCGGACCAACAACGAGAGCTACTGGACGCGGTCGCCCGTTTCGCCAGCCAGCAACTCAACTACAACATGATCGAAAACGACCGCGACGGCGTTTTCAACCACGGTGCCTGGAAAAAGTGTGGTGCCTTTGGCATCCAAGGCCTACTCGTCCCTACCGAGTACGGCGGGCTTGGCATGGATCCACTCACCGCCGTGGCCGCCCTCGAACGCCTCGCGTACGGCTGCAGGGACAACGGGCTGCTCTTCTCGATCAACGCGCACATGTGGACGGCGATCACTCCGCTCGTCTACAGCGGCTCCGAGGCGCAAAAGAAAAAATACCTGCCCGGCCTTTGTGACGGCACGCTCATCGGCGGCAACGCCATGAGCGAACCAAATAGCGGCTCTGACGCATTCAGCCTTGCCACCACGGCCGTCAAGAACGGCTCCAAGTACATTCTCAACGGGAGCAAGATATTTGTCACAAACGGCCCCGTCGCCGATCTGCTCGTCGTGTTTGCCACGCTGGACAAAGCGCGCGGCCCAAACGGAATCAGCGCCTTTCTTGTCGAGAAAGATTCGCCGGGAATGAACGTCGCGCGCAAGCTCGAGAAAATGGGGTTGCGCACGTCGCCGATGGCCGAAGTTTTTTTCGAAAACTGCGAGGTACCAGAAGAAAACCTTCTCGGTAAGGAAGGCACGGGAGCTTCTCAGTTCACGTGGGCAATGACTTGGGAACGCGGCTGCATTCTGGCCAGCGCGGTCGGGTCGATGCAACGGTTGCTGGAGAGGTGCGTTCGTTACGCGAAGGAGCGAAGACAATTCGGCCAGCCGATCGGCAAGTTCCAGCTAGTAGCCAGCAAAATCGTCGACATGAAACTGCGCGTCGAAAGCGCCCGGCACATGCTCTACCATTGTGCGTGGTTGCGCGGCCAAGGCAAGAGCGCGTACCTAGAGGCCGCGATGACCAAGCTGCACATTAGCGACTGCTGGATTAAATGCTGCGAGGACGCAATCCAGATACACGGCGGCTATGGGTATATGACCGAGTACGAGCTCGAGCGCGAATTACGCGACGCAATCGGCAGCAGGCTCTATTCGGGTACGAGTGAAATGCAGCGGAATATCATCGCCTCGCTGTTACTGTGACTACAACGCCAGTCAGTCGATGAAGATTCTAGTTCCATTCAAGAGCGTGCCCGACCCCAACGACACCACTGTGCCGGGCGCAGCGGGTTCGGCGACCAAGTCGGTGATCAACCCATTCGACGAAATCGCCATCGAGGAAGGGCTACGCATTCGCGAACGCGGCGATGCCGCGGAGATTGTGGGTGTCACGATCGGAGCGCCGGCGGTCGACGAACAAATCCGCGCCGCGCTAGCGATGGGCATCGATCGCGCCATTCGCGTCGACGATTCGCGCACACTAGATCCGTACGCCGTGGCGCGTATTCTCCGTGCGGTAGTCGAGAAGGAAATGCCGCGCATTGTCATCATGGGGAAGCAAGCCGTGGACGACGATTCGAACCAGGTCGGGCAGATGCTGGCCGCCTTGTTGCGTTGGCCGCAGGCCACGTTCGTCTCGAAGATCGAGCTCCTTGACAAGAAGACCAGCGCCCGCTGCACGCGTGAAACTGATAGCGGTCTTGAGGTCGTCGCAATAGAGCTGCCTGCGATAATCACTACCGATCTTCGCCTCAACGAACCCCGTTACGTGTCGCTACCCGGCTTGATGAAAGCGCGCCGCAAACCAATTGAGATCCTAACCTGCGATGACCTGAAAGTGACGGTGCGGCCTCTTACCACTGTGCTCTCTATAGCAAACCCGCCTAAACGCGCCGCTGGCACACGCGTCGACTCAGTCGAAGAATTAATCGCGAGGTTGAGGCAGGAGGCAAAGGTGCTTTGAGAACGCGGTGAATGCCCGTTAGAGAGCGCGCCAACAAGCATGATCGAAACCCTTGTACTGATTGAACACGACCGGCGATGCGTGAAGCGCTCATCACTGCATGGGATCACGCTTGCACGACAACTTGGCCGTGACTACGCGCTACTCGTCCTTGGCGAAGGATTAGACGAGATCGCCGCGTCTTTGGTTTCTTACGGTGCGTCCGCTGTGATCGTGGCCGACGATCCCGCCTTAGCGGAACCATTGGCCGATCGCTACGCGACCGTCATTGCGGAAGCGGCACGAAAGCATGACTCACGGACCGTTCTCGGCACTTCCTCGACGTTCAGCAAAGATGTCCTGCCGCGCGCCGCTGCGCTGCTTGATGCCCCGATGGTAACTGACGTCCTCGCAATTGAAAAAGAGAACGGCTCGACTTCGTACCGACGGCCTGTCAACGCCGGCAGTATGGTTGCAACGGTAAAACTAGAGGGCGACCGCTGTATCCTGACGGCGCGTGCAACTGCGTTCGAGGAGCCTGCGGCAGACGCACCGGCTTGTCCGATCGAGCGATTCGAATTGGACGCAGCCTCGCTTCCGAACGGGACGGAATTCATCACCCGTGAAGAACGGATGTCCGGCCGGCCGGACCTGACCGAAGCCGGCGTCGTCGTATGCGGTGGCCGACCGCTCAAAGACAAGGAAACGTTCGAACGACTAGTTGGCGGATTGGCTGATGCGTTAGGCGGCGCGGTGGGTGCTACCCGCGCGGCGGTGGACGCCGGCATGGCGCCTAACGATTATCAAGTGGGACAGACTGGCAAGGTCATCGCGCCGCAATTATACATCGGCGTTGGCATCTCCGGCGCTATCCAGCATTTGGCTGGTATCAAAGATTCGCGGGTGATCGTCGCGATCAACAAAGACCCAGACGCACCAATTTTTCAGGTGGCCACTTACGGACTAGTCGGCGACCTACATCAAATTGTTCCACAATTTATCGATGCGCTTCGCGAAAACCAGGAGACTACTTAGTTTGTAAGCCATGAATGACGCCACTCGCGAAGTCTTCGGCAATATCGCGCCGTGGATGCGGGTCGTGTTCTTCTGCGTGATGGCAATGAGCATCGGCTGGCCCGTGTGGCAAATCTGGGCGCGAGCGAGGCTTTGGCGAAAAGGCCAG
>WNFX01000374.1_pt1 | contig 42758 bp, 47 predicted proteins | sample 5400111 | NCBI WGS metagenome assembly WNFX01 (sample SAMN13153363, study PRJNA577476) | soil metagenome | isolation source: 40 cm soil or saprolite under grassland replicate 1 | place: USA:California | collected 2016-06-15
GTCAGGACGAACGGCGTCACGGCTTGACCCGTAACACCATTGCGGGCCACCGCTGCGAGCGCTTCTTCGATCAGCGGTTCGACGTCGTCGAGGCTGTTGTCGGGCGGACGCGCGAGCAGGAGCCCGCCGCCGCCCACGTCCCAGTGCACCCGCGCAACCTCGGCGGCCTCCGATGCGGACTCCACGCGAGCCGGAACGGCCGGCCCGCCGTGCGCCGAGTAAAACAGCGGCAGCGTGTCCGTGCGAAAGCCGAGCACAGGCACGCCGAGCGTCTCGAGCACCTCCAGGGTCGCGGACACGTCGAGCAACGACTTGATTCCGGCGGAAACGACGAGCGCCGTCGTGCGCGCGAGCTCGCCGAGATCGCCGGAGACGTCAGGTGGACTGGGAAACCCTCGATGCATGCCGCCGAGCCCGCCCGTTCCCATGAAGCGAATCCCCACGGCGCGGCAGACTGCAAGCGTTCCGCCGACGGTCGTCGCGCCGACTGCTCTCTGCACCACGCAGGCGGCGAGGTCGCGCGGGCCGGCCTTGCGCGCGCTCGCGTCGAACCGCCCGAGCTCTTCCTCCGAGAGGCCGACGCGGATCTTCCCGTCGAGCACGCCGATCGTCGCCGGCACTGCGCCGGCTGCGCGAACCTGACGCTCGGCCTCGAGCCCGACCGCCAGGCCGTCGCCCGCGGGGAAGCCGTGCGCGACGAGCGTCGTTTCGAGCGCGACGACGGCATCCGCCTCCAGCACTTCGTCCGACGCGACGATCACGGCATCGCTCCCGGCTGAGCAACGCAACGTGCCGCAGCCTCGAGCGCAAGCTCTGCGCCACCGACGAGAAAGCCGGCGGCCAAAGCGTCACCGGCACCGGTCGCGTCGACGACCTCCGCGTCGTGCGCCGGCAACTCCACACGCTCCTCGCCAAGGACGAGCAGGCCGCGGGCGCCGCGCTTCACGACCGCTGTCGGCGCGAGCCCGTACGCCCCGCCGACGATCTCCCACTCCGCCTCGTTCGCGAAGATCACGTCGGGTTCGAGCTGCTCGAGCTGCCCGCGGAAGCGCACCGCGCCGTGCTCGCGAATGCGAGTCCACGCGGAGAGATCGACGCTCACGCGCGCACTGTGGCTGCGCGCCAAGGTCGCGGCGTAGAGCGCGGCGCCGTCGATCGGCGTGGCCAGCAATGCGTAGCCGGAGATGTGGAGACAATCGCACGCGAACCACGCGGGGTCGAGGTCGGCCGGAGACAGCTCGGGCGCGACGCCACGATCCGACGCCATCGTGCGCTCACCTTCTGCGTCCACGAGTGAGACGACGATGCCGTTTCGGCCCGCGAGCGGTCCCACGAGCTCGACTCCGCGTCCCTCGAGCTCCGCTGTCACCAGCTGGCCGGCCAGGTCCTCGCCCCGCCTCGAGACGGTCCGCGCCTGGGAGCCGAGCGCCACCACCCAGGCGGCGACGTTCGCCGCCTGTCCGCCGGCGGTCGTCTGCGTGGTCGACAATGCATCCGCTCCTGAAGCGAGCGGCTCGCCCAGACGCACGATCACGTCCAGAAGCGCGTCGCCGAGGGTTACGACCAACACACCTACAATCGTCCCATGGACAGCGAGCACAGGGGCGGCCGGCTCGGCTCGTTCGTCGTGGGCGGAGTGCTCGGCGCTTCCGCAGCCCTTGCCGCGGCACGTCGCAGGCGGCGCCGGATCGAGCCAGAGCGGCCTGTCTTCCAGGGCCTAGAGGCATTCGAAGGCGCTCCGTGCTATCGCGAGATCGTGGAGAAGGAGCGTGACGAGTTGGATGGAGGCCTGATGTGAGATTCCGCCGGGTCGGATGACCACCAGACACGGCGCCGGATCAGCACGTTCGCCCGCGGCACGTAGCGCCGCTACGCACCGCGAACGACCGCACTGCCCGACTTGGTCTGGAGCGCCCTCCGACGACGGCCGAATTTCACACCAGACCTCTACAGCCGTGACGTTACAGCCGTGACTCTGCGCGCAGCAGCGCGCGCAAGTTGATGTCCGCGTCACCGATCTCGAGCGTACGGCCGAGCCGCATTACTTCCTCCGAAACCGCGACGTAGTTCGCACGCGTCCCCAGCGGTTTCCGCGAGCGAATCACCAGGAACGGCCCGTAGGCGCGAGCCTCGAACGCGGCCTGCGGAGCTGGTAATGCATACCGAATCGTCTGTCGCTCCTTCACGTTCGTGGTGTCGCTCGCGTCGAAGACCCAGACGCCGCGACCGAGCGGCTCCGGAATGTCCTTCAGTGCCGACGCGAGCAGGGCCGGATCGGCTCGCGGAAGCGCGTGGCCCGAGAACTCGCGGTTGTGCTCCCACGCCTGCAGGTACACGGGTTCGTACCCGAGCAGGACGTCGCTCGGCCGATACGTCGACGCGAGCCACGCCCCTGCACCGTCACGCGCCTGCGCCTCGCCCGGCGGATCGCCGTCGAAGATCGGCGGCGTCTTCTCGTGCGTCCAGCGCACCTCTCCGATCAGGAGCACCACAACTGCGGTCGCCGCAACGGCCGGCCCCAGGCGTCCCCCGCGGCGCCCGAGCTCGACCAACGGCACGGCGAGCAGCACGCTGAAGAACGGCAGCGCGAAGATCAGGTGACGCGCCTCGGGCGACGCAGTCGAGTTGAGCGTCGCGAGCATGAATGCGAGGCCCGGCACGGCGACGACGCACGCGAACAGCCCGACGCTTTCGGGGCGGCGGCGCCAGAGCAGGATCGTTCCCACGAGTGCGAGCACGAGAACGGGCGTCGACCACCCGCGATGGCCGGCGCTGAAATCGCCGGCGACCCACCAGAAGTAGTGGAGCACCGACGTCGGTGATCCGAGCTCCGGCCCGCCGCCGCCGACGCCGACGTCGAAGCGGTCGCGCAACACGAGGTCCGCCCACCAGAAGGGGATCCCGGCGATCCCGACCGCGGCCAGGGTCAGGAGCGCCGGGCGCAGTCGCCTGCGCCGGAGGACGACGAACAGTCCCTGCGCGGCAACGACGAGCGCTGCGTAGGGATGGCTCGCGAGCATCAGGAGCAGCGCGAGCCCCCAAACGGCGAACCGGCGCCGGCCGCCACGGTCGAGCGCGGACAAAAGCGCCAGGAACGAGAGCAGGCTCGTGAACAGGAACAGGCTGTACATCCGCCCGTAGATCCCGTGGAACATGAGTACCCAGCTCCCCGAGGCGAGCGCGGCGGCGACGAGCCCGACAGCTCGGTCGGCGAGTCGCGCACCGAGGAGTGCGATCAGCGGGACGCTCGCGACCGCGAAGAGCAGTGAGACGAGGCGGAGGCCGGTCAGCCCTCCGCCGAGGTGCACGACCAGCCACGCGAAGCCGAAGTGCAGCGGGGCGCCGCCACGTTCCGCGACGACCGTGCGCAGCACGTGGCCGAGCGAGCCGCGACCGACGAAGAGCGCGAGCGCCTCGTCCTCGTGCGGCGGCCACGTGCGCAGGAACCAGCCGAGGACACCGGCCAGCGTCGCTGCCACCGCGGTCGTTCCGGCCCAAAAGGCGTCCACCTCCCGCACACGCGTGCGGGCGCGCGCGAGCGGGGAGGGGTCGGTCGCGACCTCGATCACGGGCTTTGTCTTGAGGCTGTCCAAGCCGATAACACTGCTAGCGTCCTAAATCTCGTGCCCACGTACGAATACAAGTGTCCGAACGGGCACGTTTTCGAAGTCTTCAAGCGCATCGCCGACCCGCCCCCTGAGGCGTGTCCGGTGTGCGGGACGTCGCCCGTCGAGACCGTGCTCTATCCCGTCCCAGTCCACTTCCGCGGCTCCGGGTTCTACTCGACCGACTACGGGCGCGGCGGTCGCAAGAGGGACCGGGCGAAGGAGTCCTCCTCGGAGTCGGGGTCGGACTCGGGGTCGGGCGACAAGAAGGAAAAGAAGGACGCGTCAACCGAGAAGAAGGCCGCCGAGGGCTGACTACCGGAACTGCCGGTTCCCGACGACGCAGCCGGGGCCGTACTGGCCCGATCCCGGCTGGGGCGGCTGAGGGGCTGCCCGGCCGGTGACCATCTGTACGACGGAGATGTTCTGCTCGTCTCCGACGATCACCGAGGCTCCGCCGATCGAGGTCGCCGTCCCGCCGAGGCGGCAGTGCAGCGCGTTCTTCTGGCCTGCGCGCTTCAGCACCCAGCCGAGCTGGACGAACTGCCAGGCGGAGAGATCGGTGGTCAGGGGCTTCAGGAGGGAGTCGCCGTTGAACGGCAGGCTCACGACGGTCCCAAAGCCGAGCAGCTTGGCCATCACCGCACGCATCACCGCCTGCTGGCGCAGCCCGCGTGTGATGTCGCTGTCCGCCGGGTTGAGCTGGTTCTCACGGATGCGCGAGTAGATGAGCGCGCGCTGGCCGTTCATGTGCTGCGTTCCCTTCTTGAACCGGTAACCGTGCCAGCCGGCGCAGCGTGACGCCTTGTACGGGCAATCGAACTTGTTCGACAGGATCGGCGCCGGCACGTTGACGTCGACGCCGCCGATGTTGTCGATCAGGCTCTTGAAGCTGCGAAAGTCGACGATCATCACGTGATTGATCTCGAGCCCGGTGAGGTTCTGGATCGTCCGGATCGTGAGCGCCGCGCCGCCCAGCGGGAATGCCGAGTTGATCCGGTTCTCGCCGTGACCCGGAATCGGCACGCGCAGGTCGCGCGGGATCGACAGGTACACGAGCCGGTGCCGGCTCGGATCCGTGCGCAGGATCATGATCGAGTCCGAGTTGTTCAGCCCAACGCGCCGGTCGGTGTTCTCGTGATCCCGACCGATCAAGAGCATCGTCGTCGGGTTCGACAGCATGAGCCCGTTCTGCTTCGAGAGCACGGGAAGCACGGACTGGTCGAGCCGGGCGTTCGCCTTGTCGACTCCGCTGCGGAAGGACAGGTAGCCCGCGATTCCCCAGACCACCGCGACGACGAGCACGACGATCAGGCCGAGGCCGAGGCGCCGTTTCCAACTCCAGCGGCGACGGGGTCGGCGGATCTTCGGCTCGCGCGGGCCGCGTCCGTTCCGGTCCGGTCGCGCCTGCTGCGGACGCTCCAGCGGGACCTTGCCCTTGACACGCCCGCCCCGGTAGACGCGGTAGGGCTTCTCCTCGGTCGGCATCAGCCAGAAGGGTAACTTCAGGCCAAGATCGCGCGACGCTACGCCGTTCTTGCCGTCGGCGTCCCCTTTTTCGAGCCGTCAGTTGATCGAGGGGCACTCCGTCGGCTGGGGCTGGTCGACTCTGATTCCCGTGTTCGGCGTCCCGGGCGGGAGGACGTAGAGCGTATCCACGACGAATGGGACCGCCCCCTCGTTCCGGACGACGTGACGCTCGGTCGGCATCTGAGCGAAACCCGCTCCGGCGACAAGCTTCGTGGCTGTGCAGCTCGAACCGACCACGCGATACAGCGTGCCCTCGCCCTGGACTACGGCGACGAAGGTCGCCCCTGGGTGCGTATGCCAACCAGATGACCCGCCCGCCTCAACCCTCGCCTGCTGAAACGCCGTGTCGCATGGGTTCGTCGGTGCGCATGTGATGGCTCTCAGGACGGAGGCAACCTTGAACTTGACCGTCTTCGTGACAACACCACTCTTCGTCTTGATGCTGACCTTCCGCTTGACGGTGATTTGCGTGGGCGTTCCGAAGGTGAAGTTCTCGCCGAAGATGCCGCGGGCGAGGATCGTGGTCGAGAACCCGACTCCCGGCGTCGCCGAGGCAGTCCCGTCGGAGAAGATCCTGTCGGCCGCCAATCCTGCCGCCGCTAAGGCGACAACGACGAGCGCAACTGAGGTGAGCGGTGGCTTCATCGACGACCTCTCCTTGTCGCTGGGCATGGATCCCGATTGTCTCAACAGCTGTCCCTACCCACAAGGCTGCGAGGGGGGACCTACGTTCAACGTTTCGCGGCGCTAGAGTCCCCAGGGTCGGATCGCGACGTTGGGAGGAGACGCGATGAACCAATTGTTGTCGGGGATCCTTGACGAGAAGGGCCACGATGTGCTCCAGATTGACGCAGACGCCTCGGTGTTCGAGGCGGTGAAGCGAATGGTCGAGGCGAATGTGGGAGCGCTGCTCGTGACGGAGAGCGGCGAGATCACGGGGATCGTCACCGAGCGTGACTACCTTCGCCGCGCCGCCCTCGAAGGGCGCCCGGACAAGGAGACCACGGTTCGGGAGATCATGTCTTCGCCGCTGCTCGTGGCCACGCCGGAGACCTCAGTCGACGAGTGCATGGCGCTGATGACCGACAGGCGCATCCGCCACGTACCGGTGGTCGACGGCGGCAAGGTGGTAGGGATCGTCTCGATCGGGGACGTCGTCAGGTTCAAGTCGAAGCAGCAGAGCTTCGAGATCCAGTTCCTGCACGAGTACATCACCGCAAGCTGACCCGTCTGCGAGGGCTTTTGGGATTGTCGCCGAACTGACTTGCAAATGCTCTCCGACGGAGCGGGCGTACTGGCTCGGGGAGAGCAACGAAGGAGGCACTCCAAATGCGGTCGTTTACCAAGGCTTCATCGCGTAGCCGGCGCGGGCTCGGGCTCATCGCCACCGTTTGCCTGCTGGCAGGTGCGGCACTCGCTCTCTCGTCCACAGCATCGGCGTCGTCCATCGTGTCCGCCGGTCCGTTGACGTCGATCACCATCAGCCCCGACCTGAATTGCAACGTCCTCCACACGGGCGACGCCTTTCCCGAGTGGTTCGCCGGCACGGCCTGCGGCACGCTTGCGGTCGACCAGTCGACGGCGACGCTCTACGGTCCCCTGAGCATCCCTGCCGGAGGTGGCGCGACTCCAAGGACGGCGTTCACGCCGATCAGCCAGGTGGGCCCGACCGGGACCGGCACGAGCTTTGACCCGTTCAAGATCGTGACGGTCGTTGGCCTTGGTGTAAGCGGGCTGACGATCACCCAGACGGACTCGTACGTCGTCGGCCAGGAGTCGTACCGCACCGACGTGCAGATCTCGAACTCGAATCTCACCTCGAGGTCCGTCCGGCTGTACGCGGCCGGGGACTGCTATTTGCAGAACTCTGATTACGGGTACGGGCGCGTCGACGGTAGTGCGATCGCGTGCACGGCAACGTCGAATCCGGGCAGCCGGATCGAGCAGCTGTTCCCGCTCACTTCCGGCAGCAGCTACATGGAGGCCATATACAGCACGATGTGGTCGCAAATCGGTGCACAGGCTGCGGGGCCGAACACGTGCATTTGCGCCATCCTCGAGGACAACGCGATCCTGCTCAGCTGGGACGTGACCGTCCCCGGCGGCGGCTCGGCCACCGTTTCCCACCTGACGACGTTCTCGCCGCTCGGTTTCGCGCCGCTGTCGACGACCAAGACCGCCGACTCGTCCACCGTAGCCGCCGGTGGACCCGACGGCTACACGATCACGATCCACAATCCGAACGCGTCCCCGGTGGTCCTGAGCTCCGTCACGGACGCGCTCCCAGCCGGGTTCGCGTATGTGGCGGGCTCGACAACCGGGGCGACCACGGCAGACCCGACGATCTCAGGTCAGACCCTGACCTGGAACGGCTCGTTCAGCGCACCCGCGGGCGGAGACGTCACCTTGCATTTCAACGTTACGGCATCGAGCACGCCGGGGACGTACTACAACAATGCAGGTGGCGACGCCGGAGCGGTGGTGGTCGTGGCGACCGGCGACACTGCTCCGATCACGGTCGAAGCAGGCGACCAGCCAATCACCGCGAGCGGGACGACCGTCTCTGCAACCGAGGGCGCGAGCTTCAGCGGCGAAGTCGCGACCTTCACCGACCCGGACGCCGCGGCAACGGCGAGCGAGTACTCGGCGACGATCGACTGGGGCGACGGCTCAGCCACGACGGCCGGGACGATCGGCGGGTCAGCGGGCAGCTTTAGCGTCTCGGGGACACACACGTACGCGGAAGAGGGGCCGTATTCCGTGACCGTCACGATCACGGACGTCGACAATGCGGGCAACACGGCCACGGCGAACTCGACGGCCACTGTCGCGGACGCCGCGCTCCACGCCGGTACGTTCACGGTGCCGTCCTCGACGTCCCTCGGGAACCCGACGAGCGTCTCGTTCGGCTTCAGCGACGACAACACAGGGGCGCCGACGAGCGACTTCACAGCCACGATCGACTGGGGCGACGCCTCCAACTCGACCGGCGTCATCGGCGGCTCGGGCGGCAGCTATACGGCCGGCGGTAGCCACACCTACACCGCGGCCGGCCCGTACACGATCACCGTGACGGTCGTCGACGACGGCGGCAGCACGACCGGCGCCACGGCCGCCACCTCAGTCGTCGTCGTACCGCCGGCGGAAGCTTTCTCGGCGGGCTACTGGAAGAACCATCAGGCACACACGACGTCGCTGCTGTCGATCACGCTCGGCAGTTACACAGTAGGCACGTTCGCGGATGTGACGGCAGTGTTCGCCAACATGAACTGCGGCAAGTCGTCGGCGAACGACGCGGCCGGCTGCCTGGCCGCACAGCTCTTGGCGGCGAAGCTGAACGTGAAGAACGGTGCAGGTACCTGCATCGCTCCGACGATCGCGAGTGCGGACGCGTTCCTGGTCTCGATCGGCTACACCGGGCCGAACGCCACCTACGTCCTGACGGCGGCGCAGCGGGCGCAGGCGATCCAGCTGAAGGACGTGCTCGACACGTACAACAACGGGCTGGGTTGCTAGTTCCGACGCTGCCCGGAGGAGCTCGAAGCTTCTGCGCAAGGTGAAGGGGGCCGGCTCGAACCGGCCTCCTTCACCGCGGCACGCCCGGCTGTCAGGAACGCAAACAGCAAGAGCCAGTAGGGTAGCCGCGCGCTTTGAACGAAAAACGCGTCATCGGCGTCGACATCGGCGGCACCAAGATCCTGGCTGGGGTCGTCGACCGGGAGGGGCACGTGGAGCACCGGCGCGAGCATGCGACCCCAACCGCCTCCGAAGACGAGTTTTTGGCGGGCCTGGACGAGGCAGTCGACGAGCTCCTGACGGAAGAGATCGCCGCGCTCGGGTTCGGCATCCCGTCTCCGATCGACCAGCGCACGGGCCGGGCCCTCCAGGCCGTGAACCTCCCGCTCACGGACATCGACTTCCGCGACAGGATGAAGAAGCGTTTCGGCCTGCCAGTCGGGATCGAGAACGATGCGAACGCGGCGACGTATGCGGAGTTCCGCTTCGGCGCTGCGCGCGAGGTCGACTCGATGGTCATGCTCACCCTTGGCACCGGCTGCGGAGGCGGCGCGGTCGTCGACGGGCAGCTCTTCCGCGGCTGGGCGGAGTTCGGACACATCGTGATCGTGTACGACGGCCTCCCTTGCCAGGGCTCGTGCACGGGGCGCGGGCATCTCGAGCCGTACGTCACCGGGGTCGCGGCAACGAAGCTTGCGCAGGCGGAGTTCGGGCCCGCGGTCGACGCGCATCGGCTCGTCCGCCTGGCGAACGAAGGAGAACCCCGCGCGATCGAGATTCTTGACGGCATCGGTCGCCACCTCGGCGCCGGCATCGGCAGCCTCGTGAACATCTTCAACCCCGACCTGGTCGTGATCGGCGGCGGCTTCGCGGCTGCTGGTGACTTCGTGCTCGACCCCGCGCGCGAGATCCTCCGCCGTGAAGCGCTTGCGCGAGCGGGCTATCGAGTGCCGATCGTGCGCGCAGAGCTCGGGACCGCCGCGGGCCTGATCGGCGCCGGCCTCGTCGCGTTCGACGTACCCGGGTAGCACGTGCCGCTCGCCGTCTGCGCGACGCCGATCGGAAACCTCGACGACGTCACGCTGCGCCTGCTCGAGGAGCTCCGCTCCGCCGACGTCATCCTCTGCGAGGACACGCGACGCACCCGCGTACTGCTAGACCGGCACGGGATTTCCGGCGCGAAGCTCCTCTCCTACCACGAGCACAACGAGGCCAAGCGGACTGCGGAGCTGCTCCCGCGGCTCCTGGCCGGCAAGCGCGTCGCTCTCGTCAGCGACGCGGGGATGCCCGGGATCAGCGATCCAGGCGCGCGCTTGGTCGGAGCCGCACTCGAGCAGGGTGTGCCCGTGACTGTGCTGCCCGGCCCATCCGCTGTCGACACGGCGCTCGTCGCCGGGGGGTTTGCAGCCGACCGCTACCAGTTCGTCGGCTTCCTGCCACGGGGCGCCGGCGCGTTGAGAGCTCTGTGGCGCGAGCTCGCAGGCTGGGCATATCCCGTCATCGCTTTCGAGTCGCCCCAGCGGCTGCCTGCGACGCTTCGTTCGCTGGCGGCCGCGCAGCCCGGGCGGGAGGTGGCCGTCTGCCGCGAGCTGACGAAGAAGTTCGAGGAGGTCGTGCGCGGATCGGCCGCGGACGTGTCCGCCCGCTTCGCGAAGCCGCCGAAGGGCGAGATCACGCTCGTGCTCGGGCCGGGCGAGGAGGAACCGGGCCTGCCCGGCGCACTCGAAGCGGTCGCCGAGCTTGTCGCCGCCGGAATCCCTCGCCGACAGGCTGCCGATGTCGTGTCGCGGCTGACCGGCGCATCCCGCAACGAGCTCTACCGCCGTACTTTGTAGCCAGTATTGACAACAACGACCGGCCTTGCTACGGTCGCGTTGTTCTCAAAATTGGCAACAAGGAGGGAACTGTGCGGCGACTTGCGGTCCTGATCATCTGCGCGTGCGCGTTCCCGGTCACCGGCGCCCGCGCCTGGACGTGGCCCGTCGACGGTCCGGTGCTGCGGCCGTTTGCGTTCGACCACGCGCACCCCTACGCGGGCGGCCAGCATCGCGGCGTCGATCTCGGCGCTCCGAGCGGCAGCCCCGTGCTCGCCCCGGCGAAGGGAATCGTTTCGTTCGCGGGAACGGTGCCGACCGGCGGCGAGACGGTGTCGATCGAGACGGCGTTCGGCTTCACCGCCACGCTCGTCCACCTCGGGTCGATCGCAGTGGTGCGCGGGGCGGTCGTGGGAGAAGGCTCGGTCGTCGGGACGGTCGGGCCGAGCGGCGTGGTCGACCTGCCGGAGCCCTACGTCTACTTCGGCACGCGCGTGACCAGCGATCCGCAGGGGTACGTCGATCCGCTGACCCTCCTGCCTTCGCGCGTTGCGCCTACGCCCTCGCGGGCCGCCGAGCCCGCGGTCGCCGCTGTTCCTCTGGAAACTCGAGAAGCGGCGCCCGAGGCGACGGTCAGCCCGTCGCCGGCAAGCGAGCCGAGCAGCAACTCGGAACGAAGCACGACGGAGAGCACCGCAGTGTCTCCATCGCACGAGGCGGCGGCAGTCGAGCCGACGATCGCGAGCGGCCAAGCGACGATGATTCGGCCCCAGAGCTCGCGAGTTGCTCCCGACGTGGCTGCGCCCGAGTCGGTGACGCCGGTGAAGCGGGCAGAGGTGCGCCCACGCTCGCGCGCTGCGAGCGTCGCAGCGGCGACGCCGCTGGCTAAGGTGCAATTGCGTCGCGCTCGGGCTTCGGTCCGCGACGCGCACGTGGTTCAGGCACAACGGTCGGAACGGCAGACGGTCGACTCGCGACGGGCGGGGATCCCTCGGACGTCGCCCCGATCGGCCGGCGGCAGCTGGCGACTCCCGGCAGGTCTCGCCGTTGGCGTCACTGCGGCTCTGCTCGCATTGCGTCGTCGTCTACGCCGGAAGCCGCTCGACACGCTCCCTATCATGGATTCAGGTGAACAGCTTCTACATCACGACACCGATCTACTACGTCAACTCGACGCCTCATATCGGCCACGCGTACACGACGATCGTGGCCGACATCCTCACGCGCCATCACAAGCAGCGCGGCGACGAGACGTTCTTCTTGACGGGAACGGACGAGCACGGCTCCAAGGTCTACCGGGCGGCCGACGAGCAGGGGCTAGACCCGAGGACTTACGTCGACCAGATCGCCGAAGCCTGGAAAGAGTTGCCTAGGCGGGTCGATGCCGACTACGACTTCTTCATTCGCACGACTGATGAGGGACACAAGCGATTCGTCCAGGAGTTCGTCCAGCGGATCTACGACAACGGCTACATCTACCAGGACGTCTACTCCGGTCTCTACTGCGTCGGCTGCGAAGAGTTCAAGGCGGAGGCCGAGCTCGTCGACGGCAAGTGCCCGATTCACGGCACCGTGCCCGAGCGAATCGAGGAGACGAACTACTTCTTCAAGCTCTCCGCCTTTCAACAGCCTTTGCTCGACCTGTATGACGCGCGGCCGGACTTCGTCCTGCCACGCTTCCGCTACAACGAGGCGCGCTCGTTCATCGAGCGTGGCCTGCATGACTTCAGCCTCAGCCGCGCGGGCCAGCCCTGGGGCGTCCCGGTCCCGTGGGACGAGAGCCAGGTCGTCTACGTTTGGGTCGATGCGCTCATCAATTATGTGAGCGCACTGACCTACGCTCGGGAGGGCGAGGACCTCCGCGAGAAGTTCTGGCCCGAGGTGCGCCACCTTCTGGCCAAGGACATCCTGCGTTTCCACTGCGTGTTCTGGCCCGCTCTGCTTTTGGCAGCGGGCTTCGAGGTCCCGAAGCAGCTCTTCGTGCACGGCTACCTGCTGCTCGACGACCAGAAGATTTCGAAGTCCGTCGGGAACATCATCGACCCGCTCGATCTCGTCGACGTATACGGCAGCGACGCGGTCCGGTTCTGGGCCGTGCGTGCCGTCTCGTTCGGGCAGGACGGAAACGTGACGCTCGAGAGCCTCCACGAACGGTACGAGCGCGAGCTCGCAAACGATCTGGGCAACCTCGTCTCGCGCACGACGGCGATGATCGCCCGTTACCGAGAGGGACAGATCCCGGCGGCCACCGGAGAGAGCAAGGTGTCGAACGCGATCGAAGCGGTGAACCGCGAGGTGCCGGCTCGGCTCGACCTGTTCGACGTCACGGGCGCGGTCGACGTGATCTGGGATCTGGTCCGCTCCCTCAACAAGCACGTGGAGCAGACGAAGCCCTGGGAGCTGGCGAAGGACGACGCGCACGCGGGCGAGCTCGATCGTGTGCTGTACGACCTGGCCGACGGGCTGCGTGTCGCCGCGGTCGCGCTTTCCGCATATCTACCGCGGACCGCGCCACGCATCTTGCAGGCGCTCGGCCAGCCCGAGGACCTCGCCTGGAAGAACGTCGAGCCGGGCCGTACGGTCACTGCAGATGGGATCGAGCCTGCGACGCCGCTCTTCCCGCGCGTTGACGCTGCCACCGCCGCTGCGTGATCGACACGCACGCGCATCTCGACGCGCTCGACGAGCCGGCAGCCGCAGTCGCCCGCGCCCGCGATGCCGGCGTAACCCGGATCGTCACGATCGGAACGGATCCGATCTCGTGGGCCAAGATGCTCCCGATCGTCGACGAGCACGACGGCGTTTACGGCGTCGGGGGAATCCATCCCCATGCGGCGGCGTCGGAGTTCGACTTCGACGCGCTCGAGCGCCTGCTCGCGCACCCCAAGATCGTCGCGGTGGGGGAGATCGGGCTCGACTACTACCGCGATTACGCGCCACGCGACGCCCAGACCAAGGTGTTCATCTACCAGCTCGGGCTTGCGAAGCGCGCGCAGCTGCCGGTCGTGATCCACAACCGCGCCGCTGACGACGACACGGTCTCCATCCTGCGGCAGTGGTTCGACGGTACGGTCGTGCTGCACTGCTTCTCGTCGCTCGCGCTGCTCCCTGAGGCTGTCGAGCGCCGCTGGTACGTCTCGTTCGCCGGGAACGTCACGTACGGGAACGCGGAGGACCTGCGCAACGCCGCCCGTGCCGTTCCCGCCGAGTTGATTCTCGCCGAGACGGACTGTCCGTATCTGGCGCCGCAGCCGGTTCGGGGCAAGACGAACGAGCCCGCATACGTGGTCCACACGGTCGCCGCGCTTGCGGAGGCTCGTGGTGAGGAGTTGGACGCGCTCGCCGCGCAGATCGACACGAACGCGACCGTGGCCTTCGGACTGCCGTGAGGCGACGAAGTCGCCTGTCCGCGAAGCGGACCAGGGGAGGGGGTTTCGGGGGAACCGGGAGGTTCCCCGGGGTGCGACGATGAGCATCAATCCCAAAAAGCGCCTGGGGCAGAACTTCCTGGTCGACGAGAACATCCTCGGCGTCATCGGTCGCCTGGCGCAGCTCGCCGAAGACGACGTCGTGCTGGAGATCGGGCCCGGTCTCGGCATCCTCACCACATATCTCGCGGATCGCGTGTTCCAGGTCTACGCGGTCGAGTTGGATACATCCCTGGGGCCGCAGCTCATCGAGCGGCTGGCCGGCCGGCCGAACGTCCAGTTGCGTTTCGGCGATGCCGTGAAGCTCGACCTGGCCGAGGTGGCGCCGGGCGCGAAGAAGCTCGTCGCCAACCTTCCGTACAACGTCGCGACGCCGTTGATCGCCGAAAGTCTCGACCGCCTGCCGGGGATCGAGCTCTGGACCGTGATGGTGCAACGCGAGGTCGCCGACCGATTCTTCGCTGCGCCCTCGACCAAGGCGTACGGCGCGGTGTCCGTCCTGGTGCAACTGGTGGCCGAGCGGACGGGCTTCCATCCCGTGTCACCAACGGTGTTCCGGCCGCGGCCGAACGTCGACTCTGCGCTCGTCGCCTTCCGGCGCACCGGGCTCCCTCACGACTTTCGTCGCGTCAAGCGAGTGGTCGAGGGCTCCTTCGCGCACAGGCGCAAGCGCCTTGCGAACTCACTGGAGCTCGCGGGAGTCGCGGAACGCGGTCGCGCAGAGGCTGCGATCGCAACGATCGGCAAACAGCCGAACGCTCGCGCCGAAGAGCTCGCGCCTCATGAGTTCCTCGCGCTCACCGAGGCCCTGAAGTGACGCGCGCCCCCGCGGCCGCCAAGATCAACCTGTCGCTCGTAGTCGGCCCGGTGCGCGGGGACGGGAAGCACGAGGTCGTCACGGTCTACCAGCGCGTTGCGCTCTCCGACCGAATCGCTGTGGAGCGTTCGCCCGAGCTGAGCGTCGCGGGGTTTGCGGGCGACACGCTCGTTCGCCGTGCGCTCGAGTGCGTGGCGGACGGCGACGGCGTGAGCTTCGCCGCGCGGATCCAGAAACGCATTCCTGTGGCCGCTGGACTGGGCGGCGGCAGCTCGGACGCGGCGACTGCGTTGCGCTTGGCAAACGGGCTGCGAACCGATCCCTATCCTGCCGAGCGCCTACGCGCCTTCGCGCGCACGTTGGGGACCGACGTTCCGTACTTCCTGGAGGACGGGCCGCAGCTCGGCACCGGCGACGGCACCCACCTCGAGGCACTCGAGCTTCCCCAGGATTACTGGGTCCTGCTCGTTCTGCCGCGCAAGGCGGTGAAGAGCTCCACCGAGCGCGTGTACGCCGATTTCGACGCACGCGGAGGCGAGCGCGGCTACGGGGAACGGCGCGCGGCGCTGCTCGGCGCGCTGGAGCGCATCAAGCGTCCGCGTGACCTCGCAACGCTGCCGTCGAATGACCTCGCATCGTCCCCGCTGGCGCGCGAGCTCGTTGCGCTGGGCGCTTTCCGAGCAGACGTCACCGGTGCCGGACCGACGGTCTACGGGCTCTTCTTGCACGGTCACCAGGCACGAGCAGCGCAGAAGCAAATCTCCCCCGAAGGGCGTACATGGCTCACGGCACCTGCGTGGTACCGTTGATCAGATGGCGTACAGCCAGCCGATGATCGAAGGCGGGAGCACGCGCATCGGCCGGTGGCTCCGCGAACGGCGACTGCGTCTCGCTCTTTGGGTCGCCGTGGTCGAGGGGCTTCTCGTTGCGCTCACGCCCGACCTGACGAAGTGGACCGTCCTCGTCATCGGCGCGATCCTGCTTGCCTTCTACATCGTCGCGGGTCGCAGCATGCGGTGGGACGTCGCGCGTCAGCTGTCGTGGATCGCCGCGGCGTCGCAGGCGCTAGCGATCCTCGTCGTCATCCTCGCCTTCGTCCTCAAGCTCGTGGCGATCGTGGCGGTCGTACTCTTCGCGCTCATCGCCCTTGTGTATCTCTTCTCGGACTCGCGGCGCACCTGAGCTCCAGTTCGTTTCGGGGCCGACTGCGTCGTGCATCCTCTGAGAACTCGTTTCACGATGCCCCAGCCTGCGCCTCCTCAGGAAGAGGGGCGGGTGGTTGCCGCCCCTCTCGAGCTGCGCTCGAACCCGACGGTGCTCTCATTTAGCTCGGAAGCAAGACCAAGTGTCGTTCCGCGGGATGTAGACGTACTGCCCATTCGGCTGTTGCGGACACGGCGGCGTGCCACGCAGGTAGATGTCGGGCCGTAGGAGGTGCTGGACGCCGATGAACTCGCCCGTCGCGAACGCGAAGACCAGGAGCTCGTATGAGGGTCCTCTTTCGGCAAAGCCGGGTGTGCCCGGAAGCGGGGGCAGGCCGAGGCCCGGCGGGGCGCAGATTCGCCGGGTCGGGTCTGCCAGGGGCCGGACGCAGGTCCAGCCGGCCTGCGTCAATTGATCCGGCGTCACCCCTGCGCTACTCGGGGCCGCCGTGATGGCTAATACAGCTGCGAGAGTCGCGGCCACGACAAGCAGCGAGCGCATCGCGTGCTTCATCGGAGACCTCCTCCATCTCCCTGCATACAGAAACGCCGCAGCGTCTCCCCTTCGACCGATTCTCCCACGACGACCCAGGCCTGACAACCTGAGAGGGCAGGTGCTGATCATTCTGAAGCGAGTTCTACGTATCGTTGCGAGTAGCAATTACCAATTGGGGCGTAGCCAAGTGGTAAGGCAGCGGGTTTTGGTCCCGCGATCCCAGGTTCGAATCCTGGCGCCCCAGCTCTGATGACATCAGATCTCGCAGCGGTCGTCATGGCGGCCGGCCTCGGCACGCGGATGAAGTCCGCGACGCCGAAGCACCTGCACCCGCTGCTCGGCCGGCGGCTCGTCGACTGGGTCATCGAGGCGGTACGGCCGCTCGGCGCGGACCCGCTCGTCGTCGTCCTCTCGCCCGAAGCAGCGGGCGCGCTCGACGGGGTTACCGTCGCCGTCCAGCAGCGGCCGCTCGGCACCGGCGACTCTCTGCGCGCCGCCCGCGAGAGCGTGGGGAACGCAGAGACGCTGCTCGTCGTCTCGGGCGACCATCCGCGCATCAGCTCCGACTTGCTCAAGCAGCTCGTGGCAGAGCATCGCTCCGCCGGCGCGAGTGCGACCGTGCTCTCGTTCGAGCCGTCCGATCCGCTTGCGTACGGCCGCATCGTTCGCGCTGCCGACGTTCGCCTGAAGGCGATCGTGGAGGATGCGGATGCGAACGACGCCCAGCGTGCGATCGGAGAGGTCAATTCGTCGATCTACGTCTTCGCGGCCGACAAGCTCTGGCCCGTGCTCGACCGGATCGAGCCGGCGAACGCGCAGGGCGAGCTCTACCTCACGGATGCAGTGCGGCTGCTGGTCGAAAGAGGAGAGGAGGTTGTCGTGTTCAAGGCTCCAGATGCCGATGAAGTGGAAGGAGTGAACACGCGGGTGGAGCTGGCCGACGCAGCTGCTTTCCTACGCGCGCGCGTGAACAGAGAACACATGCTGGCAGGCGTCACCATCGTGGACCCACAGACGACCTGGATCGATCCCGACGTCGAGCTCGAGCCCGACTCGACGATCCATCCGTTCACCGTGCTGCGCGGGCGCACCCGAGTGGCGGCCGGCGCAGAGGTCGGACCGCACGTGGTCGCCGACGATGCCGAGATCGGCCCAGACGCCAAAGTGGGCCCCTTCTGTTACCTCCGCCCCGGGACGAGGCTGGGGGCCGGCGCGAAGGCCGGGACGTTCGTCGAGATCAAGAACTCCGAGATCGGCGCCCGGACGAAGGTGCCGCACCTCTCCTACATCGGCGATGCGGAGGTCGGCGAGGACACGAACATCGCCGCGGGGAATATCACTGCCAATTTCCCGCACCAGCCCGATCGGCCCAAGGGGAAGACGAGGATCGGGCGGAACGTCCACACCGGCATTCACAATGGGTTCGAGGCGCCGGTGGAGGTCGGGGACGACGCATGGATTGCAGGCGGTTCGTACATAACAGAAGATGTCCCTCCCGAATCGCTCGCTGGTTTCCCGCCGAAGCAGATCACGAAAGAGGGCTATCTCCGTGGAAAGCGCAACGACTGAGCTGACTCGCTTGCCCGGGCTCGAGGTCGCCGAGACCAAGCCTGAGCTGAAGCCTGAGCACTGGATCGAGCGCGGGCCGTCCAAACGGCTCATGCTCTTCTCGGGCCGCTCGCATCCAGAGCTGGCGCAGAGGATCGCGGGGAAGCTCGGCATCCAGGTCGGCGACGTGTCGCTGCGCACGTTCGCCAGCGGCGAGACGTACTGCCGCTACGAGGAGTCGATCCGCGGCGCCGACGTCTTCATCGTCCAGACGAGCTCGCCGCCCGTCGACCAGCACCTGATGGAGCTGCTGATCATGATCGACGCTGCCAAGCTCGCTTCGGCGAAGCGCATCACCGCCGTGCTGCCGCTTTATCCGTACTCACGCCAGGACAAGAAGTCACGGCCTCGGGAGGGGATCACCGCAAAGCTTGTGGCGGAGATGATCCAGTCTTCGGGCGCCGACCGCGTGCTCACCATGGACCTCCACGCCGGGCAGGTGCAGGGCTTCTTCGGGGTTCCCGTCGATCACATGACTGCGCTGCCGATGTTGGCGCAGTACGTGCGCGACCTCGGTCTCCCCGAGGAGGTCGTCGCAGTGGCGCCCGACACGGGCCGCACCCGGCTCGCAAGCAAGTTCGCCGAGATGATCGGCGGCGATCTCGCAGTGCTTCAGAAGGATCGGCCTGCGCATAACATCGCGCGCGTCACGAACGTCATCGGCGACATCGAAGGCAAATGCGCCGTGATGACCGACGACATGGTCGATACCGCGGGCACACTCGTGGCCGGCGCCGACTTCCTGAAGGAGCGCGGGGCGAAGAGAGTCTTCGCCTCCGCGACCCACGGCATCTTCTCCCCGCCGGCGATCGAGCGCATCGAGGCCAGCGCCATCGACAGCGTCATCGTCACCGACACCGTCCCGATCGACCCGCTGACGAAGCCGGAGCGGGTGACCGTGCTGACGGTTGCCGACATCCTCGCCGAGACGATCCACAACGTCTTCTCGGACGACTCCGTGTCCGCCATCTTTGGCGACATGAACGCCTTGTTCTAAATCCCGTGCCTGGATTCAGCCTGGCTCGGGAGCAATTTCGCGTTTCTTAATCGCGACAGCGGTTAGGACTCGTCCATGCGCCGCGCGCCCGGAATCAGCCTCCTCGGCCTCATCTACGTGGGTGTAGGCGTGGCGATCGCCGCGTCGCACCACTATTTCCAGCACGTCAACGGCTGGCGGGGCGTGCTTTCCGCGATCTTCGCCATCTTCCTCTGGCCGCTGATCCTGCTCGGGATCAACCTCCACATAAAGAAGTAGCTACCATTCGCCGCCGAAAATGGCTGGCGAACGAATCAAGCTGACGGTGAAGGAGCGCGAGTCGCGCGGCTCCGCCGATGCGCGGCGCCTGCGCAAGCAGGGCTTCATCCCGGGCGTCCTCTACGGCAAGGGTAAAAGCTCACATGCGATCTTCGTGCCCGAGCGCGACCTCCGACGCGTGCTGACCGGCGCCGGCGGCCTTCACGCGATCCTCGACGTCGTCCTCGAAGGGCAGAACACGACGCACGCGTCGATCCTGAAGGACTACCAGCAGGATCCGATCAGGGGCCACATCTCGCACATCGACCTGCACGAGGTGCGGCTCGACCAGCCGATCCAGGCGAGCGTCAACATCCAGCTGATCGGCGAGCCCGCAGGGGTGAAGGAAGGCGGCGTGCTCTCGCAGGTGCAGCGCGAGATCAACGTCGAGGCACTGCCGATGGAGATTCCCGAGCACATCGACCTCGACGTCAACGGCATGGCGATCGGCGACACGCTTCGCCTCGCCGACCTCGCTCCGATCGAGGGCGTCACCTACCTCGACGACCCCGAGGAGACGGTGCTGGCCAGCGTCGGTCTCCCGATCCGCGAGGTCGAGCCGGAGCCCGAGGAGCCCGCCGAGGGCGAGGAGCTCGCGGAGGGCGAGGAAGCGCCGGAGGGCGCAGCCGAAGGCGAGGGCGCGGCCGCCGGGGACGCTGGCTCGGGCGAGCAGGGCGAGCCCGGCACCTCCTCAGAGAGCTAGATGCGCCTGCCGTGGCGTCGAGGCGACCGGGCCTCGTCGCTCGAGTTGCTCGTCGTCGGTCTCGGCAATCCGGGCCGCGAATACGCCGGCAACCGGCACAACGTCGGCTGGATGGTCGTCGAGGAGCTGGCGCGGAGGCACGGCGCGTCCTGGAAGGGCAAGTTCTCCGGCCAACTCGCGGAGCTCCGCCTCGACGGCCATCGCGTCGGACTGCTGAAGCCCGAAACGTTCATGAACGAGTCGGGCCGGTCCGTCGGTGCGGCCGCGCGCTTCTTCAAGCTCGAGCCCGACGCCATCCTCGTCGTGCACGACGAGATGGATCTCGAGCGGGGACGCCTGCAGGCGCGCCGCGGTGGCGGCCTTGCCGGCCACAACGGGCTCCGCTCGATCGCCGCGCACCTGAAGACTCCGGACTTCCTCCGCCTGCGCGTCGGCGTCGGCCGACCGGGCCGCGGCGATCCGCGCAAGGGAGCGGACTACGTGCTCTCGAATTTCACCGCGGACGAAGACGCCGAAACGCTCGTCGCGCGGGCCGCCGACGCCGTCGAGAAGCTCGATGCCGAAGGGCTCGAGCGCGCACAGGCGCAGTTCAACTAGCGGCAGCGGTCACGTCGTCGAAGCTCGGCGCACCGCGGATGGAGCGGTTCACCGTGGTGACGATCGCCAGGACGACGAAACCAGCAAGCACGAAGGCGGCGGTGGTCCTGACCGAATAGGAGGCGAGTAGGAGTCCCGCGAAGACCGGCCCGAGCGGGAAGGCGAGCAGCGCGAGCGACCTGGCGACGCTGTTCACTCGTCCCTGCAACCGGTCGGGCACGATCGCCACGCGGTAGCCGATCACCATGGCGTTGACGGTCGGGTTGAAGAAGATGAGCGGAGCCGTTCCGGCAACGAGCACTAGGACGTTGGGCTCGATGACGAACGCGACGATCCCGAGCGACAGCCACGCCGATAGCACCAGCACGGTGCGCATCGAAAGCAGACGCAAGAAGCGCGGCGCGGCGATCGAGCCGAGCAACGAGAAGGCGCCGGTTGCGGCCACGAGCCCCCCGATCACTGCGGAGGAGTAGCCCTGGCGCTTCGCAGCGACGATCAGCACCAACTCCATCGCGCCGAAGAGGAAGTTCCCCCCGACAAAGAGCAGCGCGCAGGTGCGGAGAAATGCATGGCCCCAGAGCCAGGCGAGCCCTTCCTTGATCTGCGTCCAGATGCCGGCCGTTTCCCGCTCCTCCCGCTCCTCCTGGAACGGCGTCCGCATCGCGAGCAGCGTTCCCGTCGAGAACGCGTAGGAGACCGCGTCGACGAGAAACGGCAGCGATCGCGCGAGTCCGAAGAGTGCGCCCCCGAGCGGCGGCCCGGCGAGGTAGACGCTCGACATCCGCGCCTGCTCCGTGGCGAAGGCACGCTGGAGCTGCGGCGCCGGAACGACTGAGCGAACAGCGCCGATCTCCGCGATGTTGAAGACGACGAACATCGTCCCTTCGATGAAGGCGACGATCAGGATCTGAGGAAACGTGACGTGCCCGGTCGCGATGCTGACCCCCAACGAGGCGAGCGCGAGCACCCGCACGACGTCGGCCCAGATCATCAGCCACTTGCGGTTGAAGCGGTCGGAGGCAACGCCGGCGGGGAGTGCGAACAACGCGTAGGGCACGAGGCGCGCGAACGCCGCCAGCCCGGCCTTCGCCGGTGACCCTGTGAGCGCGAGCACGAGCAGCGTGTAGGCGATGCCGGACGCTTCCGAGCCGGCCGTGGAGAGTGCCTGGCCGATCTGGAGGAGGACGAAGTCCCGATTCCGTCGGAGCGGAACCAGCTCGCGCTCCGCGGCGGGTCGACCATCCATGCGGGGGTACCATGACAAGCGCCGAACCCGCGGGGTTCGGCCTTTCGCCGAGGCGTCGCTTGCGGCGCCGACTTAGAGGCTGGGCCGGCTTGGCCGGCGCAGCCGTTTCAATGGACCACACGATCCTGCACCCGTTCGTAGCGGAGCTCCGCGCGACCGAACGCCTCAAAGGCTTCGCCGAGGCGTTCCCCGCGCCTGCCCGCGTCTCCGAGCCGGCGCTGCCGCTGCTGCTCGCCTCGCTCTACGAGGAGCTCGACCGCCCGCTCGTTCTCCTCGCTCCGGAGGATCAGGACGCCCGCGACGCGGCCGAGGGCGCCGCCTGGTTCCTGGGAGAGGAACGCGTTGCGATGCTGCCGAGCCGCGGCGTCCACTGGGGCTCCGGCCTCGATCCCGCGCCACACCTCGTCGGTGAGCGCGCACGAGCGCTCGACGTGCTCGCGGCGGGCGGGCTCGTCGCCGCTTCGGCCGCTGCGCTCGCCGAGCCGATGCCGCCGCCTCGAGCGCGGCCTCAGCCGATCCGCATCGCGCCGGGCGAGGAGACCAGCCTCGAGCAGCTCTCCGAGACGCTCGCGCTCGCCGGCTACGAGCGAGTCGAGCGCGCCGACGAACGCGGCCAGTTCGCCGTCCGCGGCGGTCTCGTCGACGTCTTCCCGACGACCGGCCGCGAGCCGCTCCGCATCGAGTTCTGGGGCGACGAGATCGAACAGATGCGCGCGTTCTCGCCGTTCACGCAACGCGCCCTGCACCCGGTCGAGACGGCGGTCATCTATCCGGCCGCCGAGCGCCGCCTCGATCTCTTCGAGCCGACCCTCGGCGGCGAGGACCAGCCGATCCCGATCCCGACCGATCTCGTGCGAGCCGTACCCGGCGGCCCCGACCTCGTGTGGCATGCCGACGAAGTCCGCACGGTCTGGGAGGAAGAGGGCCTCGAGCCGGTGGCCTTCGGGAAGGCGGCGCTGCTGGACACGCTGCCGGCAGGTCAGCCGTTCGCATTCGAGGCGCAGCGGCCGGCTCTCGTAGCGCGCGGCCTCTCGGAAGCGGAGAACGAGCTGGCCGCATTCGTCCGCTCGGGACAGCGCGTCGTCGTCGCCTTTCCACACCTCGGCGAAGCCATGCGGCAGCAAAACCTTCTCCGTCGCATCGAAGCGCACGTCATCGCCGAGGGAGAAGAGCCGCCACGCGAAGCGGGGCTCACCTTCGCGGTCACGCCCGCGCGTCGCGGGTTCGTCTGGCGAGACCTCGGCCTCGTCCTGCTGCCCGACACGCAGGTCTTCCGCAAGCGGCCGCCGCGCGGGCGGCGAGTCGGCGGGCGGGCGCTGCAGTCTTTCGCGGACCTGCGCAGCGGCGATTACATCGTCCACGAGGACCACGGTGTCGGGAAGCTGCTCGGCTTCGAGACGAAGGAGGTCGCGGGCGTTACACGCGACTATCTCTTCCTCGGCTTCCGCGGCGACGACCGGCTCTACGTCCCGCACGAGCAGCTCGGCAAGGTGTCCCGCTACATCGGCGCCGACAACTCGGCGCCGGCGCTCTCGAAACTCGGCGGCAAAGCCTGGGACAATCTCAAGACCCGCGCGAGGGAGTCGGTGCGTGAGCTCGCCGGCGAACTGCTTGCCCTCTACGCCCAGCGGCAGCAGGCGCCCGGCGTCGCCTACGACCTGCGCCACGAATACCTCGAGCGGCTGGAAGCGGAGTTCCCGTACCGGGAGACGACTGACCAGCAGGCTGCGATCGAGGCGGTGAAGGAAGACCTGGAGGCACCGCGTCCGATGGATCGTCTCGTGTGCGGCGACGTCGGGTTCGGCAAGACCGAGGTCGCCATTCGCGCCGCGTTCGCCGTGGCCGTCAACGGCAAGCAGACGCTGATGCTCGCGCCGACGACGATTCTCGCCGAGCAGCACTGGCACACGTTCCGCGACCGCTACCGCGACTTCCCCGTTCGTGTCGAGATGGTCTCGCGCTTCCGGTCGCCGCGGGAGGTCAAGCAGGTGCTCGCGGACTTCCAGGCCGGCAAGGTCGACGTCCTGATCGGCACGCATCGCGTCCTCAGCCGCGACGTCATCCCGAAGGAGCTCGGGCTCGTCATCCTCGACGAGGAACAGCGCTTCGGCGTCGCCCAGAAGGAGTTGCTGCGTTCGCTGCGGCTCGAGGTCGACGTGCTGACGCTGAGCGCGACGCCGATTCCACGGACGCTGCACATGTCGCTCTCCGGCCTCCGCGACATCTCGATCATCGAGACGCCGCCGGAAGGTCGCCGCCCGATCCGCACGACCGTCAGCGAGTACGACGAGGAAGCGATCAAGCTCGCCCTCGAGCGCGAAGTCGAGCGCGGCGGACAGGCCTTCTACCTCCACAACCGCGTCGAGACGATCGACGATGTGCTCGAGAAGCTGCAGCAGCTTGCCCCGAACCTGCGCTTCCTCGCAGCCCACGGCCAGATGCGCGAGCGGGAGTTGGAGGAGAAGATGCACGGCTTCCTGCGCGGCGACGCGGACGTGCTCGTGTCGACGACGATCATCGAGTCGGGCCTCGATATCCCGCAGGCGAACACCTTGATCGTCGAGCGTGCCGACCAGCTCGGCCTCTCGCAGCTCTACCAGATTCGGGGCCGGGTCGGACGCTCCGACGTGACCGCGCACGCGTACCTCTTCTATCCGGACATGTCGGAGCTGACTCCCGAGGCACGCGCACGTCTCGCCACGCTCGCGGACAACACCGAGCTCGGCGCGGGCTTTGCGATCGCGATGCGCGATCTCGAGATCCGTGGGGCAGGCAACCTGCTCGGCGACGAGCAGTCGGGCCACGTTGCGGCTCTCGGCTTCGAGCTGTACGTGGAGATGCTCGCCGAGGCCGTTGCCGAGCTCTCCGGCGAGCGCCGCGTCGCCGCCCGCCCGGTCCGCGTCGACGCGCGAGTGGATGCCTACGTTCCGGCGGAGTACATCGCGTCGGAGGCGCTCAAGATCGACCTCCACCGCCGGCTCGCGCTGAGCGAGTCGGAGGATGAACTGCGCGAGCTGCAGGCCGGAACCGAGGACCGCTTCGGCCCGCTGCCGGAGCCCGTCGAGAATCTCTTCCTGATTCAGGAGGCGAAGCTGAAGCTGGCGCGTGCCGGCGCCGACTATTTCGTCTTCCGCGGCGGTAAGGCGAGCGTCGGGCAGATGGTGCTCGGCTCCGACGAGCTGCGCGACCTGCGGCGCCGGGTCGACACAGCCGTCTATACGACCGCAAACCGTGAGGTGTCTTTGCGGGAGGAGGGTTTCCCGCAGGCGCTCCGACTAGTCGATGCTATACTGGCCGCGCGCCAGGCAGCGTGACGAATCCGCTGCAAATGGCGCATTTTCCATGAAACGATCCATTCTTCTTGCGCTCATCTCGCTCGTGCTCGTCGTCGCCGGCTGCGGCGGGACCTCGACCGCGACCCTGAGTTCGAACGACGCCGCCGTCGTCGGCTCGGAGCCGATCACGAAGGACCAGTTCCAGTCCCTGATGGACCGCGCGAAGACGAGCTACGTCGCGCAGAAGCGGCCCTTCCCGAAGCCCGGCAGCACCGAGTACGAGCAACTCAAGGGCCAGGCGGTGACGTTCCTGATCCAGCGGGCCGAGTTCGCGCAAGAGGCCGACGCAATGGGAATCAAGATCACGGACGACAAGGTGAACAAGCGCATCGAGCAGCTGAAGAAGCAGTTCTACGGCGGCAGCGAGCAGCGCTACGAGAAGACGCTCAAGCAGCAAGGGCTGACCGCGGATCAGGCGAAGGAAGAGGTGCGCGCCCAGCTGATCTCGGAAGAGCTGTTCAAGAAGGTGACCGGTGACGTCAAGGTCTCGAAGGACGAGGTCAAGGCCTACTACAACTCCCACAAGTCGCAGTACGGGCAGCCGCAGACGCGTGACGTGCGCCACATCCTCGTCACGAAGAAGGCTCTTGCCGACTCGATCTACGCACAGCTGAAGGCCGGCGCGAACTTTGCGAAGCTGGCGAAGAAGTACTCGAAGGATCCCGGCTCCGCCTCGAACGGCGGCAAGCTGACCATCTCCAAGGGACAGACTGTCCCCGCCTTCGACAAGACCGCCTTCAGCCTGAAGAAGGGTCAGCTGTCAGCGCCGATCCACACGCAGTACGGCTACCACATCATCCAGGCGCTCTCCGACGTCAAGGCCGCGCAGACGACGTCCCTCAGCAAGGTCGAGTCGTCGATCAAGCAGCAGCTCGAGCAGCAGAAGAAGAACGACGTGATGACAAAGTGGGTCGACAAGAAGAAGAAGAGCTACTGCAAGTCGGGCATCAAGTACCAGGTCGGCTACCAGCCCAACCCGGATCCCTGCGCGACGCTCACGGGCACGACCACCACGACGTCCCAGTAAGTGGGCCTCGCCGAGGCGCTCGTCGACCTCCAGGAGCTGACCGAGCGGCTGCGCCGGGAGTGTCCCTGGGATCGCGAGCAAACCGAGCGCACGATCGTGCCGCACACCGTCGAGGAGGCCTACGAGGTCGCCGACGCGGCGATCGGCGGGGATGGCGCGAAGCTCGCGGACGAGCTCGGCGACCTGCTGTTCCAGGTGTACTTCCTTGCCCTTCTCCTTGCGGAGAAGGGCCAACTGGGGTTGGAGGAGATTGCGCGGGGAGTGCACGAAAAGCTCGTGCGACGGCACCCTCACGTTTTCGGCGGCGATGAGCTCGACTCCCCTGGGGCGGTCCGCCGTACCTGGGAGTCCAGCAAGCGCGACCTGGAAGGTCGCGCAGGCATCTTCCACGACGTGCCCGATTCGCTCCCTGCGCTGCTCTATGCGCGCAAGGTGCAGCGGCGCGCTGCGGCGATCGACTTCGAGTATCCGGACACTGCGGGCGCACTCGCGGATCTCGACGACGAGGTGCGCGAGTTGAAGGAGGCGCTCGCCGGGGCCGGCGAGACCGCGCCGGAGACGGAGCCGCCCGCGCATGTGTTCGAGGAGATGGGAGACGTGCTCTTCGCGGCCGTCAACGTCGCGCGGCGCCTGAACGTGGATCCCGAGCTTGCCTTGCGTGCGATGTCTCGACGCTTCGTCGAGCGCGTCGAACGCGCCGAGCGCTCCGCCGCCGGCGAAGGGAAGGCGTTCGCCGAGCTGCCGCTGGACGAGCAGGACCGTTACTTCGATCGCGCCAAGGAGGAATTCGAATGAGCGCCACCTCGATTGCACGCGTGCACGGGCGGCAGATCCTCGACTCGCGCGGAAATCCGACCGTTGAAGTGGATGTCGTGCTCGAGTCGGGTGCGACCGGACGCGCGGCCGTGCCGTCGGGCGCGTCCACCGGGCAGTTCGAGGCCGTCGAGCTGCGCGACGGCGACGAGCGGTCGTATCGCGGCAAGAGCGTTCTCAACGCCGTCCGCAATGTCGAGAGGGAGATCGTCGGCGCCGTTACCGGGCTCGACGCCGAAGACCAGCGAACCTTGGACCTGACGCTGATCGAGCTCGACGGAACGAAGAACAAGTCGCGCCTCGGAGCCAACGCGATCCTCGGCGTCTCGCTCGCCACGGCGAAGGCCGGCGCAGCCCATGCGGGCGTCTCACTGTTCCGCTGGATCGGCGGGGTCGGCGCGCACGTCCTCCCGGTGCCGATGCTGAACGTGATCAACGGCGGCGCGCACGCCCAGAACTCACTCGACCTGCAGGAGTTCATGGTCGTCCCTGCCGGCGCGGATTCGTTCGCCGAAGCATTGAGGATCGGCGCGGAGACCTTCCACGCGCTCAAGGACGTGCTGCACGAACGCGGACTGTCGACGGGAGTGGGTGACGAGGGCGGCTTTGCCCCGGAGCTCGACTCGACCGAGGCGGCGATCGAGGCGGTGCTCGAGGCGGCCGAACGAGTGGGGCATCGCGACCGCGTTGCGATCGCGCTCGATCCCGCGTCGACCGAGCTCTACCGCAACGGCGGCTACCACCTGGAGCGCCAAGGCCAGATCATGAGCGCGGACGAGCTGATCGATCTCTATGCGTCGCTCGCCGATCGCTATCCCGTGGTCTCGATCGAGGACGGGCTTGCGGAGGACGAGTGGGGTGCGTGGAAGACGATGACCGAACGTCTCGGAGATCGCATGCAGCTCGTCGGCGACGACCTCTTCGTGACGAACGTCGAACGGTTCCAGCGCGGCATCGACGAGGGAGTCGCGAACGCGATCCTCGTGAAGGTCAACCAGATCGGAACCCTGACCGAGTCACTCGATGCGATCGAGCTCGCCCGCGCAAACGGCTACGGCGTGGTGATCTCCCACCGCTCCGGCGAGACGGAGGACACGACGATCGCAGACCTGGTCGTCGCGACCGGCGCGGGTCAGATCAAGACGGGCGCACCCTCGCGCACGGACCGGGTCGCGAAGTACAACCAGCTGCTCCGGATCGAAGAGGAGCTCGGTGACGCCGCTGTGTATCCGGGGTGGCGAGCCTTCCCTCGTACGCAACGCTGACGCATCCCGGCGCTAACCTGCGTGGATGGCTTCGATGACGCCGCGCCGGACCAAGATCGTCGCGACGATCGGCCCTGCGTGCTCGACGCCCGAGAAAGTCCGGGAGCTAGTGGACGCGGGAATGGATGCCGCGCGCCTCAACCTCTCGCACGGGACTCATGAAGACCACGCCGCCAGGGCCAAGCTCGTCCGCGACGTCCAGGAGGAAGTCGGCCGGCCGCTCGCGCTGATCGGCGACCTCCAGGGGCCGAAGTTCCGCGTCGGCGGGCTCGACCAGCCGCTGAACCTCGTTCAGGGGTCGGAGGTGACGGTGGTGACGAGCGGAGACGGCGCCGGGAACGGCGAGCTGCCGGTTGCGCCGGCCGCTATCGGCGAGGTCTTGCGCCCGGGGCACGAGGTGCTGATCGACGACGGAATGATCCGGCTCCGCGTCGACGCCGTGGAATCCGGCCGTTTCCGGTGCGGAATCGTCGTGGGCGGGACCGTGACCTCCCACAAGGGCGTGAACCTTCCCGGTGTCCCGATCCCGATCCCGTCGCTGACGCGGAAGGATCTCGAAGACCTCGAGTTCGCCCTCAAGCTCGAGTGCGACTTCATTGCACTGTCGTTCGTGCGATCGGCCGCCGACGTCCGCGATCTGAAGGCGCTGATCGAGCAGGAGGGATCGACTGCTCACGTGATCGCAAAGATCGAGAAGTCGGAGGCGGTCGACGCGCTCGACGACGTGCTCGCTGAGGCTGACGCGGTCATGGTCGCCCGCGGCGACCTCGGCGTCGAGATCGGCCCCGAACTCGTGCCGCTCGTACAGAAGCGGATCATTTCCAAAGCGCTCGAGCGCGGGAAGCCCGTGATCACGGCCACGCAGATGCTCGAGTCGATGATCCACCACCCCGAGCCCACGCGCGCCGAGGCGAGCGACGTCGCGAACGCGGTCCTCGACGGCACGTCCGCGATCATGCTTTCGGGCGAGACCGCGATGGGCGAGTACCCGGTCCAAGCGGTGCAGACGATGGACCGGATCGCCCGCGCAATCGAGCCTAGTCTCGGCTACCGCCATCAGATTCCCGAAGCGACCGAGGACCCGACGATCGGCAATGCGATGTCCAATGCAGCCTGCGACCTCGCCGAGGCGCTCGGCGCGAAGGCGATGCTCGTGCCCACCTTCACCGGACGCACGGCGTCGGCGGTCGCGAGGCTGCGCCCACGCCGCCCGATCGTCGCGCTGACCCACAAGCAGTGGTCTGTGCATCAGATGGCGATCGAGTGGGGCGTGACGCCGATCTGGATCCCCGAATGCAAGGACGTCGAGGATCTTTGGAACCGGTCCCTCGACGCGGCGAAAGAGGCAGGACTGATCGAGTCCGGGGACACCGTGGTGATCACCGCCGGGACGGCCGTCAACATCCCGGGCTCGACGAACGTGATCAAGGTCGACGTCGTTCTTTAAAAGGAGCAAGCGGGGCTTCCGCGAATCCTGCGCTCATGGTCGCGCGGGTTTCACGTCGTCCACCCCTCGCCACGCTCGCGCGGCGTTGGCTTGCCGTGCTGCTGGTCGTGGCGATCGGCTACGCCTACTACCACCCCCTGAGGAGCTGGCTCGAGACGCGTCACGAGCTCTCCTCGCGGCGTGCCGAGGTCGGGCGGTTGTCCACCGAGAAGCGTGCCTTGCAGGACCGGCTCCAGTTCTCCGCGAGCAGCGACGCGCTCGCACGCGAGGCGCGCAGGCTGGGATTCATCCGCCCGGGCGAGCACCTCTTCATCGTCAAGGGCATCCAGGCCTGGCAGAAGGCTCATCCCAACCGCTGAAAATGCTGCGCATTTCCAGCGGGGTAGGGTTTCGGCATCGCTTCGCTCGCGAAAGATGACGAGGATCGCGCGGCCGTCGAGCGCCAGCTAGGCAGGCCACCACGCGCCTTCAGGCGGGTCGTCGTCCGCTGCCCCTTCGGGCATCCCGCCGTCACGGAGCAGCAAGCGTTCGACGACAACGGCGAGCCGTTCCCGACGACGTTTTGGCTCACGTGTCCACAGCTCGTGACCGCGGTGTCACGGCTCGAAGCGGCCGGCGGCGTCGAGCGCTGGACACGCGCCGCCGCCGAGGATCCCCGGCTGGCTGCGAGCCTGGAGCGCGCGCACGCAGAGCAACGCCGGCTACGGCCCGAGCTGGACCTGGGGGTGGGCGGCGCGCACGCGGGGGCCGGAACTCTCAAGTGCCTGCACGCCCACGTGGCATTCGCACTGGCCCGTCCGGGTTACGAGCTGGGTGAGCAGATCCTCGCTGAGCTCGAACCGGCGTGGCCGTCTGTTTGCTGCGCGCCGTAACGGATAGGTTCTGCGCCCGTGTCGGTTGTGGTCGACGTCGCGAGACGAGAGTGGGAAGACGGCTATCGCCGCTTCGAGGCGGCGTCGCGCGATCCCATAGCCGCGGACCGGTTGAACGCGCAACTGGAGGTCGTGACGGGAGAGCTCCGCCGCCGCATCGGGCAGACCTTCACGCTGGAGGAGCTGGTGGCCCTCTATGACCGCGCGGAGGCATGGGTCCGCGACGTGGTGTCAGAGCACGCAGCCACACCTGGCTGGCCCCGCACGCTCGCCCTGGTGGAGGACGCGGCCTTCCATCTCTACCAGCGCGGCGCAGTCGACTACATGCCATGAGCGCTCTCACCCCGGTCGAGCGCAACGAACGCCGCCGGCTGCGTCGCCGTCAGGAGACGATCCGGTGGAGCATCCGCGTGCTCCTGGTCGTCCTGGTCTTCTCCCTCGGGGTCGCTCTCGGGCAGGCGATCCAGGACAATCCCCGGCCGGGCCGGACGGTCACGTCCGAGCGCACACTCCATATTCCGACCGGCGGACAGCAAGGTTCGACCATTACTCCCTGAATGCAGGTGTTAAGAAGGCGCACGTTTGGGTAGATTCGCGGTATGGCCACGCGAGAACCGGGTCCCCGGCGGGCCGCTGCGGGCGAGAGCGACTGGCTGACGCTCGGCCAGGCGGCGAAGTTCCTCGGCGTCGCGCAGAGCACGATCAGGAAATGGTCCGACGTCGGCCGGGTCCCGGCCTTCTACACCCCCGGCGGGCATCGTCGGTACAAGCGCGGTGACCTCGAGGCCTTCCTCGAGCGTTCGGGACCCGGAAAGCCGGCGCGCGGCCCGCTAGTGCTGCTCGTCGACGACGACCCGCAGGTGCGTGAAGTCGTGCGCATCAACCTCGAGATGGAGGGCTACGCGGTCCGTGAGGCGGCGAACGCGGAGGACGGGCTGGCCGCGCTCGAGGACGAGGCGCCTGACCTGATCCTGCTCGATGTGATGATGCCGCAGGTCGACGGCTGGGAGATGTTGCGACGTGTGCAGGAGCGGCACGGTGTCGGCTCGATTCCGGTGGTCATGTTCAGCGGCCAGCTTGATGTCAGGAACGAAGCGGTAGAGCGTGGTGCGCAGGGCTTCGTCGGCAAGCCGTTCGACCTGCGCGCGCTGATCGAGCAGACGAAGCAGATCGTTCCGGCCTGATCTGGCTCGACCGGCACCTCGAGCGCTGGGTCGTCCACCATCGCGCGGGCTGGCTGAATCCGGTCTTCGAAGGGCTCTCGTACGCCGGTGGGCTCGGGCTCCTCTGGATCGTCATCGCGCTCGTGCTGTGCGCGGTCTATCGCCGCTGGGGCGTCTTCGCCCTCACGGTGATCGCGATTGCGCTCGCGGACTTGTCGTCGTCGGGGCTGAAGTCGCTCACCGACCGCCCGCGTCCACCCCTGCGTTACGCGGAACCGAAGACTCTCGTGCCACTCCCGCATGACTCGTCGTTCCCATCCGGCCATGCGGCGACGAGCTTTGCTGCAGCGACGATGCTGTCCCTCACGTTTCCGCGCTTCGCCCCGTTCCTCTACGTGCTCGCAGCCGCCGTAGCGTTCTCGCGCGTGTACGTCGGCGTGCATTACCCATTGGACGTAGTCGGTGGCGCGGTCCTCGGTGTACTGGTTGCGGCAGTGCTCAGGTTGCTCGTGCAGCGTCCTGCGCAACGAAGGTTGAACGGCGTGTCGACCAGAAGCACGAAGGCCGGAAGCTAAGACCAGGCGGAGCCGGGCTTAGCTGGAGGCGTACTGATGCGGGCGCGGACGCTTCAGCGCCCGTGCGCGCACGGAAGGGAACAATCGCCAAGCACTGACACCAAAGGAGTGCGCGGGCTCGGCCCGTGCACGTTCAGCGCGAAGCGCCGTACCACTCCCGAGCGAAAGCGAAGCTTTCGCTCGGTTTAAAGTTCCTCGCCGGCTCGTAACAAGCCGGCAGCGATCACTAGCAAAGAGGCGATCAGGCTGATGAAGATGCCGATGCCGCGTCCGCGCCAACCGAAGAACTCGTCGGGAACGCTGATCAGCCGGATGAGCACGAGAATGGTCGAGAGTGCGCCGAGCCCGATGATGACCAGGCTCTCGGGAACGGTTGCAGGTAGCTCGATCCCCGTCTCGCGCAGGATGACCAGAGCCAGCACCGCCAGCCCGATCACGAACACGAGCTTGCCCAGCGCTCCGGTGTGCCACCCGATCACGCTCGTCGTCGGCCCCGGCCCCGAGCCGACGTACCAGTCGGTGAACGCCGAGACGGCCAGGATCAGCCCGGAGACCCATGTGAGCCGCATTCCCAGGCCGGAGAGGTCTTGAAATGAGCGGGAGGGCCTGGGCTGAGGGATCATCCAGTCGTCCTCTGCTGGCTCTGGCGGGGGATAGGGCTCTGGGGTCTGCACGGGTATGCCGCCGGAAGATGCGGCCGAAGGATTCACGCCGCAGGAGGTACTCTAAGGGGGTCTGGATGACGGAGGGCTTGCAAACGCCGCGGGCGGCACCTGACGAGTACGTCGAGTTCAGGGCGGCCGGCGACCCGGTCAAGGGTGAGTTCCACTGTTCCGAGTGCGGCTACGGGGTCACGATCGTCCGTGTATTGCCGATCTGCCCCATGTGCGGCGGCACCTCGTGGGAGCAAACCAGCTGGAGCCCGTTCGGACGAGCCTCGAGCCTGCCGTAACTAAAGCTCTGACTAAAGCCCGAAGACCTTCTGGACTTCGTGCCAGATCGTCAGCAGCAGGAACAACGCAAGCCCGACCAGCAGTGCGAACGTGACAAAGAAGCGCAGCCGCGCGTTCGCCTTCTCCCGTTTGCGGCGAAGCCGCGCGTTTCGCCGAGCCCGGTGATAGTGGTAGGCACGGTCGATCGCCTCGGGGTCGACCGGCGGGCCCTCGGGTGGGGCCGCAACGTGCCGTCTGGCTGGCTGGGCCATCCGGGGAGTCTAGTGCGGCTCTGGCCCCGGACTCGTTACTCGGACATACTTCGGCGGGGTCGGGATGGCTGTGCGTCCAGAACACCGGGGGGTCGGGCTCGCCGAGGGCGGCCTTGAGGCGCTCGCCGAGGCCGGCCTCGCACTCGGTCTCGCCGGCAGCCTCTCGGAGGCCATGCGGACCGTGGCCGAGGCGGCGGCGCGCGCGGCGGGCGCGGAGGTCGTCGTCGTGCGGGTCGCCGACGATGCGAGGACCTCACTCAACGCCTGCGCGGTAGCGACGAGCTCGGCCGCCGTCGCCGCCGAGTTGGAGGGCTCGCACCTCCCGCTTGCAGACGTGCCCGAATACGAGATCTCGGGTGCAGAGCGCTTGCCCGAGAGTGTGCGACGCGCCGCCGAGCGCGTACAGGCGTCATCGGTGCTGCTGATTCCCGTTCAGATCGACGGACGCGTCGAAGGCAGCGTCGAGCTCATGCGCGCGGGTGACCCTTTCGACGACGCCGAGCGGCGGCTCGCCCGCCTGGCGGCGGGCCAGGCCGCGCTCGCGATCCGGGCTTTCGAGGGCGGCGCCGGCGCCGGGGAGATCGACGCCGAGGCCACGCTCGGCCTGGCAGGCGAGGCGCTCGCGGCAGGCGCGGACGGGATCCGCACAGCCGATGAGATCACCCGCTTCGCTACGGAGGCAACGGGGGCCTTGGCCGGACTCCTGTGGCGCCGAAGCCCCGAAGGCGTGCTGGAGCTGGTCGCCTCGGTGGGCACGGTTCTGCCGGACGACGCTCTGCTGCCGGCTGCGGCGGCGGCGGAGCGCGCGCTGCTCGGCCGCCAGGCCGTCGGCGTCGAAGGGATCGGTGACCTCCCGGGGCTTGCAACGCTGTCTGCGACGCTGCAGCTGGGCCAGCCTTCGATCGGGGCGCTGCAGCTCCTGTTCTCGTCCGGGAGCGAGCCGAGCAACATTGCTCTCGCCACGCTCGCAACGTTCGGCGTGCGCGCCGCGCACGCACTGCGCGCGAGTTTTCAGGCGCGCACCGTTGCGCTCGAGCTCGAGCGCACGCGGGCCCTGCTGGCCGTCGTCGGCCAGGCAATCAGCGAGCTGTCGTTGGCACACACGCTCGAGACCGCTGTCGCAAGTGTGGGCGAGCTGCTCGAGGCCGATCGGCTCGCCGTCTATCTGCGTGATGACGACAAGCTGTATGCGGCCGCCGGCATCGGACTGGCCGGCCCGCACGTCCTGCTTGCCAACCGGTTGCTCGAGCTCTCGCTGGGGCCCTTTCGCTCACGCGGCATGCTCGTCATTCAAGACGTTGCCTCGGATCCGCGGTTGGCGGGCGTGGGCGATGCCGCGGCTGAAACGGGCATCGAGGCGGCGATCGCCGTCCCGCTGCTTGCCGGCCACGACGTCATCGGCCTGCTCGGCGTCTTTCCGGCCAGGGGGCGCATGCTGACGGAGAACGAATCCGCTCTCCTGTCCGCCCTCGCGGTGCAGCTGGCGGTCGCCGTGCAGAACGCACAGTTGCACGAACGGGCAAAGCAGCTCGGCGAGGAACGTGAGCGTGCACTCGACGCCGAACGCGCTGCGTCGAAGCGGGTGCGGGCGCTGTACGAGATCTCACGTTCGTTCGCGCAGAGCCTGTCGCTCGATGCAACCCTCGAAGCGGTCGCCGGTACGGTCGTGGACGTGCTCGGCGTGGACATCGCGCTCATTCGCATGCCCGACGAGCGGCGGGAGTGGCTCATGCCGAGGGCGATCAAGGTCGCCGAACCGCGCCTGGAGGAGGCGGCCCGCTCGATCATGTACAAGCCGCAGGCCTTCGGAGCGCATCCCGTCCAGCTGTTGTTCCGAAACGCCGAGCCTTTTCAGATCACGCGTCAGACCGTCGAGGAGATCGGGGCGCCCGCGACGGCACTGCTGCCGTTCCTCGAGCGCGGCTGGACCGGCGCTGTGGTTCCGATCGCGACTCCCGCGGAGGTGCTCGCGTCGCTGACGATCATCTCGGTGCAGCCCGGCTCCCCGGTGACGGCCGACACGATCGATCAGGCGACGGCGATCGGCGGCCAGGCTGCGCTTGCGATCGACAACGCGCGCCTCTACCAGCAGCAGAAGCAGTTCTCGGACACGATGCAGCGCTCGCTGCTCCCGCGTTCGGTGCCGGAGCTGCACGGGCTCGAGCTCGGCGATGCGTACGAGTCGTCGGCGCACGTCGAGGTGGGCGGCGACGTCTACGACTTCATGGAGCTCGGCGACGGGCGGCTTGCGGTCACGCTCGGCGACGTCACCGGGCACGGCATCGAAGCCGCGGCGGACATGGCGATGGCGAAGTTCGTCTTCCGCTCCCTGGCACGCGAACATCCCGAGCCGGGCGACTTCCTGCAATCGGCGAACGAGGTCGTCGTCGGGGAGATCGCGCCGGGCAAGTTCATCACGCTCGTCTACATGGTCATCGACGGCGGCAAGGGCGAAGTGGCCGCAGCCGGCGCCGGACATCCAGCGCCACGGATCGTTGGGGCGAATGGGTCGGTGACAGGGCTGGAGACGCGCGGGCTCGTGCTCGGGATCGAACCGGGCCAGCACTACGAGGAGGTGCGCGCGACGCTCGATGTCGGCGGCGCCGTTGTGCTCTACACGGACGGAGTCATCGAGGCGCGCTGGGAGAGTGTGTTGTACGGCGTCGAGCGCCTGGATCGCGTGCTCTCCGAGCGGCGTGATCTGTCGGCGAACGAGCTGGCGCGGGCCGTGCTGGATGACTGCCGAGCCTTCGCGCGCGGCGAGCTTGCCGACGACTGCGCCGTGGTCGTCGTCAAACGGACCGCTTGATCCAGCTGCGGCGCTCCGACGGCCGATTCGCCCGCGTCGGCCACCGCGGTGCTTCGGCACTTGCCCCGGAGAACACGTTGCGCGCGCTCGAGCTCGCGGTTGAGCTCGGCTGCGACACGCTGGAGTTCGACGTTCTCGACCTGGTCGACGGGACTCTCGTCCTCGCGCATTCGAACGATCTGCGCGAGGTGAGTCACGGCGCCTCGGCCGGCCGTGTGCGCAGCCGCGATCTTGCAGGCCTGCGACGCGTCGCACCCGATCTTCCGACGCTCGACGAAGCGCTGGCGTTCTGTGTCGACAGTCTGCCGGGCATCGGGCTTCAGCTCGACCTCAAGAGACGCGGCATCGAGGCGGCGGCGGTCGAAGCGCTGCGCAGGCACGGCGTCCTCGACCGCTCGTGGATCAGCACATTCGATGCCCGCTCGCTCCGCCACCTGGCCGACCTCGAGCCCGGCCTGCCACGCTCCTACACATTGCCGCGCGATCGTTTCGGGCTCGCGAAGCACGGCCCTCTTGCGCCGCTCGTCCGAGCGGTGCTGGGCTCGATCGGCGCGTCGCTGCCTCGTCGCCTCCCGGTCTTGCTGGCCAGAAGCCGTGCCACGGCGGCGACCCTGCATCACTCGGTTGCGTCCCGGGCGGCCATCGACCGCGCACACGAGCTCGACGCGGCCGTCTACGTCTGGACGGTCGACGACCCGAGGCTGGCCGAGAGACTCGTCCGCGACGGCGCCGACGGAATTATCACGAACGATCCGCGTATCTTTACGATGTTCACGGCGTGAAACGCGTTTCGCTGCTCCTCTCGATCCTGGCCGGTCTCGCAGTCGCGGGCGCGCCGGCGTCCCTGGTGGCAGCAGCGGCCGACCCGCCGGCCGCGATTCCGCTTGGCGTCACCATCGGCGGGGTGCAGGTCGGCGGGCTGACCCCGGAGGCGGCTGCGATCGCAGTCCAGCAGGGATTCCAGACGCCGCTCGAGCTCTGGCTCGGCTCGACGCGGATCCTCGTCACCCCGGACGTCCTTGGCGCCACACCGGTGGTCGACAAGGCGATCGAACGAGCGCTCGTCGCGGAGCCGAACAGCGTGATTCCTCTCGGGGTCAGCGTCATCCCAGGAGCGCCGGCCGCCTTCATCGCGACGCTCGCGAAGCGCTACGACGTTCCGGCGGTCGACTCCAAGCTCTTCCTCAGACATCTCCGTCCGTGGCTGTCGAAGGAACGAGCCGGACGGAAGCTCGACCAGCGCCAGGCGGTTCGCGACGTCGGAGCCGCGGTCACCGGCAGTGTGTTGAGGACACCGGTCACGCTCACACAGAGAACGGTTCGTCCGAAGTTGACGCGTGCGAACTTCGGTCCCGTGATCGTGATCCGCCGCAGCTCGAACGAGCTCTTCCTCTACCAGGGGATGCACTATCGTCGCCTCTTCCCGGTTGCCACCGGCCAGCATCAGTATCCGACGCCACTCGGCCGCTTCTCGATCGTGGTCAAGTGGAAAAACCCGTGGTGGTACCCGCCGGACTCGCCGTGGGCGCAGGGTCAGAAACCGGTTCCCCCGGGGCCCGGCAATCCACTCGGCACGCGCTGGATGGGACTGTCGGCGCCGGGTGTCGGCATTCACGGCACGCCTACGGACGGCTCGATCGGCTACTCCGTCTCGCACGGCTGCATCCGGATGCACATTCCCGAGGCCGAGTGGTTGTTCAACCACGTCGAGATCGGCACGACGGTCTTCATCGTCGCGTCCTGATGGCGCGTCCGGCCAGGCTCGCGGCGCAAGGGCTGGCGGTCGCGCTCGTCGTTGGCTTGCTCGCGCTGCTCGTCTGGCGCGTCGCCAACGACAACAGCAAGGGTGTGGCGCAGGCGCTCAAGGACGGCAACCATCCCAGCGCGCCGGCGTTCGATCTGAGCCGGCTCGACGGCCGCGGACGGTTCGATCTCGCATCGCTCCGCGGGAAGAAGCCGATCGTTCTGGATTTTTGGGCTTCGTGGTGCGTCCCGTGTATCCACGAATCGAAGCGCCTCGAGGCCGCGCGGAAGCAGTACGGCGACCGGGTCGCATTCATCGGCGTCGACACGAAAGATTTCTCGGGCGACGCCCGGAGCTGGCAGAAGAAACACGGGATCACGTACCCGAGCGTGCACGACGGGAGCGGCACTGTCCTGGCGAAGTGGGGCGGACTTCCAATCCCGCGCATCTTCTTTGTCGCACGCAGTGGCAAGGTCGTCGGCGAGCTGATCGTCGAGGAAGACCTGCCGCGCTATCTGCGTGAGATCGCGGCATCGTGAAGCGTTTCTTCCCAATCGTTTTGCTCGCGCTGCTCCTCGTTCCGGCGGCCCACGCCAGCGAACGGCACCCGACGCTCGGCGAACTCGAAGGCGAGGTCATGTGTCCCGTGTGCGAGACGACGCTGGATCAGTCCAGCTCGCCTGCCGCGCAGCAGATCAAGCGCGTGATCGCGACGCGTATCGCGGCAGGAGACACGAAGACACAGATCAAGGACAGGCTCGTCGCCGAATACGGGAGTGCGATCCTCGCGGCGCCGCCCCACAGGGGCTTCGGGCTGCTTGCGTGGTGGCTGCCGGTGGCCGGCATCGTGGCAGCCGCGGTCGCGGTCGCCGTCGGCGCGCGACGGTGGGCCCGTGCGCGCGAGCCGGCGCCCGCCGGCCCGCCGCTCGACGCGGCGTCGGAGCGTCGGCTCGACGACGAGCTGCGCCGCTTCGAGGGCTGATGGAGAAGGCCGGCGGACTGTTCCTGCTCGGGTTCGCCTCGATCGCCTTCCCGTGCGTGTTGCCGCTCGTGCCGGGTTACCTCTCGGCCGTGTCGGCGGTCGAGGCGCAGCGCCTCGGCGACCCGGGCGTCGGTCGGCGCGTCGCACTCGCGAGCCTTCCGTTCATTGCCGGCTTCGCGATCGTGTTCGTGGCTCTCGGCGCCGCGGCGAACCTGATCGCGGGAGTCCTGAACGATCAGACGAGGCAGGCGCTGGCCGGCTTCATCCTCGTTGTCGCCGGCCTGGCCTTCATGGGACTGCTGCCGGGGACCGACCGCTTGGTCGCGGGCGGGCTGATCCAGGGCGCGCGGAAGAGCGGTTCGCGCATACTGCTCGGCGGCGCCTTTGCGATCTGCGCCGCGCCCTGTGTCGGGCCGTTCCTTGCGGAGGCGTTCGCCGCAGCCGGCAACTCGGACACCGTCATCCGCGGCTCTGCCTGGCTCGCCGCCTACTCGGCCGGCCTCGGCGCCGCATTCCTCCTCGCTGCCGTCTTCTTCGTGCGAGGCATGACGCTGTTCCGCTGGATGCGCGACCACTACCGCGTGTTCTCCATCGTCGGCGGCACGATCCTCGTCTTGCTCGGTCTGCTGCTCTTCTTCGACGAGTTCTATCGCGTGCAGGTCTACACGCATCGCCTGCTCGAGGCGATCGGCCTCGGCGATCTCTAGAGCAGAGGCGGAGGAAGGTCGAGCGAGCCGAGCTCGTGCAACGCGCGCAGCTGCGCAAGCAGCGGTTCGAGCTCGATCCCCCGGTGCGTGGGCGCGAACGGCTCGAGCCGCCGAACTGCCTTCGCCAGTTGCCGCTCCGTGCCGATCTTGCGCCCGCGTCCGGCCTGGTACCACGCGACAGCGACGTGCACCAGGCCCTGAAAGAAGTCGCGCTCCTCGGCGGGCGCCGCGCGCCAGGCATCCTCGAGCTCCTCGTGCGCGGCGAAGTACTCGCCTGCACGAATCAGCTCGACGCCCGCCTCATACGCGGACTCGAACTTCTCCGTCTTCCACCTGGACGTCGTATGTGCGGAGCTGGATCGCGAGGTCGAACTCATGCTGGCCTGTGCGAACGTCGTACTGCCACCCGTGCCAGGGGCACGTGAGCACGCAGCCCTCAAGTTCGCCCTGGCCGAGTGGCCCCTGGAGGTGGAGGCAGTGCCCTTGCACCGCGTAGAAGCCGCCGTTGCAGTGGGCCAGGGCGAGCTCCTCCTCGCCGGCCTTGACGCTGTGGATGGTTCCGGAGGGAACATCGTCGACTCGAGCGACGGTGATGAAGCCGTTTTCCACGCGGGCGACCCTACCAAGGGCTTGAGTGGGCACGCCCGAGCGCGATACCCTTTCGTCGTGGCGACGGTCCTGCTCTGTGGGGTCGATGTCTTCTTTCGGGGCAAGCTCGAGGCCTTGCTCCCTGGACATCACTTCGTCACGACCGACAGCGCCGACTGGCCCGATCTCGTGATCGCAGACATCAGCCGCGTCGATCCGATGGACGTCGCCGACTCGTATCCGGAGATACCAATCCTCGGCTTCGGCGGGCACACCGACACGGCCGGACTGCGGCGCGCCCACGAGGCGGGCTTCGACCAGGTGCTCGTGAAGAACGCGCTTCAGGAGCGCGCGGCTCAGGTCGTTGATGAACTGATCGCTTGAGTAAAATAGGTCGACGCAGTGACCTATATCATCGCCGAGCCCTGCATCGACATCAAAGACAAGTCCTGCGTGGACGTCTGCCCGGTCGACTGCATCCACGAGGCCGAGCGCATCCTCGTGATCGATCCCGAGGAGTGCATCGATTGCGGCGCATGCGAGCCGGAATGCCCGGTGGAAGCGATCTTTCCGGAGGACGCGCTGCCGGACAAATGGCAGCCGTTCGTGAAGATCAACTACGCGTACGGGGAGGGCTTCGACGTCGTGAACAAGCTCACCGATGAGTACGCCACCGAGCACGACGTCCAGAATCCACCCCTGGAATAACGCTCACGGAAGTGGGTAGGCGGGAGGTGTCGTCTACCAGAGGGGGTTTGTGACATGCCAGAGGGAGCATGGAGCGACAAACGCGAACGTCAGTACGAGCACATCAAGGAGTCGGAGAAGAAGCAGGGCCGCTCGACGAAGCGCGCGAAGGAGATCGCGGCGGCCACCGTCAACAAGCAGCGAGCGGAGTCCGGCGAGACCAAGAAGTGACGCGCCTCGGTCGAGCGGTACCCCGTAGGTACGCTGGCGACGTGAAGCCCAAGATCCTGGATCACGTCGCCTTCTGGGTCGCGGATCGCGAGCCGATCGTCGATTTTCTGACGGAGCGTGTCGGGATGCACGTCATCGACCGGCAGGATGCGTTCACGTTGGTCGGCTCCGATGCGCGGCGCGGGAAGCTGACGCTGTTCACGGCCGAAGGCCCGCGCGAGCAGGGTGCGTTCAAGCACGTCGCGCTACGCGTGTCGGATCTCAATCGTGCGCGCGTCGGCCTTCCCGACGGTGTGGAGGTCGAGCTCGGCGAGGGCGTGCGCGTCCGGCTCGTCGAGGCTCCGACCGATGTCGAGTACGACCTCGACCATGTCGCGCTGTACTCGGTCGACCCCGAGCAGACGGCGCAGGAGTACAGGACGCTTGGTTTCAATGCTGCCGAGCGTTCCGTTGAGGGTCATCCGCGCGTCGAGGTCGGCGGGGCGTACGTCGAATTCCATCCCGGCGATCCGGGCGCCGCCGAGAAGCCGTTGCTGAACCACGTTGCCGTGCTCGTCGACGAGGTCGAGCCGGTCATCGCCGAGGCTGAGGAGCGAGATATCGTCGACAATGTCGTCGACGCGGCGAACACGCGCGCAGTCTTCGTCTGGGGCCCGGAGCGCGTGCGGATCGAGTACGTCGAGCACAAGCCGGGATTCGCGCTCAAGTAACACTCATCATCGCGGGGGCGGGGATGGCGGGACTGTCCGCCGCCGCGCGCGCACGTGAGCTCGGCGCGAACCCTGTCGTGTACGAGAAGGGAACGCGGCCGGGCGGTTCGATGCTGCTGTCGAGCTGCGTCATCTGGCGCTTTCGTGAGTGGGACGACTTTCGCGCCGAGTGTCCATCCGGCGACGAGGCGGTGCAGCGCGTCGTCTGGGAACGGCTTGACGAGGGGATCGAGTGGCTCGAGTGGCTCGGCGCGCCGGTGGTCGAGCACGAGACCGGGAATCCGCGCACGATCGGGAAGCGGTTCGATCCGCGTGGGTTGACGGACACGTTGATTCGTGCCGCGGGTGACGTTCGCCTCGGGGAGACGGCAGCTGAGCCGGCGATTCTCGCGACGGGAGGCTTTCAGGGGAACGCCGAGCTCGTCGGCGAGCACATCCATCCGGCCGGCTCCCTCAGGCTGCGGGCCAATCCGTGGAGTACGGGCGACGGCCTGCGTTATGCGCTGGCGCGCGGCGCGGAGCTTTCGGCGGGGCTGGAGGAGTTCTACGGGCGCAACATGCCGGACGCGGATTTCTCCGAAGGTGAGTTCGTCCCGCTCGCACAGCTCTACGGTCGGTTCGCACGTGTCTACAACGAGCGCGGCGACGAGTTCTTTCCCGGCGAGGTGTCGTGGTCCGAGAACGACCTCGTGCAAGCCACCGCGCAGCAGCCGGGCGCGCGTGCGTGGTACGTCCTGGACGAC
>WNFX01000384.1_pt1 | contig 42704 bp, 41 predicted proteins | sample 5400111 | NCBI WGS metagenome assembly WNFX01 (sample SAMN13153363, study PRJNA577476) | soil metagenome | isolation source: 40 cm soil or saprolite under grassland replicate 1 | place: USA:California | collected 2016-06-15
CAAGGCGATGGGGGTGCTGCATCTGGTGCTGGCCAGCGCGGTCGAGGGTGGCCTGCTCGCGCGCAACCAGGCGGCCGGGGTGGCGCCACCGAAGTACCAGCGCCGCGAGATGGCGTTCCTGGACGCCGCCCAGGTCGAGGCGCTCGCCGCCGCGATCGATCCCCGCTGGCGCGTGCTGGTGCTGTTCAGTGCCTACACGGGCCTGCGCCCATGCGAGGTCGTGGCGCTCAAGGTCTGCCGGCTCGACCTGCTGCGCGGTGAGGCCCGGGTGGCAGAGGCGGCGCCGGAGGTCGCCGGCCACCTGGAGTGGGGCACGGTGAAGACGCACGAGGCCCGCACGGTCCACCTGCCGAAGTTCCTGCGCAGGGAGTTGGCCGCCCATCTGGCAGATCAGTCCCATGCGCAGGATGACCTCGTGTTCACCGCAGCCAGGGGCGGCACCCTGCGCGAGTCCAAGTGGGTGCCGGACTACTTCAAGCCTGCCGTCGCCGCCGCGGGCCTGCCGTCGGTGCTGCGGTGGTACGACCTGCGCCACACCGCGGCGAGCCTGCTGATCCGCGAGGGCGCCTCCATCAAGGCGGTACAAAAGCAGATGGGCCATGCGACGGCCGCGATCACGCTGGACACCTACGGGCACCTGTTCCCCGACGAGTTGCCGGACCTCGCCGAGCGCATGGACGCGTTGCGCGCGCGGGCGGTCGCCGAGCGAGTCGCGACCCCAGCGCGACCCGGCGGCGACCCGGTGGTGCTCCCGATGGCCGGCGGTGCAGGTCAGTGACCTTGCTGGCCGGTGCCGGAGGAGGGGATCGAACCCTCATGTCCTTGCGGACCCAACGCTTTTAAGGCGTGGCTGTCTACCAGTTGCAGCACTCCGGCGATTTGTACGCAGAACGCTACGCTACGTCATCGTGGCGCGAGGAGGCGAGGGGGCGGCGCTGCTGCGACCCACGGCGGGCGTACCACCAGGCGATCGCGAGGAGCAGCAGCACGGCGACCGCGTAGCTGACCGGGTGCATCCAGCGCTCGACCTTCTGCCACTGGCTGCCGAGGGCGAAGCCGACCGCGGTCAGGGCGAAGGTCCAGGGCAGGGAGCCGGCCAGGGTGTAGAGGCTGAAGCGGCCGAGCCGCATGCGGGCGACGCCGGCGGGCAGGCTGATGAAGGTGCGCACCACCGGCAGCAGCCTTGAGACGAATACCGCGGCTTCGCCGTGGCGCTGGAACCAGGCCTCGGCGCGGTCAACCTCGTGGGGGCGGAGCAGGATGTAGCGGCCGAAGTGGTCGATCAGCGGGCGACCACCGCGGTAGCCGACCGCCCAGGCGATCCAGGAGCCCACCAGGTTGCCGGCGGCGCCGAGCAGGGCGACGGTGACGAAGTTGAGGTGCCTGCCCTGCTGGCCCAGGCTGGCGAGGAAGGCGGTGTTGGCGAGCGCCCCGCCGAACAGCATGGTGATCTCGCTCGGGATCGGGATGCAGGCCGATTCCGCCACCATCAACACGAACACGGCCAGGTAGCCGTACTGCAGGACTTGGTGTGTGATCAGGTGTTCCACGCGGTTGCTGTCTCCTGACGGGCGTGACGGTCGCGAGCCGTGGCGAGCCGGCGCATCCTACCGCGATTCAGCCTGAGGGCTCGGTGAGAGGCAGCCACTACAGCCTCCTACCGGCTCCAGTGGCTCTCGCCGAGCAGGTAGGCGGCGGCGAGGCTTTCCAGGCCGGGGTCGAGGGGTTCGCCCTGGCCGGTTTCGGAGACCGACACTGAGATGGTGCGCGCCGCATATCTCGGCAGGGTCGTGGTGACGCCGGTGCCGTCCAGCCGGACCGCCTCCAAATCCGAAGAGTTGGCGCTGACCGTGTAGCTGGCGCCTGGCTCGACGCCGCGGGAATGGAACAGCTTGAGCAGGTCGTGGTCCTCGTTCTCGAAGCGCAGGATGCGCACCAGGCTGCCGCTGGCCACGCTGGTCAGGGGCATGCCGGGCGCACGCGGGTAGTCGCCGATGGGGTGGCCGTGCGGGCAGGTCTTGACCTCGCCGATCATCCCCAGCATGCGCGCCTCGAGGTGCTCGGTGACGCCCATCTCGAAGGTCTGCGCCTCCTCGTGGACCTCGTCCCAGGGAACCCCCATGACCTTGACCAGGAACGCCTCTACCAGGCGGTGGCGGCTCACCACGTGCTTGGCGACCAGCTCGCCCTCAGCGGTTAGGCTGACGTGCTTGCCAGGACCACGGCGCACCAGGCCGTCCCGCTCCAGCCGGCGCATCATCTCGGTCACGCTCGGTGGCGAGACCTGCATTGCCCGCGACACGTTGACCGGGGTCGGCTCGATGCCGGCCTCCCGCAGCCAGTAGAGGGATTCGAGGTACTCCTGCACCGCCTCAGTCATCGCCATGCAGCCATCGTACCTGGCAGCAGGGCCCTTTTGCCGCGAGGGCTACGGCTGGGATGCGACCACCACCACCACCCGCCCCACCATGTTGGCGTGCAGGGTGCAGCGGTAGGTGAAGCTCCCAGGGCTGCTGAAGCGGTGACTCCAGATGGTGTGCTTGAGCAGCTTGGGCGAGGCAAAGCCCGTGCCGGTGACGTTGTGGGGTACCGAGCCGTCGTCGAAATGCCAGGTGACGGTGGTGCCGGTGGGGACCTGGATGGCCGGCGGGATGAACTGGAGGTTGCGGGCCTCCACGTCGTGGACACCGCTGACGAGCGGGGAGTTCGCGGCTTTGTTCTGGTTCTTCGCTGCACTGGACCCACAGCCCGCCAGGGTCAGGCCGGCGCTCAGCAGGACCACCAGCCCGACCGCGAGCATGGCAATGGCTGCGGGTCGGCTTCGCACGGTGGCACAGAGTAGTGGAGCAGCGAGCGGGACCGCATCCTCACTCCGGTAGCATTCCTGTCCATGAGTGCACCCCTCAGCGAGCGGCTGGTCGCGCTCGGGCAGCCCTACCTGCGGCGGCAGCTCGACCATCCAGTGGTGCGGGGGATCGGCGCCGGCGACCTCGACGAGGGGCGCTTCCGCAACTGGCTGGTGCAGGACTACCTGTTCCTGCTCGACTACGTGCGGCTGTTCGCGCTGGCGGCGGCGCGGGCGCCTGACCTGGAGGCGCTCGGCCGCCTGGTGGACCTGGCCTACTCGACGCTGCACGACGAGCTGGCGCTGCACCGCGCCTACGCGGCCCAGTTCGGCATCGCCGAGGCCGACATGGAGCTGGCCCCCAAGTCCCGCACCTGTGCCGCCTACACCGACTTCCTGCTGCGCACCGCCGCCAGCGCCGACTTCGCCGAGACCGTCGCGGCGCTCCTGCCCTGTATGTGGGGTTACTCGGAGATCGGCCGAGCGCTGGCCGCCGCCGGTGCTCCCGCCGAGCCGCGCTACCGCCAGTGGGTCGAGGCCTACGCCGACCCCGCCTTCGCCGCGCTGGCCGCCTGGTGTGCCGCCCTGCTCGACCGCGTCACCGACGGCGCTGGGGAGGCCGTCCGCAGGCGTTGCGAGCGCGCCTTCGTTACCAGCCTGGAGCATGAACTGGCCTTCTGGGACGTCTGACCCGCTCAGGCGGTCCCGCTCAGGCGGTCCCGCGGATGGCCCGGAAGGTGGCGGTGTCATCGGGGTCGGCGGGCGGCTCGACCAGGTGGAACCAGTAGAACCCGTGGGGTCCGATGGCGATGCGGTATGGGGTCCCGTCGATGATTGGGAAGGGCGTGCGCCCGAACATCTCCTCGGGCAGCAGGCCGATCCAGCGGGACAGGTCGAGGGTCGCCGGCTGCGCGAAGCGGGACAGGTTGGCGACCACCAGGACCACGTCGTCGCCGAGCTGGCGGATGAAGGCCATCACCCGGCGGTTCTCCGGGTACAGCGGCTCGTAGTCGCCGATGCCGAACACCGCGTGCTGCTTGCGGACCTGCACCAGGCGCCGCAGCCAGTGCAGCAGCGAGGTGGCCACGCGCTCCTGGGCCTCTACGTTGACCGCCTGGTAGCCATACACCGGGTCCATCAGGAACGGCAGGTAGAGGGCGGCCGGGTCGGCCTTGGAGAAGCCGGCGTTGCGGTCGCCGGTCCACTGCATCGGGGTGCGCACCCCGTTGCGGTCGCCGAGGTAGATGTTGTCGCCCATGCCGATCTCGTCGCCGTAGTACAGCACCGGGCTGCCCGGCAGACTGAGCAGGAGGCTGGAGAGCAGCTCGATCTGGCGCCGGCCGTTGTCGAGCAGGGGGGCCAGGCGCCGCGCGATGCCGATGTTGCGGCGCATGCGCGGCTCCTTGGCGTACTCGGCATACATGTAGTCGCGTTCCTCGTCGGTGACCATCTCCAGGGTCAGCTCGTCGTGGTTGCGCAGGAACAGCCCCCACTGGGCCGCGTCGGGGATCTTGGGGGTGCGGTTCATGATCTCGACGATCGGGGTGCGGTCCTCGCGGCGCAGCGCCATGAACATGCGCGGCATCACCGGGAAGTTGAAGGCCATGTGGCACTCGTCGCCGTCGCCGAAGTAGGGGACCACGTCGGGCGGCCACTGGTTGGCCTCGGCGAGCAGCAGCTTGTCCTCGTACTTGGAGTCGACCTCCTTGCGCAGCCGCTTCAGGAACGCGTGGGTCTCAGGCAGGTTCTCGCAGTTGGTCCCCTCCTGCTCGAACAGGTAGGGGACGGCGTCCAGGCGGAAGCCGTCCAGGCCCATGTCCAGCCAGAAGCGGACCACTTCCAGCATGGCCTCCTGGACCTCGGGATTCTCGTAGTTGAGGTCCGGCTGGTGGGAGAAGAACCGGTGCCAGTAGAACGCCTGCGCCACCGGGTCCCAGGTCCAGTTGGAGGTCTCGGTGTCCACGAAGATGACGCGGGCGTCCTGGTACGTCTGGTCGGTGTCGGACCAGACGTACCAGTCCCGCTTGGCGGAGCCGGGCTGGCGTGACTCCTGGAACCAGGGATGCTGGTCGGAGGTGTGGTTCATGACCAGGTCCGCGATCACCCGCATGCCGCGGCGGTGGGCAGCCTCGAGGAATTCATAGAAATCGGCAAGCGTGCCATACTCGGGGATGATGGCGAAATGGTCCGAGACGTCATAGCCGTCGTCACGCAGCGGCGACTGGAAGATGGGCAGCAGCCAGATGCAGTCGATCCCGAGCCACTGCAGGTAGTCGAGCCGCTCGGTGAGCCCGCGGAAGTCGCCGTTGCCGTCGGCATTGCCGTCTTGGAAGCCACGAACGTACAGCTCGTAGAAGACGGCCGTTTTGTACCATCGAGGGTCGTTTAGCATCCCGTCCGCCAGCTCCTCGACCGTGACCCGTTCATCCTCAAGGTACGCATGGTCTCGGGCAACATGCCTCCCCGAGGTTTGGTGAAACCTCGAAGGAGGAGCGAGGATCTTGCCATGAGCACGAACGCGGGGACGCCTGCCGCTGCCGCCGGCAGTGGCCGTCGGCGGCCGAAACGGACGCCCCGGGCGGCTGCGGCGGTGGTGCTGCTGGTGGGCGTCATCGACCTGCTGTCGGTGCTGCTACCCGCCCAGCGGGCGCGGCTCCAGGCGCTGAGCGGGTTCGTGCCCGGGGTTGTCGAGGCCGGTGCGGCCGCCGCGACCGCCGCTGCGGGGATCGGGCTGATCCTGCTCGCCGGCGGGTTGCGGCGCCGTCGGCGTTCGGCCTTCGTGGCCACGGTTGTCCTCCTGCTCGGCAGCGCGGTGCTGCATGTGATCAAGAGTCTCGACCTTGAGGAGGCCCTGATTGAGGCGTTCCTCGGCGGCCTTCTGCTCGGCAGGGCCGAGCGGTTCAGCGCCCGTGCCGGACCTGGCGAGCGTGGCCCAGTTGTGCGTCCGGCGCTGGCATTGGTGCTGATCACCTATGGCTACGGGTTGCTTGGCCTGGTGATCAACCGCCGCAACGTGACCGGGTCGCTGCCGTTTGGCCGCGCGATCGTCGAGGTCACCAACATGGCGCTTGGGCTCGGGACGTCCCTGCACCTGACCGGACGGTTCAGTCGTTTCTTCCCAGTGTCGGTATTTGTGCTGTTCATTTCCGGAGCCTTGATTGTACTGCTACGGGCGCTCGCTCCGGTGCGCTCCAGCCGCTCGCGCAGCCCCGCACTGCCAGCGCTGGTCACCGCCTCCGACGACTCGCTGGCCTACTTCGCGCTGCGTGACGACCGCGCCACCATCGGCATCGGCACGGGCGATGCAATGGTCTCCTACGGCGCCGCCGGCGTCGTGGCGCTGGCAGCGGGCGACCCGCTCGGCCCTCGCGAGCACTGGCCCGCCGCAGTCGGCGCGTTCCTCGCCGAAGCCTCCGACCAGGGCCGGGTCGCCGCGGTGATCGCCTGCGGCGCCGACGCAATGGGCGTCTACGAGCATGCTGGCCTGCGTACCGTCTACCTGGGCGACGAGGCGGTGCTGTACCTCGACGACTTCCGTCTGGAGGGCAGATCGGTACGGATCGCCCGGCAGAGCTGGAACCGGGCCAAACGGGCCGGCTTCCAGGCCGAGGTGATGCGTTCCGGCGAACTGGACACTGCCACCGTAGCGAACCTGCAGGCAGTGTCACGGCACTGGCGCGGCGAGGCGGCCGAACGAGGCTTCTCCATGGCGCTTGGCCGCCTGTTCGATCCTCGGGACAAGGACGCGCTGGTGGTGCTGGCACGCGACCGCGACGGCCACGTGCGCGGCTTCCTCCACTTCGTGCCATGGGACCGCGACGGCGCCAGCCTCGACGTGATGCGGCGCGAGCGGGACACGCCCGCGATCCTCAACGACTTCCTGGTGGTGGAGGCGGCCCGGCAACTCCCCGACCTGGGGGTGCGCCGCATGTCGCTGAACTTCTCGTTCCTGCGGGCGGTGCTGGCGGCGGGCGCCCAGCCCGACGCCCCGCTGGGGCTGCGGTTTGAGCGATGGGTCCTGCTACGCCTCTCCAAGCCGTTCCAGATCGAGACCCTCTACCGCTTCAACAAGAAGTTCAACCCGTCCTGGCAGCCTCGCTATGCCGCGGTCGAGGCGGTCGAAGACCTCCCGAGGGTCGCTATGGCCGCCCTCCGCCTCGAAGGGCTCTTGTCACTGCCGCGCCTGCGGCGGAGCGCCGCCGAGCCCGGCGAGGAGGCGGCCCCTGACGAGCTGACTGTCTGACCGGGTCGGGCCTGCCGGCGCGGACGGCCTCAAGTTGGGCGGCGAAGGCCAGCCCCAGGAACACCGCCAGCGAGGTCAGGAACGCCCACACCAGGATGCCGAGCATCCCGGCCAGCGGCCCGTAGGTCTGGCTGAAGGTCGAGCTCTTCGACAGGTAGAGCAGCAGCAGGCCGGTGAACAGCAGCCACAGCAGCACTGACACCGCCGAGCCGGCCGCCAGCCACGAGGCACTCGGCTGGCGGCGCTTGGGCGACTCGCGGAACAGCAGCGCCATCGCGGCCACCACCAGCACGATGCTGACCGGCCAGAGCAGCACCGACCAGACGGCCCGGCCGGCACCACTCAGGTGGGTCGCCCGGGAGATGTCCTGGCCGGCGATCAGCAGCACGAACGCCACCACCGTCAGCAGCCCGGCGGTGACCGTCAGCAGGGTGGCCTTGGCATACTTCTGCAGCGACGGGCGGTCCTGCTCGATGCCGTAGATCCGGTTGGCGCCGCGCTCGACCTGGCCCATCGCGGTGGCCCCCGAGATCAGCGCCACCAGCAGGCCGAACAGCACGGCGATCAGGTTGCCGACGCCGCCGGCCCGTTCCCCGTGCCGGAACGCGGTCAGGATGACGTCGGAGGCCGGTCCCGGCGCCAGCCGCGTGAACGTCTGGCGCAGGATGTCGCGGAAGTGGGTCTGATGGAGGGCGGTCGCCAACCCGACCACCGCGATCACGCCGGGTAGGAGTGTCAGGGTGACCTGGAACGCCAGCGCCCGCGCGTGGCTGAACCCGTCGGCGTAGCGGAAGCGCAGGAACGAATCCTTGGCGAGCCGGCCCCAGCCAGTCCGCTTCAGGGTCTTGAGGGCATCGTCGCCCTCCAGGTTGTAGGTCTGCGGGACAGATGCGGCGCTGCTCATGATCGGCTCCCTTTCTGGGAGTGGACCCGGGACCGGGATCCGAGGCGCCCGAGGCGGCCTGCCCCGGTTCGCAGCTGGTCGTGGAAGACGCCCAAGCGGATGCCCTGGATGGTCACCGCCAGCCAGCTGGCGCCGAGCGCCGCCCCGCCGAGCACGTCGGTGGGGTAGTGCATGCCGCGGTAGACGCGGGCGAGCGCCACCGCCATCGGGACCGCCACCGCCAGCAGCGTGAGCAGCCCCCGCAGCAGCAGCGAGCGGGACCGCTCGAACGACAGCAGCGCCAGCGCCCCATACATGCAGATCGCGGCGGCGGTGTGGCCGGAGGGGAAGCTGGAGGTCGGCGGCGCCTTGTCCAGGTGGCTGACGGGCGGCCGTGCCCGGTCGACCAGCGCGGTGATGCCGAGGAAGATCAGCACCTCCCCGGTGACCGCGACGGCCACCAACATCGGCTCGCGCCAGCGTCGCCACGCCAGCGCGGCGCCGATCACCGTGACCACCGCCATGATGGTGATCGTCGGGGTCTCCGACAGGTCGGTGATGTCGTGGGTGATGGTGTTCCAGCGTGCGGTGCGGTCGGCGGCGAGGACGCGGTCGGCGCGGGCGTCGGCACGGCCGAACGCGTCGTGGCTGGCGACCTTGGCCAGCAGCCAGCCGAGCAGGGTGCCAACCAGCAGGATCAGCACCGCCCAGCCGAACAGGTACAGCGCGGACGGAACCCCGGCGCGGAAGCGCCGCCAGCGCTGGGCGAGCGCCAGCCCGCGCGGGCCCGGCGGCCGCTCCAGCGGCCCGTCCGGCTGTGGTGTGGTCGACATCGGGACCTCCGGCGGTCAGGTCAGATCGTCGGGGCCCGTATCCCTCCGGAGGGAAGCAGGCAAACCAGATCCGCGTACTCCAGCCGTTCGGCGGACAAGCGGCCATGGCCGGCGCCTGCTACGGTTTGACGGACATCGTCGTGTCAACACCGCAACCATGCTGACCTGGCTACTCTCCGTGATCGACTGGGACCTCGGCCCCGCGACCAGCCTCGTGCTGCTCGGCGGCGGGCTCGGGCTCACGCTGCTCGCGGGCGGGGCGCTGGCCGCCGCACACCCCTGGCGCGGCCCTCGGCCCCACGAGGAGATCGCGGAGGAGATCGCGCACTCACCCGCGCTGCTGCTGGTGCGGCTGCGGTACTTCCTGCGCGCCCGCATCGACCCGAAGGAGGCGACCGGGCTCGCCCTCACCGTGGCGCTGGTGTGCATCTGGCTGGCGGCGATCTGGTTCGGCGCGCTCGCCGACATGGTCGCCTCCCACACCGGCCTGGCGCGCTGGGACGCCGCCGCGGCCAACTGGGGTGCCGCGCACGCCACCCACACCTCCACCGAGGTGCTGATCGGCCTCACCGACCTCGGCAGCACGCTTGTGGTGATCGCCGTGGCGCTGCTCGGCGGCCTCTACGAGCGGCTCCGATGGGGCCGCTGGAACACGCTGATCTTCATGATGGTGGTCGTCTGGGGCCAGAATCTGATCGTCAATGGCGTCAAACTGCTGATCCACCGCCAGCGGCCAGTCGTGCCGCACCTGATCCACGCCACCGGCTGGTCGTTCCCGTCCGGCCACGCCGCCGCCGCGGCCGCGACCTACGCCGCCCTCGCGCTGCTGCTCGGCCGTGGCCGGCGCTGGCCGGTCAAGGCCTGGCTCGGCACCGCCGCCACGGCGATCGCGGTGGCGGTCGCCGCCTCCCGAGTGCTGCTCGGGGTCCACTGGCTCACCGACGTGTTCGCCGGCTCGGCGCTCGGGTTCGGCTGGTTCGCGGTCTGCTCAATCGCCTTTGGCGGCGGCATCCTCCGCTTCGGCGCCACCGCCGAACGCGCCGCCGCCCAGGCCTCCGCTTCCGCTGCTCCGCCCGGCCCGTAACCAATTCCAGAAGCGGGATTCGGGGTAGCCTTCCCTTCATGACCATCACAGCGCTTACCTCCGCCGAGATCTCGCTGCCGGCCCGGCCAGACGCCAGCGAGGTCCGTGAACGCATCGCCGTGCTCGCGGTGCACGTCGATCTGGTCGGGCTGACCGACAACCACGCCGGCATGCCGCGCATGTCGCCGCTCGCCGCCGTCGCCCTGGCCCGGGAGCAGGGGGTGGCCACGGTGGTGCACGTCTCCTGCCGTGACCGCAACCGGCTGGCGCTGCGTTCCCAGGTGATCGGCGCGGCCGCGCTCGGGTCCGAGGGCATCCTGTGCCTCTACGGCGACCCGGTGCCGGGCGTCCCGCGCGTCAAGGACTACACCACCACCAAGCTGCTGTCGGAGGCCAGGTCCTGGGTCGAGCCCTACGACCTGGCGCTTGGCTGCGTGACCGACCCGTTCGCGGTCGACGTCGAGGGCGAGCTGGCCCTGCTCGGCCGCAAGGTGGCCGCCGGCGCGGACTTCCTGCAGACCCAGATGGTGTTCGAGCCCGACCGCCTGGTCGCCTTCCTGGAGCAGGCGCGGGAGGGCGGCAAGCTCGACGGCTGCCGCGTCTACGCCAGCGTGCCGGTGATCCGCACCGCCCGCATGGCCGACGTGCTCAACCGCGCCCTGCCCTTCACCATGCCTGATCGCTCATACCAGCAGATCGCAGCCGGGGGCGGCATCGAGCTGGCTACCGAGACCGCCCTGGCGCTCGCCGAACAGCCGCTGGTCGACGCGCTCCACCTCATGGCCTGGGGCAGCGAGGCCGACGCCGGCCAGGTCGCGGCCACCTTCCGCCAGGCGCGCGGCGTCCCGCCCGAGCGCCGCCCAGGCCTAGGTGCCACTGACAGCGAGTGAAGACCTCCACACCTGATCCATCGGGGGGCCCCGAACCCCCCGCACCGGTCCAGGCCGGAGGTCGCCCCCAGCAGCGGGTTGCTGGGGCGACCGCCCTCACCGCGGCTGTCCTCGTGTTGATCGGCGTGCTGGGCACCTTCGGCTACCGGGGCTGGGGGCGGGTGCCCTTCAGCGTCCCCAGCATCCCCTGGTACTTCAGCTGGCCCTACTACATCTTCCCGGTGCCCGGCTTCGACGCCCGCTGGGGCCTTCCCGCGCTGCTGATCGCTGGCCTCGCCGCGGCCGGCGTGGTGGCCCTCGCCCGCGCTCCAGCTCCAGCCCCGCTGGCGCGGCTGCGCCTGCTACGGCTGCCGCGCTGGGCCTGGCTGGCGGCTTCACTGCTGCTGGCGTTCGTGCTGGACCTGGCGGTGGCCGCGATCAGGGGCGGCCCGGCGGCCTGGAGCGAGCCGATCTCCCACCCCGGCGAGTACGCGCCCGCCGCCGGGCTGGTCGGGCCGATCCCGACCTTCCTCGGCCAGTTCGCCGAGCGGGCACCGCTCATCGGCGGGTTCGTCGCCCAGCACCCGCCGGGTGCGGTGATCTTCTACTCCCTGGTCGCCCGGGTCTGTGCCGGGCTGACCGCCAGCGCCCTCGCCACGGTCGCCGTCGCCTGCCTCGGCCTGCTGGCCACCGCCGCCCTGGCGCGCGACGAGCTCCGCGACGAGGGCGAAGAGGTCGAGGAGGGACCGCGGCTGGCGGTCGTGTTCTGGGTGTTGTGTCCTGCGGTGATCCTCTACTCGGCCACCTCGGCCGATGCCATGTGGGCGCCCCTGCTGGCCGGCGCCGCGCTGGCCGCCTACCGCGGCCTGCTGCGCCGCTCGGTGGGCTGGACGCTCGCCGGTGGGGTGCTGCTGTGGCTCGCCTCGATGGCTACCTACGCGGCCGTGCTGGTGGCGCCGTTCCTGCTGGTCCGGGCTGTGGCCGTCGCCCGTTCCGGGTCCGGGTCCGTGGTTGAGGCCGCAGGCGCAAACGGTGGCAGCGGCCAGGGTGACTGGCCGTGGGTACTGCGCTGGGCTGCGCTGACGGCCGCCACCGTGCTCGCCCTGGTCGCGCTGCTGCAGGTGGCAACCGGCTACGACGTAATCGCCACCACCCGGGCGGTGGCCAAGTTCTGGGCGACGGCACCCGGCGGCGGCGCCCGCAACCCGCTCCCCTGGGTGTTCGGCGCCCCGGTCGCCTTCCTCGCCATGCTTGGCTTCCCGCTTGCCGCCGCGCTGCTTGCCGCGTGGTGGCAAGCCCTGCGCCAGCGTGCCTGGGGCGGGCTCGAGGTCGCCTTCCTCGCCTGCATCGTCGTCGGCGTGGCCTGGGGCCACAGCAAGGGCGAGGTCGAGCGCATGTGGGGGTTCCTGCTCCCGTTCGCGGTCGTGATCGCGACCCGCCAGCTCACCCGCTGGCGCGCCAACCCCGCCGTGGTCGCCTCGCTGCTGCTCGCCCAGACCCTCGCGGTCGAGACGCTCTTCTACACCCGCTGGTAGCCGAGACCTGCGGACTTGGCGGCTACCGGGGGATGCGGGTGGCCTTCAGCTCGTTCAGGTCCGGCCAGCCGGTGATGGTTTCGAGCAGCCGGTCGAGGGTTGCGCGGGCTTCGGCGCCGTCCTTGGCGCGGCGCATCAGCCGGACGAACACCGCGCGGCCGTCGGCGAAGAAGGTGGGCACCCCGAAGGTGCGGTGCTCCTCGACGGTGCGGGTGTGCTCGGCGGCCAGGGCCCGCAGCGGGCCGCCCTCGGCCACCACCTTCTCGACCTCGGCCGGGTCGAGGCCGGCGCCGGCGACCGCGTTGCGGATCACCTCGGGGTCGTTCAGGTTGCGGCCCTGGTCGTGGCGGGCGGCGAACAGCGCCAGGTGGGCCGCGTGGAAGGCCTCGGGGAAGCGGTCGCGCACCGCCAGCCCCCACTGCAGCGCCAGCACCCCGGAGGCGAGCGGCTCCGCCTCCCACACCGGTGGCGCCCCCTCCTCCAGGTGGACCTGGGAGAGGGAGAACGACACGAACTCCACCTGGTGGTCGGCGCCGTCCTCCAGCGCGCGGATGGTCAGGTCGTTGCCGATGTAGGCGAACGGGCAGAGGTAGTCGAAGTTAACGGCGAAGCGGGTCATCGGTACCTCCCGGGGGAGAGGGGACAGAACGAAACCGGCGGCCCGCTTGGCGGGCCGCCGGTTTGCGCCTAGGCAGCGACGAGGTCCTCGAGCCGGGCGCGGATCTCCGGGCTTCGCAGGGACGCGAGGGCGTCACGTTCCACCTGACGCGCCCGCTCCCGCGAGAACCCCATCACCGCACCCACCTCTTCGAGGGTCCGCGGGGTGCCGGAATCCAGGCCGAAGCGCAGGATGAGCACCTGGCGTTCGCGCGCTGGAAGGGCGGCGAGCACCTGCTCGAGCGCCTCCCGGCCGACCGCCTCGACCGCGAGCTCGTCTGGCCCGATGGCCGAGTCGTCCTCCAGGAAGTCCTGCAGGGCAGCACCATCGTCCCCGATCGGGGTGTCCAGCGAGGTGATCGCCTGCGCGGTGTCGAGCAGCCGGTGGACCTTCTCCAACGGCATGTCGAGTTCGTCGGCAAGCTCGTCGTCGGTCGGCTCCCGGCCGAGCAGTTCGTGCATGCGGGTCTGGGTCCGACGTAGGCGGCCCACCTGCTCGTCGACGTGGACAGGCAGCCGGATCGCCCGTGCCCCCCTGTCGGCCGCACCCCGGGCGATCGCCTGACGGATCCACCAGGTTGCGTACGTCGAGAACTTGAAGCCCTTCCGCCAGTCGAACTTCTCCACCGCACGCAACAGCCCGAGGTTGCCTTCCTGGACCAGGTCGCCGAGGGGCAGCCCAGTCGCCGAGAAGCGACGCGCGATCGACACCACCAGGCGCAGGTTCGACTCGATCATCGTGCGACGGGCCTGTTCGCCCCGTGCCGCGATAACCTCGAACTCGGCGCGGCCAGGATCCGCCGGATCGAGCTTGGCCAGCTTCTCGCGGGCCGCCAGCCCAGCCTCGTAGGCCTGGGACAGCTCGATCTCGTCCTCCTTGGTAAGTAGCGGATGCCGGCCGACCTCGTCAAGATACAAACGGAACGAATCCGTCGTCTGGAGATCGAGCAGCTGGTCCTGGTCCTTCATCTCACTCCTCAGGTACAGCACAGCGTTATGTAGCGAGACAGCGTCTAGTTTTACCAACAACGATGTTCGCAAACTGCATTCCCTGATACTAGAGATCTCGGAAGATCTTGGCGTCAGGGTGAGTGGCGAACCCCCCGGAGGGTACCCGGTTTGTCCGGATCAAGACGCTCCGGAGCAACGCGGACACTCTTCAGACAGCGTCAACGCCTCCCGGCGAACTCTAACACATTGAGAACCGTTTCACATGCGATTACGACCCGGTAACCAAAGATTTCTTCCGGATTTTTTCTTCCAGTTGCGGCGGAAGTCTGTTTCTGCTCCTACGAGCCTTCCATCGCTTCTGCCTGCTGCTCCGGGGTGAGGAGGTCCGAGCCCATCGCGTGGAAGCCGCCGTCCACGTGGATTAGCTCGCCGCTGACACCCCGCGACCAGTCGGAGAGGAGCCAGAGGACCGCCCTGGCCACGTCGGTCGGGTTGGCGACGTCCCAGCCGAGGGGGGCGCGCTTGGCCCAGACGTCGGCGAAGAGGCTGAAGCCGGGGATGCCCTTGGCGGCCATAGTGCGGATCGGGCCGGCGCTGATGGCATTGACGCGGACCCCCCTGGGGCCGAGGTCGCGGGCCAGGTAGCGGGTGACGGACTCAAGTGCGGCCTTGGCCACGCCCATCCAGTCGTAGACCGGCCAGGCGACCTGGGCATCGAAGTCGAGGGTGGCGACCGAGGCGTCGTGACCCTCCAGCAGCGGCAGGAGCCCGACGGTGAGGGTCTTGAGGGAGAACGCGGAAACCTGGAAGGCGGTGGCGGCGGACTCGTAGGGGGTATTGAGGAAATTTCCGCCCAAGGCGTCCTGTGGCGCGAACGCGATGGCATGCAGGACGCCGTCGACCTGGCCCCAGCGGCGGGCCAGCTCGTCGCGGACCGTTTCGACGTCGTCTGGACGGCTCACGTCCAGTTCGAGGACGTCCACTTCCTTCGGGAGCCGTTTGGCGGATTTCTCGGTGAGCGAGCGGGTCCGCCCGAAGCCCGTGAGCACCACCTCGGCGCCGTTGTCGAGCGCCTCGCGCGCCACGGCGTAGGCGATCGACCCGGGGGTGAGCACACCGGTGACCAACAGTCGCTTGCCGTCAACGAGCACAGCGGGCCTCCCTGGCTGCTGCTAGATGCTAGATGGTGGTAGCGGCGCATTGTAGATGAACCGCATCGCGGTCCGGGCATGGAAGCGGGGCGGCCAGCTGGCCGCCCCGATTGATTAGTGATTGATAGTCTGGAAGGACTAGTACGAGAGGCGCTCCGTCATGAACGAGATGACGTTGCCGTCGTCGTCGAAGTCTCGCACCACCGCGAACTGTGCCGTATCCCTGGATACCACCTGGAAGCTTGCGTCTAGATAGGACAGTCTCTGGTTGCTCCCTGGCGCTGGTTCCTGGGCCACTTCGGAGTCGGGTGGTATCGCCACGGGCAGTCCTCCTCGTCCGGGGGCCGGCGCCGTAGCGCCGCCTTGGGGCTAGAGTTGCACTCAAGGTGTACCAGAAATGGCGCTTCGGCAAAAGACCTAGATCCTCATCTGGGGCGGTGCAATAGTAGTCAATTCGGGTGATGACGCAGTCGGCCGAGCCGTTCAGGGACTACAGAGGCCGCTCACCAGCATCTCCGCAATTCCAAGGATGGGAACGGACTTGTTGGGGCAGTAGCGTGAGCACTGACATCGCCGCAGGCAACTGAGGACGTCGAAGCTGAAGGCGATACGGTAGCGCCGCCTCCCCCCGGGCGGCACCCGCAAGGGCCGGAACTGTGAGATAGAGTTCCGGCCCTTGTGCTATCCCGGGCTGATTGCTGCTCATCGGCTCCTGTGACTTCACCGGTACCGCGTGGCCGCATCCCTACAGGCTGCCTGGGTTGGGTACGATTCTAGGTGGGAGCAACGCCGCTCAGCCGTGCAGTCGCGCATACTCGCCGCTCGTGACCCGCTCGCCAATCGGCGCCCGCTCTCTCCGGCTGGCGCCGGGTCGACGCGAAACCTCTCGGCTCTACAGCGAGTCGATGAGGGGAGAAGTTCCGCCAGAAGCGGACTCGATGCGGGAGTTGTAGACATGGTGGACCAGACTGACGAGCAGGTCCGGCTGGTAGCCGACGACGGGACACTCCAACCACACGCGCACTACAAGGTCGAGCTGTCAGACGACGAACTGCGCGACCTGTACGTCAAGCTGGTGGTCGTCCGCCGGATCGACACCGAAGGCACCAACCTGCAACGCCAGGGCCAGCTCGGCATCTGGGCGCCGTGCCTGGGGCAGGAGGCTGCCCAGGTCGGCAGCGCTGCCGCCTTGCGGCCGCAGGACTTCATCTTTCCCTCCTACCGCGAGCACGGGGTCGCCTACGTGCGCGGCCTGGACGTGGTCAACACCCTGCAGCTGTACCGCGGCGCCAGCTTGGGTGGGTGGGACCCGCATGAGCGGAACTTCGCCAACTACACCATCCCGATCGGGACCCAGACGCTGCACGCGGTCGGCTACGCGCTCGGCGCCAAGTGGGACGGCGCCGAGCTGTGCGCGGTCGCCTATTTCGGCGACGGCGCCACCAGTGAGGGCGACACCAACGAGGCCTTCAACTTCGCCGCGGTGAACGCCGCGCCGGTGGTGTTCTTCTGCCAGAACAACCGCTGGGCGATCTCGGTGCCGCTGAGCAAGCAGATGGCGGGGCCGGTCTACCGCCGCGCCTTCGGCTTCGGCTTCCCGGGGGTGCAGGTGGACGGCAACGACGTGCTCGCTGTCTACGCGGTGACCAAGGCGGCGGCCGACCGGGCCCGGGACGGTGGCGGCCCGACCCTGATCGAAGCGCTCACCTACCGGCTCGGCGCCCACACCACCACCGACGACCCCACCCGCTACCGCCCCGCCGACGAACTGGACCTGTGGATGGCGCGGGAGCCGATCGGCCGCTATCAGGCGTTCCTGGAGAAGAGCGGCCTGTGGTCGGGTGAGCTGGAGCGCAGCGCCAAGGCCGAGGCCGACGCGGTCGCCGCCCACCTCCGCAAGGCGGTGGAGGAGATGCCCAACCCGCCGCTGTCGGACCTGGTCGAGCACGTGTACGCCGATCCGCCGCTGACCCTGCGGCGCCAGTTCGAGCGGCTGCAGGAATTCGAGGCGCAGTTCGAGGCCACGGTCGAGGAGGGCTGAGCGATGGCGCAGATCACGATGGCGCGAGCCCTCAACGCCGCGCTCCGCGACGCGATGGAGGCCGACGACCGGGTGGTGCTGCTCGGCGAGGACGTCGGCACGCTCGGCGGGGTGTTCCGCATCACCGACGGGCTGCAGAAGGACTTCGGCGAGCGGCGGGTGATGGACACGCCGCTGGCGGAGTCGGGGATCATCGGGGTCTCGATCGGGCTCGCCATCCGCGGCTACCGGCCAGTGCCCGAGATGCAGTTCGACGGCTTCAGCTACCCGGCGCTGGACCAGGTCATCAGCCACCTGGCCAAGCTGCGCAACCGCTCCAGGGGCCAGCGGCCGCTGCCGGTGGTGGTGCGGATCCCCTACGGCGGCGGCATCGGTGCGGTCGAGCATCACTCCGAGAGCCCTGAGACGCTGTACGCGCACACCGCCGGCCTGAAGGTGGTCACGCCGGCCACCCCGGCGGACGCCTACGCGCTGCTGCGAGAATCCATCCAGCTGGACGACCCGGTGATCTTCCTGGAGCCCAAGCGCCGCTACTGGACCAGGCAGGAGCTGGACCTGCCGGTCAGCACTGCGCCGATCGGGTCGGCGAGGGTGCTGCGGCCCGGCGACGACTGCACGGTGGTGGCCTACGGGCCCATGGTCAAGGTCGCCCTCGACGCCGCCACCGCGGCCGAGGAGGAGGGAATCGGCTCCCTGGAGGTGATCGACCTGCGCAGCCTGGTCCCGCTGGACGAGGACACGCTGGTCGCCTCCGCGACCCGGACCGGCCGGATGGTAGTGGTCCACGAGGCACCCGAGTTCCTCGGCATGGGCGCCGAGATCGCCGCCCGCGTCACCGAGCGAGCCTTCCTGTCACTGGAGGCGCCGGTGCTGCGCTGCACTGGCCTGGACATCCCGTACCCTCCGGCACGGTTGGAGGAGGCGCACCTGCCCAGCGTGGACCGGGTGCTGTGGACCGTGCAGCGGGCACTGGACTTCTGACGAAAGGGGGGTGGGCGACGTGGCGGCGCGTGACTTCAAGCTTCCCGACCTCGGCGAGGGCCTGACCGAGGGTGAGGTGGTCCGCTGGCTGGTCAAGGAGGGTGACGCCGTCGATCTGAACCAGCCGATCGTGGAGGTTGAGACTGCCAAGGCGATGGTCGAGATCCCCGCGCCCTACGCCGGTACGGTTACCAAGCTGCACGCCGGCGAGGGCGAGACCCTGGAGGTGGGCGCCCTGCTCCTCAGCATCGACACCGGCGCCGCCGCCTCCAACCAGGACGAGAGGCAGGAGGAGGACCGGCAGGAGACGCTGGTCGGGCCCGGAGAGCGCCGGCAGGGTCGCCGCCGCCGCATCGGCGCTCGCGTCGGCGCCGCCGCCCCACCGAACGGTGCCAGTGCTGTTGCCGCAGCCGCCCCGGCGCCGGAGGCCGCTCCGGTCCCGGCTGCTCCGGCGCGGGCGAAGGCGACCCCGCCGGTGCGGAAGTACGCCAAGGACCGGGGGGTCGATCTCGCCGTCGTGGAGGGAACCGGCAGGGACGGCCGGGTGACCCGCGAGGACGTCGACCGGGCCCTCACCCCGGCCCCGGCCCCGGCTGCGGCTGCCGCTGCGGCGCTGCCGCTGTCGCTGCCGCATGACCGTGGTGAGGAGCGCCTCCCGGTGCGGGGGACGCGCAAGCAGATCGCCGCCGCCATGGTCGGGTCGGCCTTCTCGATCCCGCACGTCACCGAGTTCCTCACCGTCGACGCCACCGCGCTGATGGCGTTGCGCGAGCGGCTGCGGCGGCTGCCGGAGGTCGAGACCGGCGAGGTGAGGCTCACCCCGCTGGCGATCATCGCCAAGGCGCTGTGCGTGGCGTTGCGGCGCTTCCCACTGATGAACTCCTCCTGGGACGAGGCGGCGGGCGAGATCGTGGTGAAGGGCTGGGTCAACCTCGGCATCGCCACCGACACGCCGACCGGCCTGCTGGTGCCGAACGTCAAGGACGCGGACCTCCTCGGGGTGCTCGCCCTGGCCAGCGAGATCCGCCGGCTCGCGGAGCTGGGGCGCGAGCGCAAGCTGGCCCCGGCCGATCTCACCAGGGGCACGATCACGATCACCAACGTCGGCGGCTACGGCGTCGAGGGCGGCACCCCCATCATCAACCGCCCCGAGTGCGCCATCCTCGCCACCGGCCTGATCGCCCCGCGACCCTGGGTGGTCGACGGCACGCTGGCGGTCAGGCAGCTTATGACCGCTTCGGTCTCCTTCGACCACCGCATCGTCGACGGCGCCTACGCCGCCCGCTTCCTCGTCCACCTGCGCGACCTGCTGGAGGAGCCGGCGCTGATCGGCATGCTCTGAGCTGAGCATGGGAGGGCGCCGGGATCGTTGCCACCGGCGGGTTTTGCGAACTGCCTCCGGTGGAACTCCTTGAACCAATCGGTGCATTCGGCGAATCTCGTCACGATAACGAAATCCTGCGTGTACTGGTCCTACGCGTGGGTTGGTGGCTACGCTGGATTCCGGCGCAAAGGGGGACCGGATGGGCGCTCGGCGGCGCGCGCTTCTGGTGTTGACCATCCTCGCGGTGGTCTGTGTCGTGACGTCCTCCATCCTGATCCACAGCAGCGACCTGACCACGGCCTCCGGTGTGGGCACTATCCGGGTGGCCGGAGCGCGCGCCACCCAGCTGCAGATGTTCCGCGACGAGGTGCTGGTGTGGTCTGCCGGGGGGTTCACCCCGGCCGAGATCGACCAGGTGATGGCCTCCGACCGGGTGGCGTCGATCGCGGCGGTGCGTGGCGGCCTGATCGGCGTCCTCGGCTCCAGCGCCAGCTACCGGGTGCTCCCGATCGAGGTCATGGCGGTCGACCCGGACGCCTACGCCAGCGCGGCCGGGCGCGCCGGCAACGCGCTGCGGCGGGAGCTGCAGCATGGGGTGGTGCTGTCGCAGACCGGTGCCAGCCTGCGCCGCCTCGCCACCGGCGGCAAGCTGCGGCCGATCGGCGGTGGCAAGGCCCTGACCGTCAGCGGGGTGGTCGACGACCAGCTCCTGGCCGGGTATGAGGCGGCCGTCAGCCGCACCCTGGCGGACCGCTTCGGCCTGCTGCGCGCCAGCTACCTCGTACTCCGCCCCCGCGGCGCGGCGAGCGATCTGGAGACCGCCGTGCGGAGCCTGCTGCACCGGCGCGTCCTGCGGTTCGTCCTTCCCGGTGAGCGCACCTGGTTCCGGGCCGGTGAGGTGCTCCCGCTCGAACAGGTGAAGGCGCGTTTCGGGGAGCTGGCAGTGCGCAGCCTCGCCAACCCGGTTCCGAGCCCCGCCTGGCTGGCCGCCAATATCGTCGCCCGGACCGTCCCCGTGCTCGGCCAGGTGCACTGCCACCGCGCGATCATCGGCGACCTGAGCGCGGCCATGGTGGAGCTGCAGCGTCTCCACCTGGACCGCTTCATCGATCTGGCCGCGGTCGGCGAGCACGGCGGCTGCATGGACCCCCGCCACCCGGTCGCCGGCACCACCGGCCTCTCCCACGGGGAGTGGGGCATCGACCTGGAGCTTGGCACCTCCGCCAAGGTCGACCAGCGGCTGGTCCAGGTCATGGCACACCACGGCTTCAGCTGGGGAGGGCGCTGGCTGCCAGCCGCTCCCGACCGCTTCGAGTGGGTCGGCGCCGGAGCTTGAAGCCCTGCAGTAAGGTAGGGCCGTGCTCGGGTTCGGTGCCGCCGTCTCCACCGCCTCCGGCTTCCGGCAGGCGCTGGACGAGACCGTCCCGGCCGCGCTGTCGCAGGCCGGCGGGGAGGCCGACCTGGCGCTCTGCTTCTTCTCCATGGAGCATGCTGAGGCCGCTGGCGATCTGGTTCGGGTCCTGGCCGAGCGCAGCGGCGGCGCCACCGTCCTCGGCTGCACCGCCCAGGGGGTGATCGGCACCGGCCAGGAGCTGGAGGACACCCCGGCGCTGGCGCTGTGGGTGGCGCGCCTGCCTGGTGTGCGCCTGCGCCCGTTCCACCTGCGGCTGGTGGAGCTGCCGGAGGGGTACGGCATCGTCGGGTGGCCTGGCTTCGAGGCCACCGAGCGCGTCAAGGTGCTGCTGCTTGCCGACCCCTTCAGCTTCCCGGCAGACCGCTTCCTCGAACGCCTCAACGAGGAGCAGCCCGGTCTGCAGGTGATCGGTGGCATGGCCTCGGGCGCGACCGAGCCCGGCGGCCACCGCCTGCTGCTGGGGACCGACGCGGTGCGCCAAGGCGCCGTCGGCGTCGCCCTGAGCGGCCCGGTCGAGGTGCGGACGGTGGTGAGCCAGGGCTGCCGCCCGGTGGGGGCGCCCTACGCCGTCACCCGCGCGGACGGGAACCTGGTCCAGGAGCTGGGCGGCCGTCCGGCGGTGCAGCGGCTGCGCGAGCTGCTCAGCGGCGCGAGCCCCCACGAGCAGTCCCTGATCGCCGGCGGCATCCAGATCGGCAGGGTGATCGATGAGCACAAGGCCGACTTCGGCCGCGGGGACTTCCTGATCCGCAACCTGCTCGGCGCCGACCCGCAGAGCGGCGCCGTCGCTGTCGGCGACGCGGTGGAGCTGGGCCAGACCATGCAGTTCCACGTGCGCGACGCGGCCGCGGCGGGGGAGGAGCTGGCGGCGCTGCTCGACCCGGTGCCGTCCTGGCGGCCGGGGCCCGGGGGCGTGCTGCTCTTCTCCTGCAACGGCCGGGGCCGGCGCTTCTTCGGCGTGCCGAACCACGACGCCGCCAAGGTCGCCGAGGCGACCGCCGCGGTGCCGATGGCGGGGTTCTTCGCCCAGGGCGAGCTGGGCCCCGTCGGCGGGCGCAACTTCCTGCACAGCTATACCGCCAGCATGGCGCTGTTCTGCGAGCCTGGGGACGCGGGCTCTCAGGGCGAGGCGTTGCCGTCGCCCGGCCCTGGCCCGAGCGACTCGTAGGGTGTGATGAGGCCGTCGCGCAGCCGCAGGAGCACCTCGCCGCGCTGCCGCACCACCAGCGCAACGCCGAAGAGCAGGTAGGCGGCGGAGAGCAACAGCAGCTCGGTGCCGCGAGCTGGCGCCGGCAGCAGCGCGTGCAGCACGAACTGCGCCGCGAACAACGAGAACAGCGCCAGCGCTTCGCGGGTCGTGATGACGAGGTTGGCGAGGATGCCCAGGGCGAACACGGTCTGCGCGGCGGTCAGCAACAGCTCCTCCCGCTGAGCTGGGTCGATCGGCAACCCGTGGAAGCTCCTTGAGCCGACCGCGAACACCACTGGGAGCGTCCCGACCAGCAACGTCCACTGGTTGACCTTGGACGACACCAGCGTGGTCAGCGCCGCACTGGTCTTCAGCCGCCAGGCGTACAGCCCGGCGACCAGCAGCTCCGGCGCCTCGGAGGCGAGCGGCGCGAGCCACTGCACCAGCAGGAACTGGTTGACGCCAAGTTCCGTGCCGGTCGCCACCAGCGACTCGGCGAAATGCTCCGCCACCAGCAGGATCACCCCGGCGGAAAAGACGAACAGCAGCGCGATCAGCGTTCGCCTGGGTCGCCGCCGCAGCCCTCCCAGGCTGGCAGCCGGCCCGTACAGCTGCGGCTCGCTGGCGGGAGTCTTGGCGATGCGCAGGGTGTAGGCGACAAAGATGCCGACCAGCACCACCGCGTCCAGCAGGGTGATGGTCCGCCTTAGCGGCAGCGTCAACGAGTAGGCGCAGGCCAGTGCGAGGTAGGTCAACTCCACCGCGTTGACGCGCGGCAGGAGGATCCCGTCAACGCGGTTGCGCTTGGCGCGGTTGCGCCACCAGGCGATGAACACCACGATCGACCAGCCGACGCCGATCAGCAGGCGGTTGGAGCCGGTCATGTTGGCGAGCACCAGCGAGCAGTTCGACGGCCCCCCACCGTGCGGAGCAGGGCCGGGGCCGGGGGCGCAGCCGGGCCCGAAGGCGCGCACGTCGTGGCCGCCCTTCCAGGCGAACACGAAGCTGACCGCATACTCCGGCAGCACCGCGATCAGCGCCAGCGCTCCGATGGCGAGGCTTGCCGACACGTCGACCTGAGCCGCCTCGGCAGCCCAGGCCAAGATGAACGCGGCACCGACCACCGCCGTCCCATACAACAGGATCGCCTGCCACGGCAGTGGGGACGGCACGCCCAGCTCCAGATGCAGTCCTTGTGCCAACCCGAGCAGGCTGCCAGGAAGCGTCACCGCGATCGCGGCCAGCAGCAGGAACCAGCGTCGCCAGCCGTCCCCCGCATCCCCGCGGTGGGGTCGGGCGCGGCGGGTGGCGACGGTCACAGACACTCCTTCGGCTCTGCAGGACCACAAGGGAAACTGCTCGATCCGAAGGTCTCGTCCGCCCGTCAAACGTCGGTAACGGGTGAGCCGCCGGGCGGCGCCAACGGGCGCCACCGTCCTGACGGCGTACTCGCCGGGCGTTGTGGAAGAACGTCCGGGAACTACTCCCCTTCGCCGACCATCCTACTGGTTGGGATCCTGGCACACCAGCGACCGCGAGAGAAACGCGCGGCGGGCCTCCGGAGAGGCCCGCGCAAGGGTGGTCCAGGGATCAGGCCGGGATCGGCTCGTTTGCCTGCGGCCACGCATCCTCGGGTGGGGCGTCGTCGGCGCGGGTGCCGCAGATGTCACAGACACCCCGCCGTACAGAGCCCGCACTCAAGCAGGCCGGACAGTCCGCAAGCCCAACCGGGACGCTGCGATGTTCATGAGCGGCTGTGCCCAGTTCCATCTGGCCGCCTTTCTCGGAGGGAGTTCACTGTAGATGACGTACAGCAAACAGCCCAGTCACAATGCTGCAACGGTACCTTGCTCAGGTAAGAACGATAGGACGACAGAGGTAAGGTAAGCGTTTGCTTCGGGTTCCTGAGACGTCTGCTAGCGTAGTTCTGGTTCCGTCAGACTCATTCCCAGCCTGTTCCAGATCATGCTGCGTCCAGGGGGCCCGGTGGCTGATATCGATGCGTTCGCCAAGGCTGAAGCCGAGGCGCTGATCGTTGAACTGTCCGAATGGTGCATGATCCCGTCGATCTCGACTGATCCAGCGTATGCGGCGGCGGTGCGGCGTTCCGCGGAGTATTTGGCCGGGCTGATGGAGTCCGCCGGCCTTGACGCGGACATCCTCTCAGTCGACGGCAGCCAGCCCGCGGTCTACGGCGAGTGGCTCGGCGCCGGCCCGGAGGCTCCCACGATCACGGTGTACGGCCACCATGACGTGCAGCCGGTCGACCCGCTGGAGCTGTGGGTCAGCCCGCCGTTCGAGCCGGCTGTGCGGGACGGCTGCCTGTATGCCCGTGGCGCCTCTGACGACAAGGGCCAGATCCACTTCCAGGTCGCCGCGGTGCGCCACCTGCTCGCCGCTGACGGCCGCCTGCCGGTGAACGTCAAGTTCATCGTCGAGGGCGAGGAGGAGGCAGGCTCACCCAATATCGAGGCGTTCCTGGCTGAGCACGCCGACCGGCTGGCCTGCGACGTGATCTTCGTCTCCGATACCGGCATGTTCGCCGAGGACGTCCCCACCCTGGTGACCGCCATGCGAGGCCTCATGTACTTCCAGCTCGACCTGCGCACGGCAGCCGGCGACCTGCATTCCGGCGAGTTCGGCGGCACCGTGCCGAACGCGGCCGCGGCCCTGGCCGAGCTGCTCGCCAAGCTCAAGGACGCCGACGGGCGCATCGCCATTCCCGGCTGGTACGACGACGTCCTGGACCTCACCGGGGCGGAGCGGGCGCACTTCGCCGCCCTGCCGTTCGAGCCGGACGCCTTCATGCGCGCCGCTGGCGTGCGGGCCCTGCCGGGGGAGCGGGGCTGGTCGCCGCTGGAGCGCGTCGGCGCCCGCCCGAGCGTGGATGTCAACGGCATCTGGGGCGGCTTCACCGCTGCCGGGTCCAAGACGATCGTCCCGGCGGAGGCGCACGCCAAGCTCTCCTTCCGCCTGGTCGCCGACCAGGACCCGGCCAAGCTGCAGCCGCTGTTCGAGCGCTGGGTGCAGGACAACCTGCCCGCCGGCACCGAGGTCGAGATCTGCTCGTTCGGCTCGGTGCGACCCTGCGTGACCCCGCTCGACCACCCCGGCAACCTGGCCGCCAGCCGCGCCATCGCCCGCGCCTGGGGGATCGAGCCGCTGTTCACCCGCGAGGGCGGCTCCGGCCCGGAACGGGCGCTCAGCGACGCCCTCGGCGCTGCCTGCGTCTACATCGGCGTGATGCTCCCCGAAGACCGCATCCACGCCCCCAACGAGCGCCTCCTGCTCGCCAACTACTTCCGCGGCCTGCGCGCCGCCACCTACGCCTACGAAGAGTTCGCCCGCCCCGACGTGAGCGGCCCGCTGCTTGCCCGCCGCCGGCGATAACCCAACTCGTATTGCTGGCTTGTCAACAATGGGATAGCCACGGTGTCGCTTGGTGTGCTATGTGAAGGTGAGGCACAAACGGGGATCGGGGCAGCGGTCGTGGCGACAAATATGGTGGCTTGTAGCAACACCGGGTGCGGCGTCGTTGAGATCCCCGACAACGCCAAATTCTGCCCGCAGTGCGGGAAGCCGCTCGGCTCTGCCGCTGTCATGAGCCCGAGCGAGAGCCAGCGGCGAACCGTCACGATCGTCTACTGCGACATCCATCACTCCACCACGCTCAGCGGCAAGCTCGAGCTGGAGGCACTGCGGGATCGGCTCGACCGCTTCGCCCAGACCGCCCGCGAGGTTTTCGGGCGCCACGGCGGGCGCACCGGGATCCGGCAGGGCGACAGCATGATGGGCGTGTTCGGCATCCCGGTGGTGAGCGACGACGACGCCCTACGGGCCGTGCGGGCGGCGTCGGATCTGCGTGGCGCGCTGGTGCCCCTCGGCGAGGAACTGGAGCAGGAGTTCGGCCTGGGGTTCGCGGTGCGGATCGGCGTGAACACCGGGCAGGCCCTGGTGCGGCTCGTCGGGGACGCGATTGAGGAGCAGGTCGAGGGTCCGGAGGTCGCGCTGGCACGACGGTTGGAGGAGAACGCCGAACCGGGTGAGATCCTGATCGGCGAGGAAACTTATGAGCTTGTGCGGGACGCCATCCACACGACCAAGGAACTCAAGCTCAAGCTCAACGGTTTCCCGCAGCCGGAGACGGCCTGGCGTCTCGGCGAGGTCCTTCGCGGTCGCCCAGGCCGCATTCCCCACCTGACTGCGCCGCTGGTGGGACGCCAGCATGAGCTGACCCTGCTCGCCGACGTGTTTCAGTGGGTGGCGGCCGAGCGGAGCCGGTACCTGGTCACGCTGCTGGGCGAGGCTGGTGTCGGCAAGACCCGCTTGGCCGACGATTTCGTCCGGCGCCTCGGCGACCGGGTCACTGCGTTGCGGGGACACTGCCTTTCCTACGGTGAGGAGGTCACCTTCTGGCCAGTGAAGCAGATCGTGTACCAGGCAGTCGGCATTGCCGATACACCAAGTGGCGATTCCCCAGGTGCCGACTCCTCAGCCGCCAGCTCCGAACAGCTCGCCGAGCTCTCCAAAGGACTCACCGAACTGCTCAGCGGTGACGAGCGTGACCGCGAAGCGCTCACCACCATCAAGCAGCTCCTTGGCATCGGCGGCGAGGAGTCGGCCTCGCCGGCCGACACGCCAATGGCCGTGCGCCGGCTGTTCGAGAATCTGGCTCGCCGCAAGCCGCTGGTGGCGTTGATCGACGACCTCCACTTGGCCGATGAGCGCCTGCTCGAGACGATCGAACAGGTCGCAGCGGCGGGCCGTGAGGCGCCGATCATGCTGATCTGCATGGCGCGGCCGGACGAGTTGTCCGACAAGCGCCCGACCTGGCCGCGCGGCTGGATGAACAACTCCTCGCTGGTGCTCTCGCCTTTGAAGCCGCAGGAGGGCGAGGAGCTCATTGGCCACCTGTTGCCCGCCATGCAGTTGGATGACGAGGAATTGGCCCACCTCATCCGGCTGGCGCAAGGCAACCCGCTGACCGTCGAAGAGCTGGTGGCGATGTTCGTCGGCAAGGGCTGGCTGCGTCAGTACGAGGGCCGCTGGATCGCCACCCCGGATGTCTACCGGATGGAGGCGCCGCCGGGTGTCAACGTGATCCTGCAGGCGCGCCTGGACAAGCTCGAGCTCGAGGAGCGCAAGATCCTGGAGCGGGCGGCGGTGGTCGGCGAGCAGTTCCACGCCATCGACGTGGAGGCGCTGTCGCTGGCATCCGATCCGGTGCAGGTGGCCGCACGGCTCGACGCGCTGGAGCGCCACCAGATCATCCAGCAGGACCAGACGGCCGGCGCGGGCGTGACGGCCAAGGGCAGCGAGGGATACCGCTTCCGTCACATCCTGATGCGCCAGGCGGTATATGACCGGATGACCAAGCCGACCCGCGCCGGACTCCACGAGCGCTACGCCGACTGGCTGGAGGCCGCTGCCGGTGACCGTATCTCCGAGATCGACGAGCTGATCGCGTCCCACCTCTACGAGGCCTACAACTACCTCCGTCGGCAGGGGAAACTCGACGAGCGGGCGGTGCTGCTCGGCCAGCGGGCTGGGGAGTACTTCGCGGCGGCGGGGCGGCGGGCGGCCAAGCGTGGCGATGTCCAGATCACCGCCACCCTGCTGGGCCGCACCACCCGCCTGCTGCCACCCGGGCATCCGACCCGGCTGGAGGCGCTGCCCGACCTCGCCGAGGCGCTACAGGCGGGGGGGGAACTGGAGCGGGCGATCGGCGTCTACGAGGAGATCAAGCAGGCCTCCACTTCGGACGATGACCGTGCCAGCATCAACGCGGCGCTCGGCCTGCTCCACGCGCGGGCGTTCTGCGACCTTGAGTCGTTCCTGCGCAGCGGTCTCCAGGAGGTCGAGGCCCTCCTCCCGAAGCTCGAGCGGAACAACCGCCAGGATCAGGAAGCGACCAGCGAGCAGCGTGACGACTGCCGGGCCTTGGCCAAGGCGACCTACCTGCTCGCCTACCTCGACTGGGCCATGGGCCGCAATGAGGCCGCCGGAGTCAAGGCCGAGCGGGCCTGCGGCCTCGCCAGGCAGGCCGGCGACGAGCGACTTGAGGCCAGCATCGTGCGGTTGCAGTGCGTCATCCTCTACTGGGGCCCCACGCCGATCGCCGAGGTCGAGCGGTATAACAAAGAGGCGCTGGAGCTGGCCAAGCGCACCGGCCAGGGCAACCTGGAGGCCGGCGCGCTGACGATCGCCGCTCGGATCGCGGCGATGCATGGCGAGTTCGAGCGGGCCAGGCGGCTCAGCAAGGCGGCCGAGCGGATCAACACCGACCTGGGCGAGCTGCTCACCGGGGCGATGGACACCCTTACCGAGGGCGTGATCGGGCTGCTGAGCAACGACCTCAGCGCCGCCGAGCAGGCGCTGCGGCGCGGCTTCGACGCGCTGGAGCGGATGGGCGGGGCGGGGCCCAAGGCCAACGTGGCCGCGTGGCTGGCACGGGTCCTGCTGCGCCAGGAGCGCCTCGACGAAGCCGAGCAGATGACCCGGCACTGCGAGGTGTGCGCGGCTACCCACCAGGCCGATGCGCAGGCCAGATGGCGCTCGATCCGGGCGGTGATCCTGGCGCGGCGCCAGGACGTCGCGGAAGCCGAGCGCCTCATCAAAGAAGCCTTGGAGCGTGCCGACGAGACCGACCAGCCCGATACCCAGGCGGAAGTCCGGGCCGACTATGCCGAGGTGCTCCGCATGGCCGGCCGTCGGCAGGAGGCGGCCAAGGAGTTGAAGAAGGCCAAGGATCTCTACGAGGAGAAGGGCAACCTGGCCGCGGCCAAGCAGATGTCCACGGTGTTGGTCACGCTGCGTTGACCCCGGCCGTGGCCATCCCGGCCGGGTCCTGTTCTTTACCCTGTCGTGTTCTCGAAGCTGGGGGTCGGCACCATCGGGGCAGTGGGGGTCGTCTGATTGGTTCCCCAGCGGGTCCCCCAGCCGTTCTTCTGCAAGGTGGTCAGGGCCCACAGCCGGGCCGGGATGAGCAGACCGACGTGCACCAGTCCATAGACCAGCACCACGCTGAGGGCTCCCCGGCCGGAGGGCGGCGCCATGGCCGCGCGGCGGGAGGGCGGCAGCGCGGGATCGGGCTTGGGAAGGCTGCGTGTCTGCCAGAAGACGAGCGCTCCGCTGGTGCCGGTCATGACGGCGAGCATGGCGGCGTCCAGCAGCAGCCACGATCTGGCCACCGCGGCGTCCCACACGCCGAGCGACATGCCAACGGCGAGCAGTAGCGGCGCCAGTCCCCTGGCGATCACGTCGAACCATAGATACGGCGACGCCTTGCGCCCACGCTGGCCCAGCAGGGCACGACGGGTCCAGGGAAGCTCCCGGAAGAAGCTGCGGTTCCAGCGGACCTGTTGGCGGAAGTAGCGGCCGAGCCCGGTGGGGACCTCGGTGAGGGCGTGGGCGTCGGGCGCGTAGCGCGACTCGTAGCCGTTGGCCAGCAGCAGGTTGGTGAGCTGCAGGTCATCGCCGAAGACGCACGCCAGCCTCATGAACGTCTGTGACAAGTACTCGTCCCAGACGGCCTCGAGGGACGAGCGTCGGTACAGCGACAGCGGGCCGGTGCAGCACAGCACGGCCCCGTGCCAGCCCTGAGCGGCCCGCTCCTGGTCGAACAGCATCGCGTAGCGCCAGTTGACGGCTCTGGCGAGCAGGCCCTTGCTCTGGTTGAGCGCGCGGACGTTCCCGGTCACCGCTCCGACATCATCGTATTCAGCCCTGTCGATCAGCTTTTGAATGGTGTCGGGGTAGACGACCGTGTCGGAGTCGATCGTCAGCACGAACTCGCCCGTTCCCTTCCGGTAGGCCGCGTCTTGCGCCTGGCGTTTGCCCACGTGCTGCTCGAGGGTGATGACCGTCCAGCCCGGCCGCTGCTCGTACCGGTCGTACAGCGGCTGTAGCGCGTCGAGATTGCGGGAGCAGTCGTCGACCAGGAAGACGTTGATGGGGTAGTCCTGGACCAGCAGCGACTCACAGCAGGCTTCCAGGAGCTTGGGGTCCTCATTCCAGATGGGGATGATGACGTCGACAGAGGGCAGCGCCCGGCGTCCCGGACGGATCACCGTACGGCCCGCGTGCTGGCGGGCGTACCGCCGCTGCAGGATGCTATGGCTCGCAAAGGTCCCCGCATACAACGTGGCGATGAGACTACGCCCGAGCAGCCCAACCACAGGGACCGTCGTCACTGGTCGGCCTCCAGTTCCGTGTCCTCGCCAACGCGACCGGCTGCGGCCTGACCGCAGTCCTTATGGTCGGTATTACGAGGATCAAATTATCGATGGACAGGAATAGCGGAAATGACGGGAATAACAAAAAACCAAGGGCGAACCCAGCAGACCAGTCAGACAGGCACGGCGAGTAACACCAGGCTTCCGGACTCCCCGGTAGCCCACGCATACTCTTCCATACCTGGTGACCTGCCCGCCTATCGCTCAAGCGACGGCAGGGGTGTCGGGTGGACGACATTTGGCATACGTAGATCGGCAGGAGGGAATGATTAGCTATTTCTCAGCAAATCTTTGCTCAGTAGTCTTATTAGCGCTCCATCACTCAGCTGCGGAAGTCGAGCGAGTGGGGCGGGGGCGAGCATGCCCGACCAGGCTGGTGAACCCGCCGGTGCGGCCGTTGATTCGCCGCCGCAGTTGCTCCGGATCGAGGATCTCGACCTGGCCATGGGCAACTTTGATCAGCTCGCGGCCCTCGAGTTGCCGCAGCACCTGGTTCACGGTTTGGCGCGCCCCGCCGACCATGTGGGCCAACTCGGTCTGAGTGACGCGCTGCGGGCCGCCGAGTTCGTCGGCCTCGTACAGGTCAAGGAGCTTGCGGACCACGCGGTCAGGGGTGGGCAGAAAGACCTGGTCGATCGCCAGACGGTTGGCCTGGCGGACCAGTTCGCCGAATTGGTGCAGCAAGGCGATCCGCATGTCGGCGTCGGCGCGCAGTAGCCGCCGCATCCGCTCAGCGGTGACCGAGATCAGCGCGCAGCCGGTCACCGCCTCGGCTGAGGCGGAGCGCGGCATGCCGTCCAGTGCGGCCACCTCGCCGAAGCTCGCGGGCGCCCGCAGGCGGACAAGCTCGACCAAGTCGCCGCGGGGAGAGTGGACGATCTCCTTGACCACGCCCTCCAGGAGTACGAATAGGCGGTCGCCCAGTGCTCCCTGCGCGAAGATGGTGCGGCCCTTATCGAAGGTGAGCTGCGCACCGCCTGTGACGATGTCGCTGCGGGCCGCTTCGCTCAGTCCGGAAAAGAGCGGCGTCTGGCCTAGCAACCAGGTCACCTTACTGGCGTCCATTCCTTGTCCTCACCCGTGTCGGCTGTCGGCGTCCTGCTTCCTCGTCCCGCAGGATCGGGGGAATCCTACGACCGTTGCGAGGGTGAAGTGGTTACGCGGGAGCTCGAGGAGCCAGGGTTCAGTCGGCTGGGCGCTGCATCCAGCTGAATAGCGAGAGGCCGCCGTCGACCGGTAGGTTCGCGCCGGTCACGTAGCCGGCCCAGACATCGCTGAGCAGGAACAGGGCGACCCGCGCCACGTCGTCGGGCTCGCCTGGCCGGCCGAGCGGGATGTGCGGTCGGGTCCAGGCCTCCTTTTCGCGTTGCTCGTCGCTGCCCTGGTCGTCGTCGGTGCGGATCCATCCGGGTGAGATGGCGTTGACACGGATGCCGTGCGGACCCAGTTCGTGGGCGAGTTCCCGCACGAGCATCGCCACTCCCGCCTTGCTGACGCTATAGTGCGGCCGCTTGGCCACAAAGGTGTCGTGCAGGGAGGAGACGAACAGGATCGATGCGCGGGGCCGCCCCTCGGGCTTTCGTGACTGCAGCAGCGCATCCACCAGCCGCTTGGTGAAGAACCACGGGCCCCGGAGGTTGGTCTCCATGACCAGGTCGAAGGCATCCTCCTCAATCTCGTGGAAACCGTGGTCCGTACTGATGCCGACGTTGTTGACGATCAGCTCAACCGGGCCCTCACGCAGGATCCCGTCCGCGATGGCGGCCATCTCGGTGGCGAGGTCGCCGACCACCAAGCGGCACCTCGGGAATCTGTCGAAGGCGCCGTCGAGCTCGTGTTTGTCCTTGTCGACAGCGATGACCTCGGCTCCTATCTCTAGGAGCAGGCTCGCGATCGCGTGACCGATTCCGTTGGCCGCGCCGGTGATAACCGCCCGGCGGCCCGCTAGGTCGGGTATGGGAAGGGGTCGGGATAGGTCCTTTGCCTCGCACATCTTCCTGCGACTCCCTTGATCGAGACCAGGTCGGATGCTGATGACCAGAAGGACCGGTTACTGGGCTTGGCCGACACCGGCGATAGAGGCGGTGTCGGCATGTGGACGAACGCTTGGTCCGCGCCGCGACTGCTTGGATTGCCCTTCAGCGGCGATGCTGCGAGACGGGAGCTGGTTGGGGTAGCTCCCAAGGAAGGAGGCGGACCGCTGAGAGTCGATCGCCTGCCCCGCGTTCCCGCGCTCCCGGTCCGCCTCCCTTCCGCCGCACGCATCGTCATAGGCTTGCCCGGCGCCGCAGCCCGGCGGGGTCGAGGATCTCGATGCCAGTGGTGGTGACGCGGATGAGGTGCCGCGCTTCGAGGGTCCGCAGTGCCTGGTTGACGCTCTGGCGGGTGGCGCCCACCATCTGCGCCAGCTCGGTTTGGGTGATGCGATGCCCGCGGCTGCGTGAGCGGTCATCGCGGATCGATTCATCTAGTTCCAGCAGCTGAACCGCGACCCGTCCGGGCAGGTGCAGGAAGACCCGTTCGGTCGCCTGGCGGTCGGCTCGCCGGACCAGCGCGCCGAGCGAGCGCAACAGTGCTGCGGCCACGTCGGCGTTGGAGCGCAGCAGTCGCAGCACGTCCTCGCGGGTGATCGCGATCAGGGTGGAGCGCTCCACTGCCTCGGCCGTGGCGGTGCGGCGTCCGCCGTCCAGGACCGCGAGCTCGCCGAAGCTACCTGGCGGCCAGTGGCGCACCAGCTCCACCACCTCCCCACGCGGGGAGCGGACCACCAATTTGACCACCCCCTCGGCGACTACGTACATGCGGTCGCCGGGGTCGTCCTGGACGAAGATGCTCTGCCCCTTGTCGAACGTGCGGACCAGCACACTGTCGGCCAACTTCTGGAGAGTTGGCGGGTCGAGCACGCTGAACACGTCGGTCTCCCCGAGCAGTCTGGCGATGCGGCCGACGTCCAATCCTGCCTCCTCATGGAACCAAGTGGTAGGAAAGTGATGAATCTAGTCTATGAGGAGACTATCGCTCCGTAATGGAGTGTAGTAGTGCCCCGGCCGGATCGGCCTAGCCCGGCCAGCGGCTGGCGGCGACGAAGGTGGTGAAATTGAACTTGAGGTCCTGGATGCGGCGTTCCAGCACCCGCAGGCCGAACAGGGTGGCGCAGCGCTCCGCGGCGATCACCGCGGTGGCTGCCGGCAGTTCGCCGTTGGCGAGCATGCGGGCCGCCTCCGCCGTGTCGGCCTCCTCGGTCACCCGGGTGGTGGGGAAGTTGTGGCGCAGCCACATGCGGCACTGCCGGATCGCCTGCTGGTGGGAGGCGATCCGGTCGATGCCGTCGCGCCCGTCGAGGCTCGGGTGCACCAGCAGGGTGTGGTTCACGTCGATCTCGAAGAGGTCCTCGACCTTGAAGCGGTGGGCCGCCATCGCATAGATGCTTTCGTAGACGACGCCGCCGTTGGAGTTCTCCAGCGCGAAGATGCCGTAGTCGGCCTCCTCGCATTCCAGTGCCCGCAGCACCCCCTCGGTGCTGAGCAGCTCGACGATCTCCACCTCGCCGAGCTTGTTGTCGCGGGCGTACTCGAGCGCGGCCTCCTCCGAGAACGACCCGCGGATCCCCATGACACCGATGCGTTTCATGTCACCCATGGCTCACCATAGGCGAGCATGCTACGGGATCGATCGTCCTTCTCGCTCAGCGGGCGACTGGCCACTCTCTGAGTTCGGCACGGTCGATCAGCGTGGCCGAGACCGGGCGGCCATCCTCGACCTGGAGGCGAAACAGGGAACCAGTGCGGAAATCCGGCACGCCACCAAGCAGGTTCGCCCCGAGCAGGTACAGCGGGATCAGGTCGCCGTGGCTGACTCCCACCACCGCCCGGTGTGGCGCTCCGCTGGCGGCCTCCCGTACAAACCCGGCTAGATCAGGCCGGTCGTAGCCGAGCCGGTCGTCGGCCTCCACCTCCAGGCCCACCGCGGCGGCGATCGGCGCCGCCGTCTCGACGCAGCGCAGCCACGGGCTCGCCGCGACCAGCAGCGGCTGTTGCGTGGTGAGCGCGCGGGCCAGGCGGGCCGCCTGCTTGTGCCCGCGCTCCACCAGCGGCCGGTCGCGGTCGCTGCCGGTCCAGGTGGTCCGGTCCGCCGCCTTGGCGTGCCGCACCAGGTACAGGGTCGTGGTCATCCGGTCATGGTGCAGGTACCAGGCAGCTTGACGCCAGTCGCTAGGCTCGCTGACGTGAGCATCTTACGTATCGCCACGTGGAACCTCTGGGGCGGCCGCACCCGTGCGGGTGACCGAGTCGATCTCGGCCGCGTGCTTGCCACCCTGCGCGGCTTGGACGCCGATCTGGTGGCGCTGCAGGAGGTCGACCGCTGCCAGCCCCGCAGCGGCGAGACCCACCAGGCGCGCCTGCTCGGCGAGGCGCTCGGCCTCCACTGGTACTACGCCCCGGCGCTGCTCGGCCGGCTCGACCTTGCCGGCTGCCCCCCGGCGCCGGCCCCGGGCGGGCGGCCCCAAGCTCAGGACGGTCCTGGCACTGGCGCCGATGAGGGCGGAGGGGCGGGGGAGAGCGGCTACGGCATCGCGCTCCTGTCCCGAGTGCCGCTCGCCGAGGCTGAGACGCTGCGGCTGCCGGGGGCTGGTGGGGCGGAGCCGAGGGTGGCGCTGGTGGCTACCCTGCCGGCCGGTCGCGCGGCGCTGACCGTGGCCGCCACCCACCTCGCCGTCGAGCCTGGCCTGAACCTGCTGCAGCTTCGCTGGCTACAGCGCCGCCTGCGCCAGCGCGCGACACCGCAGTTGCTGCTCGGGGACCTCAACCTGTGGCGGCGACTGGCACACGCCGCCTCACTGCCCGGCTGGCGCCCGCTGGCACGGGGCGCGACCTTCCCCAACCAGCCGCCCGGTCGCCTGTGGCCGGCCGTCCAGATCGACCACGTGCTCGGCTATGGCGCGGTGGGCCGGGCGCGGCGCACCCGCATCGTCGCCAGCAACGCCTCCGACCACCGCGCCGTGCTGGTCGAGGTCAAGCTGCCCGGCTGAGCGATCAGTGTCAGGCGCCCGGGCGATCGAACCAGGTCTGAAAAGTCTGGGCAAAGAACATGTCGCCGGAGACCTTCAGCTTGCCGGTCATGAACAGCTGCACGCCGTTGGCCTTGCCGGTGATCAGGCGGAGGAAGTCGACCAGGCCGATGCGCAGCGTCACCCGCGGGCTTTCGGCGCTGCCGCGCTCGTAGTGACACTGGCCGTCGGCGATGCGCATCGTGTAGGGGAGGGTGCCGTCCGGGACGTTGACGTCGTACTGCACGGTGGCCTGCTGGCCCGCGGCCTTGCCCGGGTTGAAGACCTGGCACATCCCGGTGAAGACCTGGTCGAGGGTGTGCGCCGCGCCGCCTTCCTGCGACTGGATCGTGGCCAGCACGTCGTCGGTCGAGCGGTCCTCCAGCGCTGCGCTGAGCGCGGCGAAGTCAGAGGCGTCGATCTGGCTCATTGAGGCTCCTCCCAAGTGGGCGATTGCGAGCAAGCAATGCACCAAGCAAGCAGGCCGGGCTCCACGATAGCGTTATTACCACACGGTAACAAGCACCGGCCGTGAGCGGGCTAGCCGAAATCGATGCTGGCGTAGCGGCTGAGCTTGCTGAGCTGGTGGCGGGCGTCGATCAGGCGGGTAGTGCCGGACTTGGAGCGCATCGACAGGGACTGGGTCAGCGCGCCGCGGCGGTCGAAGCGAACCCCGCGCAGTAACTCGCCGTCGGTGACGCCGGTGGCGGCGAAGAACACGTTGTCGCCCCGGACCAGGTCGTCGATGGTGAGCACCTGGTCAAGGTCGTAGCCCTGCGCCAGGGCGGCCTCGCGCTCCTCGTCGTTGCGGGGGTAGAGCTTGCAGAACATGGCACCGTCCAGGCACTTGAGGGCGCAGGCGGCGATCACGCCCTCGGGGGTGCCGCCGATGCCGACCATCAGGTCGACGCCGGTGCCCTCCCGGGCCGCCATGATCGCGCCCGCAACGTCGCCGTCGGTGATGAACTTGATACGGGCGCCGGCCTCGCGGACCTGGCGCACGATCTCCTGGTGCCGCGGCCGGTCGAGGATGCACACGGTCAGGTCGCGGACCTCCACGCCCTTGGCCTTGGCGACCGCGAGCAGGTTGTCGGTCAGCGGCGCCGCGAAGTCGACCACACCCGCGGCCTCCGGACCCACCGCGAGCTTGTCCATGTAGACACAAGGGCCCGGGTCGAACATCGTGCCACGCTCCGACAGGGCGACCACCGAGATCCCGTTCGGCATCGCCTTGGCCGTCAGGGTGGTGCCGTCCACCGGGTCGACGGCGATGTCCACCTGGGGGGCCTGGCCGTTGCCGATCTCCTCGCCGTTGTAGAGCATCGGGGCGTTGTCCTTCTCGCCCTCGCCGATCACCACCACCCCGGTCATCGGCACTGAGCCGAGCACCGCCCGCATGGCGTCGACCGCCGCCTGGTCGACCATCTCCTTGTCGCCGTAGCCCATCTTGCGAGCGGCGGCCATCGCGGCCGCCTCCGTGACCCGGACCAGTTCCAGGGCGAGGTTCCGGTCGGGAGCCTCACTGCCAGGACGGGGAACCATCGGACACCTCCAAGCCGCCGACATCGTGCTGGTGCATGACCGTAGCAGCGCTCTGGTTTCTTTCCCACAGGGGGGTAGCGAATCTTGCCTTCTTGGCCTTACTCTCATCAATGGAGGCCCGGTGTCACCTGCCGCGTGATCCGTGTGGCCTCCTCTTCGCGGGCCCCGGCGCTCCCGATCCCACCCGGACAGCGCCGTGGGCCCGCCGCTTTCTTCCGCAACTCCGGAGGAGGTGGCGGGATGTTGACCGAGATCGTGGTCGAGTTGGAGGACCAGGTCGGGGCGCTCGCCGACCTGGGGGAGCTGCTTGGCGGTCGCGCCGTCGACATCCGCGCGCTGGCCGTGCTGTCGCTGGCCAGTGGGAGTGCGCTGGCGCATCTGGTGGTGGAGCCCGCGGACGTGGCCGTACAGGTCCTGCGTGAGGCGGGGATCACGCCTCGGCGGGTGCGCGAGGTGCTGGAGGTGACGGTCGAGGACGAGCCGGGTGCGCTCGGCCGCTACTGCCGGCGCCTGGCCGAAGCCAAGGTCGACCTGCAGGCCGTGTACCTCTCCGGGTCCCGTGACGGCTCCAAGGACCTGATCTTCGCGGTGAGCGACCTGCCGGCGGCCCGCGCGCTGTAGCGGTAGCGGTAGCACCCGGGCTGCCCGGCGCCGGCGCCTACGCCTACGGCAGGTGGCGCTCACGGAAGGCGGCCGCGTCGAGCTGGGTGGCGTCGGTGCGCAGCAGCTCCCAGTGGCGCCTAGCCTCGGCGTCGTCGTCGAACCACTGGTGGGCGACGACCGTGCCGCTGGACCGTGCGATCACCCGGACCCCCCAGCGGCCACGGCCGAGGCGGGAGAACAGCACCGCGTACTCGTCGGCGGCCGAGGCCGAAGGCGGCGCCTGGTCGGCGGGCGCCTCCTCGCTCTCCTGCTCCTCGACCGCGACCAGGACGCCCTCGGCGCACTCCAGCGGCAGCGGGTACTCCCGGAAGCCGATGCGCACGTGCAGCCAGCCCGGTTTGATCTCCAGCACCTGGACCAGCGCGCCCGGCCGCAGCGGCGACGACGGGCCACGCCGCTTGTTGAGGCCGAGGCGCAGCGCCGTCACCCGCCCCCGCCGCCCGGCGGGGACGCTCGACAGCGCCTGGGACCGGGATTTTGACGATGTGGTGGTCATGCTCCCAGCACCCGCGTCTGGCAGGAGAGCGGCCTGGCCAGCAGGCCGCTGGTGGGCGCGTCGGCGACGGAGCTGAGCAGCGGGTCCAGGGGAGCCTCGGCGCCGAACAGCTCGTCCCAGCAGCTCACCGCCAGGACCTCGACGCCGTCGCGGAGCAGGATCCCGCCCTCGTAGCCGGGCGCGGTGCGCTGGAACGAGCCGATCCGCTCGCCCCAGAGCACAGCCAGGGCGAGCGCTGCATCCTCCGAGCACGTGGTCGCCCGCAACACTCGTGCGATCACCTCTCACCTCCGCGGTCGCTGGTGGCGGTCCGTTGGTGGCGGCTTTCGCGGCGCTTGCATTGGGGTATCGGCGGGCTTCGCGGGCCACCCTATGACCCGAAGGGGCTAGGACGCCCTGGCAAAGTTGCCTTGCTGGGTAGGATGAGGGCGATGCCATCCGAATGGGAGCAACTCGCGCGTCTGCTGGTCGCTGCGCTCCTGGGTGGCGCGATTGGAGCGGAGCGGGAGCTTTCTGACCAACCCGCCGGTCTTCGCACCCACATGCTGCTCACCATCGGGGCCTGCCTGTTCACGCTGGTGTCCGCCTACGGCTTCGGGCACACCAGCGACCCCAGCCGGGTCGCCGCGCAGATCGTTACCGGCATCGGCTTCCTCGGCGGCGGCGCCATCCTCCGCCACGGCCCCACCGTCCGCGGCCTGACCACAGCGGGCAGCATCTGGGCGACCACTGCCATCGGCGTGGTGGTCGGCACCGGCCGCTTCGTGCTCGCGACCGGCGCGGCCGTGCTGATCCTCGGCACCCTCGCCGGCCTGAAGGCGCTCCGCAACCTCCTGCGCCGCTACGCCATCGGCCGCGAGGAGGTGACCTTTACCACCCACCCGCACTTCCGCCTGCAAACGGTTGTAGAGCTGGTCCACCGCGAGAACGGCCAGCTCCGGGGCCTCGACCACGAGCGCATCGACGGCGGCGGCGAGCGCGTGACCATGGTCCTGCGACTCCCCAGCAACTACCAGGTCGAGCGCCTCATCGAAGCCCTGGCACAGCTCGACGGCGTCCGCGAGGTCGACTGGGAGCAGTAGTGCCAGTCCGCCCTCTCCAAGCCCTACCGGGCGGCGCTGACGCCGCTGAGGTTGACGTAGAGCTGCCCCTGGGCGAGCTGGAACGGGACCGGGGTCAGCCGCTGGGGGGACGGTGCGCCCGCGCCCTGGCTGGGCGTCGGGATGCCGGCGGCGCTCCAGGTCTGCTGCAGGCAGGGGCGGGCGAACCCGCCGCTGGCGCTGCCAGTCACCGGGCAGGGGCCGGCGGGCACCAGGAAGGTCCGCAGGGCGCCAGCGCGGCGGTCGACCACCACAACGGTGCCGTCCGGGGCTGTGGCCGGGGCTGGGACCTGGGTGACGGCCCCGGCGGGAAGGGCGTCGAGGGCGGCCACCCGCGTCCAGGGGGCGCCGGGATGGCCGGAACGAACCAGGAACAGCGTCCCGGCGCCGAGGATCAGCAGGCCGAACAGGGCCGCGACGACGATCCAGGGGACCCCGAGCTGGCTGCGCAGGATCAGCTTGCGCGCCTTGACCGCCCGAGGGGGCAGGTAGGCGATACGCTCGGGCTCGGGCTGGGACTCGTCGGGGTCGGGCACGCGGTGCTCCTGATCTGGTCGCTCTCTGCTCGCTGCAGGGGAGGCTCTAGCACGGTCGGTAGTATCTTCGCAGTCGGGCTCGATCAGGGCCGCGCAAGGAGAGTGAAAGGGGTGCTCGGCACCGTGGCTAGGGCACGACTCCGGATCGTGGTCGCGAAACCGGGCCTGGATGGGCATGACCGAGGGGTCAAGGTGGTCGCCCGTGCGCTCCGGGATGCGGGCATGGAGGTCATCTACACCGGGCTGCACCAGACCCCTGAGCAGATCGTGGCCGCCGTGATCCAGGAGGACGCCGACGCGGTCGGGCTCTCGATCCATTCGGGCGCGCACATGACCCTCATCCCCCGGGTGGTCGAGCTGCTGCGTGAGCGCGGCGCTGGCGACGTGCTGGTCTTCGGCGGCGGCATCATCCCCAAGGAGGACATCCCGCTGCTGAAGCAACAGGGTGTGGCGGAGATCTTCACCCCGGGCACACCCACGCAGAAGATCGTCGAGTGGCTGCGCGCGACCCTCGGCACGGCGGCATGAGGTATGAGCTGAACCCCCAACCGATCAAGTAGAGGAACGCTGGATGGACTTATTCGAGCATCAGGCCAAGGAGCTGTTCGCGCGCCACGGGGTCGCTGTCCCTCGTGGCCGCGTCGCCTGGTCGCCGGAGGAGGCGGAGGCGGTCGCGGCGGAGCTTGGCGGGACCGTGGTGGTCAAGGCGCAGGTCCAGGTCGGCGGACGGGGCAAGGCGGGCGGCATCAAGCTCGCCCGCGACCCGGCCGCGGCGCGCGCCAACGCCGAGCAGATCATCGGCATGGATATCAAGGGACACGTGGTCCGGCGGGTGCTGGTGGAGGAGGCCTCCGACATCGCCGCCGAGTACTACGTGTCGATCCTGCATGACCGTGCCGGCAAGGGCTTCCTGGCGATGGCCTCGGCCGAGGGCGGGGTCGAGATCGAGGAGGTCGCCGCCCGCGACCCGGGCGCGATCGTGCGGGTACCCGTCAACCCCCTGATCGGCCTGCGCCCTTACCACATCAACCAGCTCGTCTTCGGCGCCGGGTTCGCCCCGGAGGCACGCAAGGGCGCTGCCGAGATCCTCACCCACCTCTACGACGTCTTCACTGCCGCCGACTGCATGCTGGTGGAGGTCAACCCGCTGGTGCTGACCGCCGGCGGTCAGGTCAAGGCGCTCGACGGCAAGGTGTCGCTGGACGACTCCGCGCTGTTCCGCCACCCCGATCTGGCGGAGCTGCGCGACAGCTTCGCGGCCGATCCGCAGGAGCAGGCGGCGAAAGAGAAGTCCCTCAACTACATCAAGCTCGACGGCTGGGTCGGCATCGTCGGCAACGGCGCCGGGCTGGTCATGTCCACCCTCGACGTGGTGGCGCAGGCCGGCGGCAAGGCCGCCAACTTCCTGGATCTCGGCGGCGGCGCCTCGGCCGACAGCATGGCCGCGGGCCTGGAGGTGATCCTGTCGGATCCCAAGGTCCGCAGCGTGCTGGTCAACATTTTCGGCGGGATCACCCGCGGCGACCTGGTCGCCCAGGGCATCCTCGACGCGCTGGAGCGGCTCGGCGACCAGGTGCGGGTGCCGCTGGTGGTGCGCCTGGACGGCACCAACGCCGAGGAGGGCCGCGAGCTGCTGGCCAAGTCGTCATCGGACAAAGTGGTGACCGCGGCGACCATGCTGGAGGCGGCGGCCAAGGCGGTCGAGCTGGCCGGTAGGGCCGCTGAGGGGGCGAACAACTGATGGCGATCCTCGTCGACAAGGACACCCGGCTGGTCGTGCAGGGTCTGACCGGCCGTGAGGGGCGCTTCCACGCCCTCCGCAACCGCGACTACGGCACCCACCTGGTCGCGGGCGTCACCCCCGGCAAGGGCGGCCAGGACGTTGACGGCGTCCCGGTCTACGACACGGTGGCCCAGGCGGTCGCCGCCACCGGCGCCAACACCTCGCTGATCTTCGTGCCGGCCCGCTTCGCGGTCGACGCGCTCTACGAGGCGGCCGACGCCGGGGTCGGCACGGTGGTGCTGGTCACCGAGAACATCCCGGTGCTCGACATGACCCGGGCCTACAACTACGTGCGCGCCGCCGGGGTCACCCTGGTGGGGCCGAACTGTCCCGGGGTGATCTCGCCGGGCAAGGCCAACGTCGGCATCATCCCGGGCGAGGTCACCTTCGAGGGGCCGGTCGGGCTGGTGTCCCGCTCCGGCACCCTCACCTACCAGGTGATGCACGAGATGGCCCAGGCCGGGGTGGGGCAGACGACCTGCGTCGGCATCGGCGGCGACCCGGTGGTCGGGTCGAGCTTCATCGACATCCTCACCCGCTTCGAAGCCGACCCCGAGACCGAGGCAGTGGTGATGATCGGCGAGATCGGCGGCGACGAGGAAGAACGCGCCGCCCAGTTCGTCCAGGAGCGGATGAGCAAGCCGGTGGTCGCCTACATCGCCGGGTTCGAGGCACCCCCCGCGGTCAGTGCCATTAAGGGTTGAGGGCGGACGTCTGAGGGGCGGCCGGTTATGGGCCGCCCCTCAATCCTTGTCGGAACCGCCCTCGGCGATCACCACGGTGCTGGCGAGCTTGTCGGCGAAGGTCTGCCGACGGGCGTCCCACAGTGGCCACAGCAGGCCGATTGGCAGGCAGGGCACGTCGAGCATGTGGGCGAGGTCGCGGATGAAGGCGTGGCCGGGGCCGACCGGCAGGCCGTTGTCCATGCGGAGCAGGCGGATGCGCAGGATTCGCTTGCCCCACGTCTGGCCGGTGCGTCCCTGCAGCAGCCAGCGGTCGTAGACGTACAGCAGCAGCGCGCTGAGCCAAAGCAGGTCGTTGATCAGCAGCGTGCGGCCGCCGTGACCGGCCATGATGTCGGCGGTGCTGACGTTGCTGGTGGCGAAGAAGACCATCGCCGCCAGCGCTGGCGAGACAATCAGCAAGGCGTCGAGCATCCCGGCGCCGAACCGCTCTGGCCAGCTCGCGAGCGTCCGGCCCATGAACTTGCCGGGCTCATCGACGCCGCTGCGGTAGCCCGCGTCCATCACGGGCCCCCCTCCCGTCCCTGGTCCTGGCCGCTTGCCTGCTGCTCGGCGAAGTC
>WNFX01000658.1_pt1 | contig 42570 bp, 39 predicted proteins | sample 5400111 | NCBI WGS metagenome assembly WNFX01 (sample SAMN13153363, study PRJNA577476) | soil metagenome | isolation source: 40 cm soil or saprolite under grassland replicate 1 | place: USA:California | collected 2016-06-15
ATCGGCTCGCCCGCCCGAACCGCCGAAAGACGATCAGTGATGCTGACAAATTCCTACCGACACCATGTGTTTGCCGCCAGTTTGCTAACCGTGTTTCTGGGGACGTTTTTCACGGCTCAGGCGAAGCGCGCTTCTCAAGACGGCGGATCGGTCACTACCGTGGTGATCGATGCGGGTCATGGCGGCCATGACCGCGGCGGAATCCCAGGTCAGCGAGTTGCAGAAAAGGATATGACCCTGGATGTCGCGCAGCGCCTTAAACGCGTTCTCGCCGCCAGCGGCTATCGGGTCGTGATGACCCGGGATAGCGATGTATTCGTTTCGCTGGGTGGACGGGTAGCACTCGCCAACTCCTACCCGAACGCACTTTTTGTATGTATCCATTTCAACTCGGCAAAAAGGATGGGCGCGGGTGGGATAGAAACATATTTTTATAGTCGCGACAGTCTGCCGCTCGCCTCTGCGATCCATTATTTTGTGGCGGGAGGTGCGCCTTCTTCCAATCGCGGGGTACGGCGACGTGGTTACTACGTATTGCGAAAGACGAATATTCCGGCTGTGCTTGTGGAATGTGGCTTCCTAACCAACCCAACTGAAGCCGCTTACGCCCAAACCGCTTCTTATCGTCAAAAGCTCGCAGAAGAAATTGCAGCCGGCGTCCGCGGTCGCAATTCCGTCACGAGCGCGTTGACGACGACGCGAGTGGCCACGAGCGAAACCATTCCGTTGCAACCGTACATCGATCAAACCAAAGTGGCGAAATCTGAACGCCACCGATCCAAGCGTTCGCACAAAAAGAGCGTGCAGCGGAAAAAAAAGTCATCGAAGCCAGCCGGGTCAGAGACAAAGGCGGCCTCAAAAGATCAGGAGGGATAATTGAACCTGCCGATCCTGACTTCGGCGCAGATGCGAGCGGCGGAAGAATCCGCGTTCGCGCGGGGCGTAGAAGTTGAAGCGCTGATGGACAAGGCCGGCGCCGGCGTTGCGCAAGCCGTCACCAGATTTTTCCGGAAACCCGGCGAGTGCATTGTGTTCGCCGGAAAAGGTCACAATGCGGGTGATGCGCTGGTTGCGGCTGAACGTTTACGGCGCCTCGGATGGAAAATCGAAGTACGTCTTGCCTTTCAGGAAGCCGATTGCAGCGGACTGATGCGCAAGAAACTTGAAAGCCTGCGCCGCAGACCGCCCGAAATTCTAGGTGCGACGTCATCCCGCGGCGGCAGGACTGATGTCGGCGTGATGATTGTCGAACTTTTGGCAGAATCGGCTGAAGAGTTGTCCGCCGCTCAGGAAGCGATGGCGGCAGAGGCGTATGTGGGCACCGCAGCCCCGCTGATAATTCTTGATGGCTTGCTTGGGCTTGGCGCGAAGCCGCCGCTCCGCGAACCGATTCGCGCGGCCTGCCGTTGCATCAATCAGTTGCGGGCAAATCAGGGTGCCTATGTGTTTGCTGTCGATCTTCCGACCGGTCTCGACGGCGATTCGGGTGAGACCGATCGCGACTGTGTCATCGCGGATTTTACGGTCACAATTGGATTCGCAAAGCCAGGATTGCTTGCCGACGACGCGCTGAACTTCGTGGGCAGGCTGGAAGTTGTGCAGTTGGATGAACTGCGCACTCCTAAAAAAAAAGCGAAAGATGTTGTCCCTGCCCTGCCATCTTTTCGTGAATTGCTGCCGAGGCGCAAATTCAGCACATACAAGAATCAGTGTGGGCGCATTGGTGTTGTTGCCGGTTCCAGGGGATTCATCGGCGCAGCACTGATGACTTCGCAGGGCGCGCTGCGTGCAGGTGCTGGACTGGTCGAGGTTTTTGTCCCCGAAGAAATCTACGAAATTGTCGCCGGCGCCGCGCCAATGGAATCAATGGTCAAGCCACTCAAGTCTTACCGCGATTTGCTCAAGGAAAAAGCCGACGTCTGGGCCGTGGGACCTGGTCTTGGAAAATCCCGCGCTGCCGAAATTCTCGAACTGATCGAAAAGGCGAAGCAACCGATGGTGGTTGACGCTGACGGCCTGAATATTTTGGCGGAAAAAATCTCCACGCTCAAACATTGCAAGGGTAAACGGTTGCTCACGCCCCATCCCGGCGAGATGAAACGACTGTCGCGTGGCGAAAAAGAGACGCGCGCCAAAACGGCGACAAAATTCTGCCACCGTTTTCCCGTAACGCTTTTGTTGAAAGGCAGCCGGACCATCGTGGCTGAACGGGATCGGCCGCTAAGCTATAACACGACCGGCAATCCGGGAATGGCCACGGGCGGGATGGGCGATATTCTCACCGGTGTCTGCGCAGGATTGCTGGGACAAGGGCTGTCTCCCTATGATGCGGCGCGACTCGGCACATGGTTATGCGGGCGCGCCGCGGAAATCGCGATTTTTGGTGGGAGTCAAAGCGAACAATCGTTATTGCCACGCGACGTCCTCGATCACCTGGGCACGGCATTCAAGGAGCTGTAGGGCGTCTGTGTCAGACGCCGAGATGTTGGCGTTTCACAGAAACGCCCTACAGTTTCCCGGCTAGCAATTCCACAGAGCAATAAATTACGCACAGTGAATCTCCAAACCGAGCAGACACATTACGAGGCACCGAAGGCAGAGACCGCCTGGAGCCGGGTGAAAAAAGCGCTCGCGCCACTCGGAGTGATTGGCGTGCTGATCGCGAAGTTTTTCGCGAAGCTGAAGTTTGTTCTACTTCCGCTCCTGAAATTTTTTCCCATTCTGCTGAAATCCGGCGGGACCATGCTGTTGATGATCTGGATCTATACCCAGATGTGGGGCTGGCAATTCGCGCTCGGATTTGTCCTGCTCTTGTTCGTGCACGAAACCGGCCATTTGCTTGTCGCTAAGAAGTTCGGACTCAAAGTCGGGGCGCCTGTCTTTATTCCGTTTATGGGCGCGTTCATCGCTCTTAAGGAAGCGCCACGCAATGCGTGGATGGAAGCATGCGTCGGCATTGGCGGCCCGATGCTGGGCAGCCTTGGCGCGTTGGTTTGCAACGTCTTGGGCGAATTCTTCGCCGCGCCCCTTTTCATCGCGCTCGCGTGGTTTGGGTATTTTCTCAATCTTTTTAACCTGACTCCGGTCGGAATGCTCGATGGCGGGCGCATCGTGACGGCACTCTCGCGCTGGCTTTGGTTGCCAGGATTCGCAGTGCTTCTCTGGTTCGGATGGAAATACCCGAATTTCATTATCTGGTTGATCGTCCTGTTGTCACTGCCACGGATTTATTCGCTTTTCCGCAAACGAACCGAGGAAGAACAGCGCTACTTCGAAGTCATGCCGTCCCAGCGTTGGACGATGTCGATATTGTATTTCGGTCTGATTGCGATCCTGCTGTTTGGAATGCACGTGGCGCAGCAGGATCTCAACAAATACGGTGTGCGCTCTCACGGCCACGGACGGGACGCAATTGTGCAGTAATCAAGGCGCCGTAGCCGCAAAGACTTTCTCAGGTTCGAGTCCGATTCTTTGGAGAATTAACCTGAAACGTTTGTCCGAACGAAGCGGCACAAATTCAGGAGCAATGCCAACACCGTGCAAGGATGACGAGCGCTGCTCGCAAGCGTATTCGAGTTCGCGAATTGCGTCATCATACATGCCAAGCGCTACATGGACGTGGGCAGTCGCATCGCCCGGCCGATAACCCCAACCCGCGAGCGCCGCATCGAGAGCCTCCAGTGCCTCCTTGCTCCGTTTCATGCGCGCATAGGTAATCGCAAGACCAAATCCTGGCCTTCCAGTGAACTCTCGTGCCTTTTGGTAGAGGGCAATTGCTTCATCGAAACGTCCCATCTCGCGATACAGCGCTGCCAGCGACGGCTCACCATAATGGGCAAAGGTCGGATCGAGTTGCAACGCGCGTTGGCCAGCCGCCATCGCTTCGTCATAAAGACCAAAGTAGCGATAGAGCTCGCAGGCAAAGTTGTTCACCCAAAGTGATGCTGGGTCGATTTTCGATGTACGTTGCAAATAGGTCAGGGCTTTGTCGCGATCGCCGCGCGCCGCATAGAACGCAGCAATGAAATAATTCGACGGCGTCGAATTTGGTTCGATCTCGACCGCGCGATTGAATTCGACTTCTGCGCCGTCGAGGTCCCAGTCCAGTATGCGTTTGCTCTCAGCTAGATAGACGTGCGCTTCGGCCTCTTGATCGTTCAGTTGTAACGCACGCAGCGCCGCATCGCGAACCTTCGGGTAGGCTTCGAGCGGAGGCACGAAAGCATCGGCCAGCCATAGCCACGTCTTTGCGATCCCCGTCCATGCGCGACTGAACCTTGGATCGTGCTGCAGCGCGCGCTGGAAAAATTCGAGGCTCTTGCGCAATTCAGGCCCGGTGTTTTTATCGGAATAAACGAGGCCCTCCAGATACGCATCGTAGGCATCCGTGCTCCGAGCTGGACGCAACGGCGAGATCGCAAGCTTGAGCTTGAGAGTATCGACAATGGAATGAGTGATCTCATCCTGTAGCGCGAAAATTCCGTGCATTTCGCGCTCATATGTTTCCGACCAAATAGTGAATCCGTCGCACGCGTCGATCAGCTCCGCGGTGATACGGACTCGATTGCCATCGCGCCGAACGCTACCCTCCAGCACATGCCCGACATTTAACTTGGATGCGATTTCGCCTAGCTCTGCCTCTCTATCCTTAAACCAGAATGAAGACCGCCGCGCGGCTACGCGAAGGCCATCAACTTTCGCCAGCGCGCCTAGAAGCTCCTCCGCTATACCTTCACCAAAGTAGGCGTGGTCTTTGGCCGGGCTTAAATCGTTGAAGGGCAAAACGGCGATGGATTTCTCACCAGAGTCGACTCGGTTGGAAGCGAGCGCAGATTGAATGATGTCGACCCTGGGAGTGTCGAGATCGGGTGTTCGCACAATTCCGTATCGCGTTAGATCAAAAAACCAGGAGAGCGCCAGCGCGACTGGAAACCCCAGCACGATCAGGAGCACAACGAGACGAACGACCCAATTCGGGATATCGAACACTGGCAGAACCTGAGCAATGCCCTGAGCGAGCGCCCACCCACCGACAAGATAGGCGATCGCGACGCTGTAGACTTTTCTGCGCCTTAGCTCGGCAAAAAACTTTTTCGGATTCACTACTCGATCGGCAGATCAAGCCTCATATTTTGTCCACGATTGGCAACCGACAAGTTCTGTGTTCGCTTGAAACGCCCCGTCGACTGGAACGCCAATACTTTAGCGAAGGCTAAGCGCCGACGAGTCACTTCGCTGGTTGTTCAATGAGCTTTTGAAATCGCGGGTCGCCGCGGAGCGGGTCCCATTCCCAGCGATGTTTCAAGTCGTTAATGGTTATGCTGTAATCGATGCTGTCCACTGCGCCCGGCGTTTTGAGTAATCGCTCGAGAAGTGGAAACGCCAGATCTTTTTCAGCGACGCGAGCATAGATTAACGCGAGGTAGCAATTCACAATCACGCCGTCAACGGCATCTTTAGACTCCGGCTTCAGTACGACTGCGCGGCGGCCCTCCCGGATCGCGTCCTCTTTGCGTCCCATAAAGGCGTAGAGCCAACCCAGATTAGCATGCCGAATAGCGCTCAAAGGCGCCTCTTTGACCGCATTTTCAAAAACAGGTTGAGCGTCTTGAAAATATTTTTGTGCCCCTGCGATATCACCTTGCGCCAGAGCGATGCTGCCTTCAAAGAAGCTCCGTGGTGTTGATCCCTCGCCCGTGTATGAGAGTTCTTTGGCACTTGAGGCATCGATCGCGCGTCTCGCGGCTGCGTAATCTCGATCCAACATTGCGACGTCCCATCGAACGGCGGTAACCCCACCATCAGGATCGACACCGGGAGGAACCTGGTTCAGAAAAGACTTCAACAGAGCGGTGTCACCTTTCCACCAAAAATCCACGTAGCCGCTCTGAATTTTCGCAACGATTGATGCAGGCGCCATGGCGCGCAGTTGCTCTACCCACCGCGCAGCTTCCGGCCAACGACGAATCGCCGTGTTCGTGAAGATGAGTTCGCGGACGGTATTTGGATTTTGCGGATCTAGCCTCGCAACGCGTTCGTACTCTTCGAGGGATTGTTCCCACTTACCCTGCCGGCGTTTTATTGCCGCGATTAAGCGACCAATATCTCCGTTGCTGGGCGATAAACGAGAAGCGATTTCGAATTGCTCGATAGCGCGCTCGTAATCTTGGTCCATCCAATAAAAGCATTGGCCAAGGGCAAGATGCGCTTCTGCCAGGTTGGGTTGGAGACGCAGAGCAATTTGTGCTTCGGTGCGTGCTTTGGTTTCCCAATCCTCGGTCGGCTCGTAATAATGGAAAACCTCAGCGGAAACGGATGCAAGCCGCGCGTGGGCAAGCGCAAAGTCCGGATCGAGCGCGATCGCTTGCATGTAAAGTTGCTCTGCGGTCTTGTAATCCTCCAGCAGCGTATCGGGATTTCGCGAGATTTGATTTGCCCGTAAATAAAACACGTATGCATCCGGATTCTGCGTAGGCTTGGCTGTCACTCGCGCTTGCTCGTCGGTACTCAGGGTCGCACGCAGAGCGTCGGCGATTTCACTGGCCAACTCGCCTTGCAATCCCAGCGAATCAGCCAGGGTGCGGTCGTAACGGTTCGCCCATATTTGCCGGGCGCTCTGTGCATCGACCAATTGCACGTTGACGACTACCCGATCACCTTCCCGCCGCACACTGCCCTCGAGGACATTTGCCACACCCAGTGCTTTGCCGATCTGCCGCAGGTTCTGCGCTGCGACGTCGCGAAATTTCATCACAGATGAACGGCTAATGACTCTGAGGTCTTTGATCTTTGCCAGGCTGGTGAGGATGTCGTCCTGAACGCCGTCTGCGAAAAATGCGTTGTCTTTGTCCGGACTGAAGTTTTGGAATGGCAAGACCGCGATGGTTTTCTCCGGCACGAGCGACGTTACTTCCGCTTGTTTGAAATAGAACCAAACGCCAAAGGTTGCCACGGCGATCAAAAGAGCACCGGCCGCGATCAAGAGACCTTTGCGTCGAAAGACCGATGGAGAACCATCTGCCGCCTGGGCGGCTTGCTCCGATTGCCATTGTTTGACCCTCTCCGGCAATTGCGCGTTCCCAATCTCGTCCGTGTAGAGATTTACAATGGAGATGGGGACGCTGTGTTTGACCGCGCATTCGCCCAGATCGTGCAAGTAAGGACGCCACTGTCGCGACTGTGTCAGGTCTTCGGCCACGCGCTTGGACAAGAGAATGTGACCTGCATCGCCACAATCCATCACTCGCTGTGCAATATTAATTCCTGCGCCTGCAACATTTGCTCGACCATTTACGTCGCGAACTTCATTGACCGGCCCGCTGTGAATCCCCATCCGAAGCTTCAGCTGAGGATATTGCTTTAGCTTTTTGCTGATCTCGATCGCGCATTGCACGGGTGCCTCGGGACTGTTGAAAAAAACCAGCGCCATCCCGTCTCCAGCGGGAAGACCAATCAGTTTATCTGCCGCTTCCGCAGCACGAACTTGCTCGGTGTTGCGGACGATTTCGGTCAGGTGTTCTAATAGCTCGCGCTGCTCGTCCAGGAGTAACTTGGAGTAGCCGACCAGGTCCATGAACAAGACATGGCCGATCTCCAGCCGCACACCGGCCCCAGCGCTAGTGGACATATCGTTTCAGCCTGGCAAGCAATTTTTCAAATTCATAACGGCGCTCTGCGCATTCTCGTAGTATGCATCACGGCGTTGCCAATGCTTCCGCCAACGACTGCGTCAACGTTTGGCACGGCTGAAGGTGGTCGCCAAAGACCAAGAGGTAAACGATGATATCAGCATCGACCGGGAGCACAACTAATCGCGGTCCCAGTGATGAGCTCGTCGGGCAAATCGAGTGTTGCCTTCACTGACCTATAATTTCAGAAACCTGGTTTTTCTGTCAACTACCCCTAAAATCGACACAAATTGCCGAGAAGCCGAAGCATGATAACGCGCCGCCAGTACTTGAAACGCCTCCTCGGGGTTGGAGCGGCGACACTGGCCGCACCAATGATCAACCGTGACTGGTTTCAGCTCTTCGCGGAAACCACGACCAAATACTCTGCCCGCGCGATCGATCTGGTTCACCGCGCCACAATAGTGGACATGCTTAACCCCTTCACGCTGCTAGGAGTGCTGGTGCCGTTCAAGGGAGACAAGCGCCCGACCTGGTTCACGAATCCTGAGACATTTACTGCTGCTGATTTTCAGCGCTTCAAAGATTCCAGAATCGACGTGATGCACATCGGCGTGGGAACGACCGGGCCAAACGCGTACGACCAGGTGATGTGGTTTCTCGGCCTGTGGAATGACTCCGAGCATTTTCGGACCCCAGACGACGTCGATCGATTTTATCAACTCGGGCAGCGTGTGTCGCTGCTCACCTACAATAGCCGCAACCTGATCGGCAACGGAAGCACAGAGCGACGCGACGACGGCATCGGTGATTTTGGCGTTACGATCATCGAACGTATGAACAAGGTACACATGGCCGTTGATGTCGCTCATTGCGGCGATCGCACCACGCTCGATGCATTCGAAATTTCCAAGGCCCCGGTGCTCATCACTCATGCCAATTGCCGCGCGCTTAATCCCGATCAGCCACGATGCAAAACCGATGAAGCGATCCGCAAGATGGCAGCCAAAGGAGGAGTCATGGGTATCACTGGCGTCCGCAATTTCGTTTCTGCCAGGGACCCGACTACGATAGAAGACCTGCTGAATCATTACGATCACGTCGCCAAGCTCGTCGGAGTCGAACGTGTAGGCGTTGGCAGCGATATCGATCTCGACGGCTACGACGCACTTCCGGAGGATTACAAGAAATGGTTAAGGGGCCTGTACAAGTCCAGCTACGCCTTCCGCGACAAAATGGACGTCGATGGCGCGAACCATTACAAACGCATGTTTGACATCACTGACGGCCTGGTTCGCAGGGGCTACTCCAACCCAGACATCGAACTGATCCTCGGCGGGAATTTTCGCAGAGTCCTGGGACAGATCTGGAACGCTTAAAGCTGTTCGTTGCCAGACGACCACTGGGAATTATCAACAGTCGCTGCTAGATTGTTGAATGTCCTTTCAGCTCGAATCGAACTACAAACCGCGTGGCGACCAGGGGCAGGCGATAGCCAAGCTGATTAAGTCCGTTGAAGCTGGCAACCGTCACCAGACGCTGCTGGGTGTCACCGGTTCGGGCAAGACTTTCACGATTGCAAACGTGATCCAGGAATTGGATCGCCCTACCCTTGTCATTTCGCATAACAAAACGCTTGCCGCGCAGCTTTACTCCGAGTTCAAGCAATTCTTCCCGCGGAATGCAGTCGAATATTTTGTCAGCTACTTCGACTACTACCAGCCGGAAGCATATATCCCTCGTTCCGACACCTACATCGAGAAGGATTCTTCCATTAATGAAGAGATCGAGCGGTTACGGCTCGCCGCCACAAGCGCGCTACTTTCCCGCCGCGACACCATTGTGGTAGCCAGCGTCTCCTGCATCTACGGCATTACTTCCCCTGAGGATTACTTAAACATGCTGCTCACCGTGAAACGTGGCCAGCACATCTCACGCGAAGCCGTGCTCGGCCGCTTGATCGAGATGTTGTACGAGCGCAACGACGTTAACTTCGCGCGCGGCAGGTTCCGCGTCCGGGGTGACGTCGTCGAAGTGTATCCCGGCTCCGCTGATGAAGAAGGGATCCGGATAGAGTTCTTCGGCGATGAAATTGAGGCGATCACGCGGTTCGATCCCTTGACCGGGCACGCGCACGAATCGCTTGCCGTGATTACGTTTTACCCCGCAAAACAATTCGTGACACCGGCAGATAAACTCAATCGCGCGTTGCACACGATCCGCGAAGAGCTGGAAGAGCGAATCATAGAACTCGAATCACAAAACAAACTTCTGGAAGCGCAACGACTGCGGATGCGCACGGAATACGACTTGGAAATGTTGCAGGAAATGGGGTTCTGCAACGGCATCGAAAATTACTCACGCCATTTGTCCGGGCGATCGCCGGGTTCCAAGCCGTACACGATCATCGACTTTTTTCCGAAGGATTTTCTGGTAGTCGTCGATGAATCGCACGCCACCATTCCACAAATCGGAGGGATGTACGAAGGCGATCGCTCGCGCAAGACCGTGCTTGTAAATTACGGCTTCCGTTTGCCCAGCGCACTCGATAATCGGCCGCTCAATTTCGACGAATTCATGAAGATGACGAACCAGACCATTTACGTGAGCGCGACGCCGGCGGAATTTGAAATTCAAAACAGCGTGGTTGGAAACAAGGGCTATCTCCCGCACCGACGACAGCGGATCGGGGAAAATGAACTTGTTCCATTTGTGTTACCTGGCGGAAAACGCCCGACGCCCAACTCCGATAAATCGCGAGCAGGCGCCCAACGCGGAACGTCCGATTCAGGAGTCCAGATTTCGCGTACTGATGAGCCTCTGGAAAAATTCGATGTGCACACGCCGGGCGCGCCGCTCGTTGTCGAGCAGATCATCCGTCCAACAGGACTTCTCGATCCCAAAATTACGCTTAAACCGCTTAAGAATCAGATCGACGAGACGATTGAGCTTTGTCGTCAACGCGTGGAAAAGGGCGAGCGAGTTCTGGTGACAACACTGACTAAGCGAACAGCGGAAGATTTGGCAGATTATCTGCGCGATGTCGGATTAAAAGTGCGGTACTTGCACAGCGACATCGATGCAATTGAGCGAGTCGAGATTTTGCGCGGGCTGCGGGCGGCAGATTTCGACATTCTCGTGGGCATTAATTTGCTCCGCGAAGGCCTCGATCTTCCGGAAGTTTCGCTAGTGTGCATTCTCGACGCGGACAAGGAAGGTTTTCTGCGGAGCCAGACTTCTTTGATCCAAACCGCAGGTCGCGCCGCGCGACATGTGAATGGTGAGGTCGTGCTCTTCGCCGATCAGGTCACCCAGAGCATGGAAGCGCTAATCTCGATTTCCGAATACCGGCGCGCGAAGCAGATGAAATACAACGAGGAGCACGGTATTACGCCGCAAACGGTTCGGCGCGCGGTGCAAGAGAGTCTGCACACCATTCTTCGCGGGCGCGAAATCGCCGCATCGGTTATTCAGGAGGCTGGCGGCGATTTCAACGTAACCGAATTGCTGCGAGAATTGGAAGAGGAGATGCAACAAGCCTCTGCGAACCTCGAATTCGAGCGCGCAGCACTTTTGCGCGATCAAATCATGGAAGTCAAAAGCGGCACGGGCATTTCGAAAATTGAACCAAAACGAAGACCGGTGAAATATTCGTCCCGCAGCCGCGGGACCGGACGGCGTCGCTCGCGCGTTTGATTCAGAGCGTTTTGCACGCGCACGTCCACAGCTCTGGATCGAGTGCTGTTTTGGCGCGCTTCGCCACAGAATCCGCATCTGCATTCTCGCGCATTACCGCAAACATTGTCGAACCAGAACCCGACATGAGCGCGGCACCGACTTCCGATTGACTGAGCAGCCACATTTTCAATTGCGCGAGGAAAACAAATTTTTCGAAGACGGGCCGTTCGAGATCGTTCGCGAAAGTTTGCCCGGCGAATTCCTGCGCTTCGTAACGAATTCCGGGAATCTCTCGAGAATCTTGCCAGCGCGAGTATGCCCATGCTGTTGAGACCGCAAAGCCCGGTTTTAACAACAGGACCGGAAACGGCCTTTGCAATTTCACGGGCATTACCATTTCGCCATGCCCCTTGCATACGGCTGCGGATTGAAAGAGAAAAAATGGAACGTCTGATCCAAGCGGCTCCGCCATTTCGGCGAGCGCTTCCCGCGATAATTTCGTCTCGAACAGGTCCTCGAGCGCAAGCAGCACGGCAGCAGCATCGCTGCTTCCGCCGCCTAATCCGGCGCCATGCGGAATTTTCTTTTTGAGCTCGATCGAAACCGCAGGCTCGATCTTTGTTGTTTCGAAGAACGTCTTGGCTGCGCGGACGACCAGATTGTCGTCGCCCTGCGGTACTGACGGATCGTCGCAGCGAAACTTGATTCCCTTTTCCGGTCGTTTCTCGATTCCGATCTCGTCATAGAGCGAAATCGGTGCGATCAGCGTGTCGACCTCGTGGAAACCATCGTTCCGTTGGCCAAGAATTTTCAGCGAAAGATTGATCTTCGCAGGAGCGAGGACTTGCATAGTTCCTTGCAATTTGTTCTGTCATTCCGAGCGAAGTCGAGGAATCTCTTATCGGTTGACGGAAATATCGAGAGATGTCTCGACTTCGCTCAACATGACAAAGTGGTGGCCGGGATGACAAAAGCAGCTGACAAAATCATCGTCGCGCTGGATGTACCGACAAAAAGGGAAGCGCTTGATCTCGTTGAAAAGCTGCGCGACCACATCTCGTTTTTCAAAATCGGGCTGCAGCTCTACACGGCCGAAGGCCCTGAAATAGTGCGCGCGGTTTTGTCCACTGGTGCCAAAGTCTGGCTCGATCTCAAGTTGTACGACATTCCAAACACGGTCGCCAGAGCGGTCGAATCTGCGAGCCGCCTTGGTGTGCAAATGCTTACCATTCACTTGAGCGGCGGCAGCCAAATGGTTCGCGCCGCGAACGCAGCACGAGTAAATAATATGCTGCTCCTGGGTGTGACTGTTCTAACCAGTTCGACGGAAGAGACGCTGCGCGAAATTGGAATTCAGGACCGAGTCGATGATCAGGTTCTGCGCCTGGCGAAATTAGGTGTTGAGGCGGGAATCGATGGAGTTGTAGCCAGTCCGCACGAAATCACGACACTTCGTCGAGAATTCGGTGACAAAATCAAAATAGCGGTTCAGGGAATTCGCCCAAATTGGGCGGAGCCGGGTGATCAAAAGCGATTCATGACGCCGCGTCAGGCACTCGAAGCTGGCGCAGATTACATTGGCATCGGTCGGCCTATCACTGCACATCAAAATCCGCGCGAAGCTGTCGCGAAGATTTTGAAAGAACTTCGCACCTAAATTGTCATGTCGAGCGAAGTCGAGAGATCTCTAACTGTGGCTTTTAAGAATTAGAGATTCCTCCACTTCAGTCGGAATGACAAAATAGCCGTTCGACATGACAAAAAGGCTTTTCCGGGCGCTCGGGGTTTGTCACGACCAAGCCGCGCGTTCCGCGGCGATGAATATGGCGATTGATGAAGCGCTGCTCGGATACGCGACGAAACCAATGATTCGCTTTTATCGCTGGAACTCCCCTGCTCTTTCATTTGGATATTTTGGTCGATTTGCCGATGTCGCCAGCTACCAGGGCGAGCGCGATTTGGTCCGACGTTGGACTGGCGGCGGGATGGTACTTCACGGAGACGACACCACGTATTCCATTGCAATTCCGGCGAACGATGCGGCCTTCGCGGAATCATCGATATCGATCTATGAAAAGATTCACCGCGCTTTGGTCGATGCATTGGCTGAGACAGGGGAATTTGCGGTTGTAGCCGGGATCGATGATTCCGCCTCGTGCAACTCGACGTCTGCATTCACGCGAGCCGGCATCAGCGATGCCGGCTACAGCTGTTTCGCAAACCCCGTGCATGCGGATGTGATGGTCAATGGCCGCAAAGTTGCGGGCGCAGCTCAACGCCGAACAGATCGCGGATTATTACAACAAGGCAGCATCCAAGGAATCAAGCTTTCGAGCAGCCTGACCGCGCAATTCGCGCAAGCCTTGTCGACGAACCGCTGCGAGCGAAAAGTCGATGAGGAAATTTTGAAGTTGGCGCAAAAACTCGCTCAGCAAAAGTACGGTACCAAAAGTTGGCTGCGAAAACGCTGAATAGCCTTGAATGAGCCGCCAGCTAGTTGGCGCGTGTCCCCTGAAAATTTACACTCGTGTTGCTTTGACAACACACAACTCACGCCGCTATTCTCGCCTCGTGGAACTCTTCGCGCGCTCACGGCCGAGCCTGACTGGGACTGCGTCGGCCGCTTCTCCCGCCAGCTCGCTAGCCAAAGTGGCGAAGTTGGTTCAGCCGCATCTCGAACAAGTCGAGACACGCATTGCGCAACAGGCGGCGGCTTTCGATCCGGCAATCGAGGGCTACGTCGTGTACGCGATCGGCAGCCGCGGCAAACGCTTGCGGCCGCTGCTGACGCTTCTGGCCGGGGGCGCAACCGGAGAGATAAACTCGGGACATGTCGATCTTGCCGTTATTGTGGAACTCATCCACATCGCGACGTTGGTACACGACGACGTGATGGACGAAGCAGAGCGACGTCGAGCACAGCCTACCGCAAACGCGCGCTGGGGAAATTCGCTGAGCGTTTTGCTGGGCGATTGTCTCTTTGCACATGCGCTTACCTTATCGACAAATTTTGAAAACGCGGGCATCGGTCGTGCGATTGGGCGTACGGCCGCGACTGTTTGCTCTGGCGAAATGATTCAGACACAGCGCAGGTTCGATCTCAACCTTGGCGTTCAGGACTACTTGCGAATTGTAGAAATGAAAACGGGATCGCTGTTCTCCGCAGCGGCGGAACTAGCTGCCGTAATCAGCGAAGCAAACCCCAGTGCGATCGAAAGATTCAAGAATTTCGGGGTCCAAATTGGGACCGCGTATCAGATTTATGACGATTGTATCGATCTTGCTGGGAACGAAAGAGCAACCGGCAAAACCCTCGGGACCGACCTCCGCAAGGGGAAGTTCACGCTGCCAGTTCTGATCTTCCTGCGCTCAGCGTCGGAGTTTGAGCGTGAACGTTGTTGCCAGCTTGTCCTCGAAGAGCGAGTCGAAGAAATGATCGAGCTCTTGAAGAATGGCGCGACCAACGGAGCGCTTAATGAATCAATCGCCGCTGGGAGCGACTTGATTCGCGAGGCGCAAACTGCACTGGATGGAGTTAAATCGAGTCCTTACGCCGAGGGATTGTTCTGCCTGGGCGACGTGTTGTGCGAAATGTTCGATCAACTTCGCGTCTGATGTCGCGGCACTGACGCCGCTCGTTCCCAAATTCAATGTCGCAGCTGAAAATCCGCGAAATGCCGCAGGATGAGCGGCCGCGCGAAAAATTACTCGCACGAGGTCCCGACGCGCTAACCAACCCGGAGTTGATCGCGATCCTCCTGCGCACCGGCCGGCGGGGAATGAATGTGATAGAGGTCGCTCGCGAACTTCTGGAAAAATACAAATCCTTCGCGGAGTTGAGCCGTTGTTCTGTCAATGAGCTTAGGGCAATCAAGGGAATCGGTCCGGCCAAGGCGTTGGAATTGGTGGCGGCATTTAATCTCGGAAAACGTTTCGCGCAGGAACCATTGTCCCAGCAAAAACTCGATTCGCCGGAATTGATCCACGAACTGCTTGGCCGCGAAATGCGCATGCTCCGGACCGAGTCGCTCCGTGTTGTTCTGCTCGACACGCGTTACCGTTTGATGCGTGTCGAGTCGGTGTCCGTGGGAAGCATGAATGAGAGCATCGCGCATCCACGCGAAATTTTTCGGCCCGCCATTACCTACTCGGCTTATGCAGTCATCGTCGTGCACAATCATCCTTCCGGCGACGCGTCGCCGAGTCAGACAGATCACAGCCTCACCAGACGCCTGGCTGAAGCAGCCGAATTATTGCAAATCAAGTTGCTCGATCACATCATCATTGGCGCGCCTTCGGAAGGGAATCCCGGCTATTTCAGCTTCAAAGAGGCAGGCGTGTTGTAGAACGGAAATCCGAAATCCGAACGAAATGAGCACCGCGAAGATTCACCCCACCGCAATCGTCGATTCGGCCGCGCGAATCGCTGACGACGTGGAAGTTGGACCATTTTCCGTGATTGGACCGCAGGTAGTGATCGGTAACAAAACGATCGTGCAATCGCACGTCGTGGTTGAAGGAGAAGTGCTAATCGGCAGCGGCAATTTTGTCGGCCACGGGGCAGTAATCGGAGCGTCGCCACAGGATGTTTCATTTTCACCGGAACGAGAAACAAAAGTTGAGATCGGTAACGACAACATTATCCGCGAGTACTGCACTATTCATCGCGGCACGGCCGAAGGAACCTCGACGAAAATCGGCGACAAGAATTTTCTGATGGCTGGAGCGCATATAGGCCACAATTGCGAGATCGGAAACAACGTCATCATCGCGAATAATTGTTTGCTGGCCGGTTTTGTGCGCGTGGACGATGGCGCATTTCTCGGCGGCGGATCGACATTTCATCAGTTCATGCACATCGGCCGCCTGGTGATGGTGCAAGGAAGTTCAGCGTTCGGGAAGGATTTGCCACCGTTCGTCATCGCAGCAGAGCGCAATTCCGTCTTCGGAGTAAACGTTGTTGGGCTGCGCCGCGCTGGTTTTAGCGCAAAAGATCGGGAAGAAATCAAAGCGGCGTTTAAGCTTGTCTACCTGAGCGGACTGAACATCGGGCAAGCAAACGAAAAAGCCACGACGATGAAGTTCGGCGCATCAGCGCGCGAATTTCTGGACTTCGTTGCAAACGCAAAAAAGCGCGCCATTTGCCCTCTCAAACACGGCGCTCGCAACGACGTGTCAATCTAACGAAAGCCAAATATGAATATAGTGCGATCGAGTCGTTGCCCGCAACGAACAGCTGGATCTATTGGCTGGGGAGCTTTTCTACGCTCTCGACGCTTCCATTGGAATCAAAATGAAATCTGCGAATCACTAACTGCTCACTATATCCGAACGTGTAGGTGACAGAGTTATTGGGCGATAACGGCACGGCATCGGGAGGACCCAGCAACATCACCAAACCAGCACGCGAGATTCCGATGAAGTTTACTTCGGGAAAAGACTTTTGTGCAACCGCTAGAGCGCTGAGGCTATTCGAAGAATCTGGCGGGTTCTTGCGACGGTGCCACGCAAGAAGCCCCAGGTCTGGATGTCGCTTGCGCAGTTCAGCGATTCGCTGCGTCTCCGTCGGCTCATAGCCTGACACGTAATCTCCGAGTCGAATGGCGTAACTAGATTCCGGGTGCACCGACATCCGGGGAGCACAGCGAACGGCCAACACGGCCTGATTGATCAAGTCCTTCTTGATGAGAAACTGAACGTCGACTTGCTTTTCATTGTTCCATATCGATCCGATCGCCAAAGGGACTTGGATGAGCATTCCGTTTGCATCGCCTAAAGTAAGGTCGAGCTCGAATAGATCGTTGAGCTTATCTACTACTGTAGCGCGGAACTCTACCACGTATCTTGGTGCAGTGCCTTTAATCGGGATGAGGTTACCAGGACCTTTAGATGCCTTTTCATCATGCTCGTCTTGCACCAAAACTTTGTAACCAAGTTCTTTCTCGAGGTCGGAACCGCGGTCAACCTCGTGGCGATAGACATCGCTCGCTCGAGCCGCGCATCCAAGCACGAGAAGGAGGCCGAGAACGACGACTAGTCCCGTTATTCCGTATCCATACCGAGTCCAGGCTCGATAGCTGCTAAAAGGAGCGAGCGCGGCAAACGCGAGGAACTGTTTCATAAAGTCAGACCTAACGACAGACGACCCAGCGGCCGCCTAGAGCGACTTGTTAGAGGATGGGTTTGGCGGCATAACGGCACTAAATCAGCGTCCATGGATTAGCTTTGTCGAACCATCTTGGAAAACCGAAACGACAACACGCTGGTCGCGAAGACCCCACGCGATCTCCCAAAAAGCGGTCTCACGCTCGTTGATTGCGGCGATCTTAAACTCAGCTCTGAGCAGCACATGCTTGGAAAGGTCCATTTTCTGCCCGCGCAGAAACTCCTCTCCAATGGCTACGGCCTCCGTGAGGCTTTTGTTCGGCAGGATTCTCGCCGCCCCGCGTCCTCGAGTCTGCTTCGTGGAGCCGTCCTGCGAAACCCAAACATCGACACGCTCGTCAGCAAAAACCGATGCTATATGCCAGCGAGGGTCTTCACGCTCATTGGCAGGTAATTCCTAAACTCAACCCAAACCAGAACACCTTTGGAAGCGTCGATTTTCTGCGAACGCAGAAACTCTTCGGCGATCGCTACGGCCTCCATGAGACTTTTCTTCGGCGGGCTTTTCTCCGGCAGGCTGAGGACCGGCACATCGCCAAGTCGAATAGCGTAATTATTTTCCCCCTGCGGTGAGCCGCCACAGCAAATGGTCAACACGGCCTGATTGATCAATTCCTTCTTGATAAGGAACTGAACGCGGATTTCGTTTTCTTTGTTCCATCGCGTTCTGATCGCCAACGGGACCTGGAGCAGCGTCCCGTTTGCATCGCTCAAAGTAAGGCGAAGCTCGAATAAGTCCTTAAGCCTACCCGTTACGCTACCGCGAAATTTTACGACATCTTCCAGAGCAGGGCCTTCGATAGGGAAAGTTTCGTCCATCCCCTCCGCTCGCATACCATCGTGCTTGTCTTGCACAGAAAGTTCGTAACCGAGTTCTTTCTCGAGGTCAGAACCACGTTTGACTTCACGGCGATAAAGGTTGCTCCCTCGAAGTGCACATGCAGTGACGAGCAGGAGACTGAGAACCATTCGCATCATGGCGTTCGCCTAACGAGAATTAGACGGGGTTTCGTGCTTAAAAGTTGCAATTTTTCCGCCTAACTCCCGATCGTCGGATTGAGTCCAATCAACGCCACCATGCGGCCGGTTTTTCCTTTCTCGGCGCGATAGGAGTAGTAATGATCCAGGTCGCAAGCGGTGCATACGCCTGAGTGGTGAATTTCGTTCACATCAAATGCGCGGCATTGCCGGACAATTTCCGCAGCGAAATCGACTTCGTAATGTGGCGGCCGAATACATGGGCTGAGTTGCACGAGCATGTTCGCGGGATCGGATCCGAAGCGATCACTCATTTGCGTAATTGCGTTCGGAACGACGCCGAGCTCCGTGCCTTTGCGGCCGGAATGAACCAGACCGATCGCTGGGGTTTTTGGATCGACAATGTAAACCGCACAACAGTCGGCGACGTAAACGCCCAGCACGATACCGCGTTGATTTGTGATGATTCCATCGCAGCCGGAGAATTTGCGGCCTCCAGGCCTGCGGCTAACATTATCGACGACAGCGATCTTGTTTCCGTGAATTTGTTGAGCGGTGAACAGCGGCCAATCGCCGACGCCGATTGCATTGCGAATTCCGCGATGCGCCGCATCCAGCCGCTTCAGCACTTCGACTTTATCGTGCGAAACGTCGATGCCTGGAATTCTCTGCGCAAAAGCGTGACGACAGATCCCGATCGCGCTCAGCACGGGAAATTGTTCGAAGGGAAACTGCATCATTGCTCGAAGTTCAAAATCCCAAAATCCAAATCTCAACCCGCGATTGTCATCCTGAGCGGAGCGAAGGATCTCTTTACTTTATCGAAGGCGGTGATCCGAGATGTTTCGCTCCGCTCAACGTGACAACGCGAAAGGCATCCACGTTGTCGGAAAACTTAAGCCTTCTCCATCGCTTGAAATTTGGACTGTGAGGCCTATTTGGAATTTGAAGTTCGGGATCTTCCAGTCCGAATTCGCGGCCCGTCATCGTCACTCTGCTTTGGCTTTCCTTCCGCATCCACGCCGGTGCCGGTGTAATAGGTCTTTGTTTTTGTGGCGCGCGGCGCGAGGTCGGCGAACATCTCCTGATAGGTGCTCTGCGCGCCCGTGGCCCGGTCGAACTCTGCCAACGACGAGTTGTATCCAAAGAGGGCCTGCAAACGCGTCGATTGCGCGGTGAGTAGTTGTACTTGGGCGTTCAGCACATCCAACTGAACTCCCGCGCCAGCATCGAGGCGCGCCTTCGCCAGACGCAACGCTTCGTCGGCGAGCTCGACGTTTTTCTCCTGGCTTTTAACCAGCTCTTGGTTCTGCTGCAGATTCGAGTAGGCTTGTTGAATTTCCAGTTCCACCTGCCGAACGTCGTCATCATAGGTGATCTTGGTTTCCGAAAGAAGGGCGCGCTGTTGTATGACCTGACCAGCGATCGCGCCGCTGTCCCAGATTGGCAGACTGCCCTGGACCAGTGCGAGCCACCCTTTTGAAATATCGTGCCAGCTGGAATTCGTCGGCGAGCTCACCCATTCGCCGCCGCCCGTCGTGGTGATGGTGGGGAGCCACTGGCCCGCTGCCGCGCGCACCTGCTGGAGCTGGTTCAATACGTTTGCCCGCGACTGCTTGAGAAACGGGCGCCGCTCTTTTCCCATCTCGATCGCATCGGCCAGGTTAATCGTGCGTGGGATGTACGGCATTTCACCTACTACTTCCAAAGGCGGGTTTTCACCGCGACGTGGTTGGAAGTACAGACCAAGTGTCTTAGCTAGCGTTAACTTCGATATTCGTAAGTTGTTCTGCGCGGTAATCAGTAGCGGAAGTTGATTGTAGAGTGCCACCTCTGCCTGCAACACGTTGAACCTCGGAACGGTTCCCGCTTCAAAACGATTCTGCTGATCCTTCAATTGATTTTCCAGAAGGTGCACCGATTGCTCGTTCACCGTGACGAGCTCTCGATTGACCACGATCTGGTAAAACTGCGTTTTCACGGTCGCGATGAGTTGATCCAGAACATTCCGAAACGCGAAGTAGGCGCTGTCGCGCTGAAAAAACGTGCCGCGGATCTGATTGAAAGTTGTGCCGTTAAAGATCAGTTGCCTTCCGAGAACGGAGATGTTGTATGATACATCGCTTAGCTCTGTAGCGGTAACGGCTGGAGTTGGCGACGGATCTGCCACCTGCGATCGCGGCGAGTCAACAATGGATGCGGCGCCAGTCGACGTCCCCGGGGCGGTACCACCGGTTGTTGTACCAGTCGTGGTGCTTGTTCCGAATATGCGGGCGCCACTCAGGTTTGGATCAATCCATTCAAATTCCGCGTTCGCGTTGAGCTGTGGCAGGGCCTGCGCGCGGACCTGAATGATCACGCCTTTGGTGCGTTTGATCTCCTGCTCCGCGTTGAGGAGAGTCGGATTCTGTTGGAGCGCCGTCAGGATCGCCTGATCGAGAGTAAAAGTCGGCACCCTGCTGGCGGAACTTGCTCCATTACTTGCTCCAGTGCCCGCATGACTCGGCCGACCAACGACGCCGAAGGCTGTAAAAATCCCCAGGAAAAGACAAAATTTTCTCATACAGATTTGGCGATTAGATGCGCGAAAGCGGGCGCCCGGATTTAACGTTCGTCATCTTACCGGAGTCTGATAACACTGTCGCCGGGTAAGTGAAAATCATTTCGATTGGCAGTAATCGTAAATTTTAGTGTAGATTTGCAACCACGCTTTTTGTTCATCGCGGGTGAGGTGTTCCAAAACTTTCATAAGATTGCCAACCATCTCTTCACGAATTCGCCTGACCAGCGCCGAACCCTTCGGCGTAATGCAAACCATTACCTTGCGGCGGTCATCTCGCGCAACAGAGCGCACCACGTAACCAAGATTCTCAAGGCGCGCCACCAAGCCGCTGGCCGCCGCGGTGGTATGCCCCATTTTCTTCGCAATCGCAGACATGGTGAGAACTTCTTTTTGATCGAGGAACGCGAGAAGAAAGAACTGGACGAAGGAGACGTTGCCAGGCGCGAGTTCCTTACAGAGACGCAACAAGAAACAGCGCTGCATCTCCAGAACGAAGTGGGAAAGTCGTTCCGCATCCGCACGAATTTGATCGGCCGGACTTCGTGCAAATGCAGTGAGCATTCCCGTATTCAAGCCGAGTAAGCTAGAAATGCGCGCATTGCCTGTCAATCCCACGCACCAAGGTTTGGTATTCGCAAAGCCGCTTTCTGCCAAAATCGATCAAAGTGCTGTTCCTACTTTTGCGCAAGAACGCTCGCCGCTAATCCCAGGTTTGCACATCAACAATCGCACCGGCACTCAACGACTCGCCCGCAGTAACCCGCAACAGTGCATTTGACTGGCTCAAACCAAAAAGAGCGTGCGATTCCTGGCGCCCGATGGGCACGAATGTTCCGTTGTCGATTCTGCCGCGTACGTAATGCGCACGATCGCCTTCATTCGCGAGATCGACGGTCAATCTTACCGGTGTTTTCGGCAGATCGAAGTCGTTCGCGCCCATCATTTTCAAAATCGCTGGACGCACAAACTGTAGAAAAGTTACGAATGCTGACACAGGATTTCCCGGCAAACCGAACACAGAACAGCCGCCGACTTGACCGAAGAGAAATGGTTTTCCCGGTTTAATCGCCACCCGCCAAATGTCGATCTTGGCGCCCAGCGAGCGTAACGTCGCCTGGACGAGGTCGTGCTCTCCGACCGAGACGCCACCAGCAAGAACAAGGACATGATTTTTGATTCCGCGCTGGATCGCTTCGATCAATCGTTCGCTTTGGTCGGGGCAATGTTCGGCTGATGTCACAGATGCACCGCAGCGTTGCACCAGTGCCTGAAGCAATATCGAATTGCTGTCGTAGATTTGTCCCTGATCAAGTTTTTTTCCTGGCATGACAATCTCGTCACCGGTGGAGACGATTGCTGCGTTTACTTGGCCGCCGATTGTCACATCGGCGAAACCCTGCGACGCCAGGAGGGCAATCGTCGTCGAGCGAATCCGCTCGCCGCGCGCCAGAATTTTCTGACCCGCCGCTAAATCGCAACCGCGCCGCCGAATGAATTCGCCGGGATCGACACCCACGTTCACCACGATCTCGTCACCTTCGCACGTCGTGTCTTCCTGCATGACAACCGCGTCCGCGCCGGCAGGTATCGGCGCCCCAGTAAAAATCCGGACGGCCTCGCCAGGAGAAATCCGGAGCTCCCGGTCAATACCAGCCGGCTGCTCTCCAATCACTTTTAATCGCGCGTCTTTTCTGGATGAGCTTGCCACAACGGCGTAGCCATCCATGGCGGAATTATCGAACATCGGCAGCGGCAATCGCGCGTCGACCTGGCGTGCACTAAAACAATCCAGCGCTCTGGAAAGTGGAACAGCTCGTTCCCCTAGCAAGTCGATGCTCTGCAAAACTCGCCGGCGCGCTTCTTCTTCGCTGATCATGCTCACCATTTCAGTTAGCAATCGGCGATTGGCAACTCCGATGAAATTGCGAGCAGGTAACGAAATCGGTATCGACGAATGCAAATTACGAATTGGAAATCCAAAATTGCCTGCGATATTCTCGCTCTGCTTTTGGTGAGGTGGCTGAGTGGTTGAAAGCAGCGCTTTGCTAAAGCGCCGTAGCCCAAAAGGCTACCGAGGGTTCGAATCCCTCCCTCACCGGTTTTTTCGTAATCGGCAATGAAGAGCAGAATGCATAACAGTTGAGCGCTGACCGAATCGCGTAGCCCACTGCGACGGATCAAGCGCGACAATCCCAATTCGTAAAGGGCACGCTCCTGAAATCGCTATTAAATTTTTGTAAGAGCCATTCCGGCAAAGTTGGTCTTCACTGAACGACCTGCAACGACATTACCGCGTGAATTTTCCCACGCTGCGTCGGTCTGAAAGTCAATCGGTGTCAGAGATTCTGCTTGAGTTCAGTCCTAGGCAAGCAGACACCGCCGCCGATTTCGCCCCACACGATTAAAACGATACGAGAACAAATGCCACAAACAAAAGCGGCGGGCGACATAAAACCAGCGCTAGGGATTTTTTGGAGAAAAACACGCATTCGGCCTGAGCCAATGATGAAACGATTTTCACCATTTTGCGCGCTCGGCTTTACCCTTATCGCCTTGAACGGTTGCAGCACTGTGACCGACCTCGTTACGTCAAAATTACCGGAGAGTCGTTCCGGTAGGCCAACGATCGTCGTGAGTTTGCGGGAGCAGGAAGCCTATCTCTACCGCGGAGGTTATAGAACTGCGTCGTCCCGCATATCCAGCGGTCGCGAAGGGCACCGCACTCCGATCGGTCGCTTCCGGGTGATCCGTAAGGACGAAGATCATCGTTCCAGTCTCTATGGTGACTACGTTGACGACGCGGGCCGGATCATGAAAGCCAACGTCGACAGGAGGCGTGACAGCAGACCGCTCCATTCGCACTTTGTGGGCACGCCGATGCCCTACTTTCTTGAATTCTCGCTGGGTTACGGATTGCACCAGGGCTACCTGCCAGGTGTGCCCGCATCACATGGATGCATTAGGATGCCCTATTGGAAAGCGCGCCAGTTTTATGACGCCGCTCACATCGGGACACCAGTGGTCGTAAAACCTTAGTGAAAGACGCGCCGCGCGAAATTTCGTTCCGGTGAAATTCATATTCTCGATTCGACTGGGAAGATCGAACGCACAATTGCGTTCAACGAGTCGGATGAAGGGTGTGAGTGAGGGCGATTCGGGCTGGCGATGATCCTTACCCGATCTCACGTCTACGGCGTCGCGTTGCCCAAGATTGCAAACGGATGCCTCAGGGCAGTATTGCGAGTACGTTGAGCAAAAGAAACAGACGCCCACTTTCCCACTCAGTGTTGGCCCAAATTTACCCTGCGACAAGACGCCTAACCACGTTTCAGTTCGCCAGGGCCGAGGAATTCGAAACGGTCACCGGCGAGGAATATAAGAACATCAAGTCTCATATGCCGAGCGAGCATTTCCCGCGGTACATATAAAGGAGACGCATCGATCAGCCGTCGTTCTGTGAGGTGTGTCTCGCTGTCGGCGTTGGACGTTGAGCGCCCGCCGCGACGTAGCCTTGGCGAACGCGGGTTGAGCGTTTAAGCTCTCACGTGCGCACCGAATTACCGCAGATCCAAAACTTCATCGACGGCCAATTCGTTGACCCAACCGGCGGGAGGTACATCGACAATATCGAGCCAGCGACCGGACAACCGTATTCGCAAGTCGCGGACAGCGACGCGCGCGATGTAGAAGCTGCCGTCGCCGCAGGAGAGCAGGCATTTGTTGACTGGTCTAAAAAATCCGCAGCGGAGCGGTCGAAATTTCTGCTGCGCATTGGGGACTTGATCGAACGCGATCTCGAAAAATTCTCGCGCGCCGAATCGATCGACACGGGCAAGCCGCTCTCACTCGCGCGCACTCTGGATATTCCGCGCGCCGCCAGCAATTTCCGCTTCTTTGCGACGGCGATCCTGCACACGGAATCCGAAGCGCATATCACGGACAATGTCGCCTTCAATTACACGCTGCGACAGCCGCGCGGCATCGCTGGACTCATATCGCCGTGGAATCTTCCTCTCTATTTGTTGAGCTGGAAAATCGCGCCGGCCATCGCGGTCGGAAACACCGCCATCGCGAAGCCGAGTGAGCTTACGCCAATGACGGCTTACATGCTTTGCGAGATCGTACGCGAAGCCGGTCTGCCGAATGGTGTCCTTAACGTCGTGCATGGTACTGGCCCGAATGTCGGGGCTGCGATCGCCGCGCATCCAAAGATCAACACCATCTCGTTTACCGGCGGTACCGTCACAGGTCGCAAAGTGGCCGAAGCATGCGCGCCACTATTCAAGAAGGTCTCGCTCGAGCTCGGCGGGAAAAACCCGAATGTTGTTTTTGCGGACGCCGATCTCGACGCGGCCATTGCAGGAAGCGTACGTTCTTCGTTTGCCAACCAGGGACAGGTTTGTTTGTGTGGCTCGCGCGTGTTCGTCGAGCGTTCCGCTTACAACAATTTCACCGAGCGCTTCATCGAGAAGGCGTCGCAACTGAAAATGGGCGATCCGCTCGACGAGAAAACCGACCAAGGCGCGATCGCAAGCAAGGCACAGCTTGAGAAGATCAAGTTCTACGTCGATTTGGCTCAGAAAGAAGGCGGCAAGATCGCGCTCGGAGGTAAAGCGCCGGAATCGATTAACGAGCGGTGCCGTGATGGTTATTTCTTCCAGCCAACGGTAATCACTGGCTTGCCGGTTTCGTGCCGCACAAATCGCGAAGAAATCTTCGGGCCTGTTGTCACCATCACGCCATTCGACAACGAAGAAGAAGTGATCAAATACGCCAACGATTGCGATTACGGCTTGGCCTCGAGCGTCTGGACACAAAACCTGAGTCGCGCCCATCGTGTCGCCGAACGAATTAGCACCGGGACAGTATGGGTGAACTGCTGGCTGGTGCGCGACCTGCGCGTCCCCTTTGGCGGAATGAAACAAAGCGGCGTTGGCCGCGAAGGCGGCGAGGAAGCACTACGCTTCTTCACCGAACCGAAGAATGTCTGCATCGCAAAGTAGATTGGCCACACTGCGTCGAATCACGCAACTCGTAGGAAAGCGTTACGTTAATCGATAGATGTAAGCGTCTTGAATAAACTGCCCGTTGATTGTGTTTCGACTGAATCGAATTCCTGAGATGTCGTTGGGTCCGGTCCCGATCGCCATCCTCAACAACTTGATCAACGGGTCGTCCGACGGAACCACCGAAATGTCACGCAGAGTGATCCGAATCTTACCGGAACCGTCTCCTAAAACCTTTTGAACACGTTCATAAAAGTGTTTTGGTCCTTCCGATTGAACTTCGGGAGAGGCGAGTATTAATCTCCATGTATCTGATGGCTCTAAATAAAACCACAACGCTGCCGTGGTCTTGAAACCCTGAGAGTCAAGGGTCCTAAGAAGGGCGGCCCCTTCATCGATCATCTGTTGCGTGAAGGTTTGTGTCACCAACGTTTCGTGAGCCATGGATAAAATCCGTCAGGTTCGGAGGTGCATGCTCCAATAAGATCTCTAGCCATGGGTTCAGTGATGTCATGGCGATATCGTGCTTCTTCAGACCAGTCCTTAACGATACTCCAATTCAGTTCCAAGACTGCGTTTGTCTGCATTTCGTCCTCCAGCGGTTTCTTCAGACCACTCGTATCGAGCAATTTCTTAAGATCGTGCGTGTAACTGTCGTTTACTAGTTTTTTATCTGGAAAGTCGTGTTCTTTGATCTGCTTTGAAATGGCTGCTTTAAATGCACACTCAATCGCATATCCCATCAAATAATATGCACCACAGTGGTGTCCCGCCTGATAAAGCGTTTGCGCTTCCTTCAAGCGCATCTGAGCAATCGTTTGCAGATCGGCGCGATTCACAGGCGTGATTGTGAGATCTTCAGTTCTGCATTTGCAATATGAATTCGAGGACCAGGAGCGAGGTCAGGTCGCGCCACTCGTTTCGTGATCGCGGGAAAAGCTGAAATTTGCAACCGGTGACACGCCAATCTGCTAAGCAGATGATGGTTGAGAGTTAATCGTTGAGAGTCCGATTAACAAATCCGTTTTCATCCGCGTAATCCGCGGTTAGAAGTTTAAGCAATGAGCGGAAGAGGAATATTGGTTGGCACACCGAAAGGCGCATTCGCTCTGACTGGCAACGGAAGCGCAAAATGCAGTCAGAATAAACGGCAGTGACGAAGTCCAATTCCAAGTGTCGAAATCTGCGTAACTCTGCGTAATCTGCGGATAGAAAGCAGTCGGATTCAGACCCAAGGAGGATTTACATGAAATACGTCGATGGATATGTCCTGCCGGTTCCCAAGAAAAATCTGCCGGCCTACCGCCGAATGGCGGAGAAGGCGGGCAAGGTTTGGCGAGAGCACGGCGCTTTGGAATTCAGAGAATGCGTTGGCGACGATCTCAAAACGAAAAAAATAAAGTCGTTCCCGACTTTGGTTAGACCGAAACGCAGCGAGACGGTGATGTTTTCCTGGATCGTCTTCAAATCGCGTGCGCATCGCGATGCGGTTAACGCCAGGGTCATGAAAGATCCGCGACTCGCCAAGATGATGGATATGAAGGCAATTCCCTTCGACTCGAAGCGGATGGCCTACGGTGGTTTCAAACTGATGGTAGACGTCTAGAGGTTAGCGCCGCATAGACAGGATGTTGTTCCTGTTTCTCACCGGCTAGTGTAATACTCTGCCAATGGAGCCAGCGGACATTGGCGGGAGAAGATTTCGCACCGCCTTTGTTTTCATTCTGGTAGTCGCGGTCTCCGCGCTGTTTCTGGCCGTAACCTGGCCTTTCCTGAAACCTCTCCTGCTCGGCGCATTGCTGGCCGGATTATGCCACCCACTTTATCAGTGGATTACGCGGCTGCTCCGAGGTCGGCGATCGCTTGGTGCGATCATCACTCTCGTGATTCTTTTCATTGTCGTGGCTGGGCCATTGAGTGCATTTCTCGGAGTGGTCGTGCAACAGGCACTGACCGTGAGCAATCAAGCGATTCCTTGGGTGCAACAACACTTCGGCGCTGCCAGCACTTTCAACGCACACGATTGGCTCGTGCAAAGGTTTCCGGCCCTGGCGGATCACGTGCCAAGCCAGGAACAACTGGTCGAGAGTGTCGGCGCAGCTGCGAAATCCATCGGAGGCTTTTTGGTAACAGTGGCATCGCGAATGACGGCTACCACGGCCGCTTTTCTTTTGAATCTCTTTGTCATGGTTTATGCGATGTTTTTCTTTCTCAAAGACGGCGAGAAAATCCTGGAGAAAATTTTCTATTACATGCCGCTGAGTGACGAGGACGAGGCGCTCATGCTGCAGCGATTTGCGTCGATCACTCGTGCGACCGTCAAGGGAACGCTCGTAATCGGCATTATTCAGGGTGCGCTTGCGGGTTTCGCATTCTGGGTAGCGGGCATCGATGGCGCGGCGTTCTGGGGCACGATCATGGCGATCCTTTCGATTGTCCCGGGAATAGGCGCGGCGCTCATCTGGGTACCGGCCGTGATCTATTTGATTGTGACCGGTCAGCTTCTGGCCGGACTGCTCTTGTTCGCCTGGTGCGCCGCGGTCGTGGGAACGATTGATAACATTCTGCGTCCGATCCTCGTCGGGAAAGATGCCAAAATGCCGGATCTTCTAATTCTGATCGGTACACTCGGCGGGCTATTTCTTTTTGGACCAATCGGGTTCATTGTTGGACCAATCGTATGCGGCTTATTCCTAACGGTGTGGGACATCTACGGTGCCACTTTCAAAGATGTCCTGCCGCCGGTGAAACGGCTACAATCTGGAATCGTCAACGAATCGGATTCTGAAGCTTAAACTCGAACTTTGAACCGAATCCAATTACCGTCACCGATAAATGAGCAACTCCTTCGAAAGTACGCGTGCGCCTGAACCAGTTGGTGCGTTCCCGCACGCAAAACGCGTCGGCAATTTGCTTTTCCTCTCCGGGATCGGCCCTCGCCTGCGGGGTAGCAAGGAAATTCCGGGCGTGACGCTCGACTCGGCAGGCAACGTGGTCAGTTACGATATCGAAACGCAATGTCGCACCGTGTTCGAAAATGTGCGACTCGTGCTCGAAGACGCCGGGGCTAATTGGAACGACATCGTCGATGTCACCGTTTTCCTGACGAACATGAAAAAGGATTTCCCGATCTACAACAAACTTTACGCCGAACATTTTGCCGGTGATGGCAAACCGAATCCAACACGTACGACGATTGAAGTCGGCGCGTTGCCGACGCCGATTGCTATCGAGCTCAAAGTGATTGCGGCGACAGCGTAGGCACACGCTCTCGTTCCTGTCATTCCGAGCAAAGTCGAGGAATCTCGCTATTTTTGCTTTCGATTACGAGCAGGATCAAGAGCATGAGCAGGAGTCAGCCGTTTCGCATCATTGCCGCAGATCACACCGGGATCACAGTCTCGAACCTTGAGCGGTCACTGGCATTTTGGCGCGACGTTCTCGGCTTCGAGCTTTCACATACGGCACATCAAACCGGCGAAATGGCCAGTGAGATCACAGGAGTCGCGGGTGCTGAGATCAAGCTCGCGGTCGTAAAAACGCCCGGCGGACACAAGATCGAACTGCTCGAATATATCGCGCCGGCGGACCGTAAGCGGCATGTCACTTTTCGGCCATGCGACGTCGGTTTCGTGCACGTCGCGCTTATCGCCGATAACCTGGACGCGGTTTTGAGAGCGATCAACGCGTCCGGTTGGAAAGCTGCCGGTAAACCGCAAACTCTTCGGTCGGGTCCGAACGCCGGCAAGCGGGTCGTATACGTCCGTGATCCAGACGGCACGACCATCGAATTCATGCAGCAACCTTAGTTGAAAGTTGAGACCTGATAGTTAATGGCTTCAGACTCCGCGCTGCGTTTGAATTCAGCGTTGGACGTTCGGCGTTCGGCGTTCCACCTTTGCCGCTAACGTCCATGACTTTCTCCGCTGACGAGCAATTCGCACTGCAGCTGGATTCCGAGGATCCGCTGCGGCATTTTCGGCAGAAATTTCATCTCCCGCTTGGCAAAGATGACAAACCGCTGATCTATTTTGCCGGCAATTCGTTAGGCCTAATGCCAAAGGCGGCCCGGGCGATTGTCGAAGAAGAATTAGACAACTGGGCGAAGCTTGGCGTCGACGCGCACCACGCGACCAGCACGCCGTGGTACACCTATCATGAAGCATTGCGCGAACCAACCGCGCGGCTTGTTGGCGCGAACCCGTTGGAGGTGATCTGCATGAACAGCCTCACGGTGAACCTTCATCTCATGCTGGCGACGTTTTATCGGCCCGACAAATCGCGTTTCAAAATCTTGATGGAAGAGCCTGCGTTTCCTTCCGACACCTATGCGATCAAAACGCAGATCGCGCATCATGGGCTCGATCCAAGAGACGCGCTCATTCTCTCGCGCGCGCGCAAAGGCGAGTTCACAATCCAAACGGAAGATATCGTCGATCTTATCGAGAAGAACGCTGGTCAACTCGCAGTGGTGATGCTCGCCGGCGTGAATTTCTTCACGGGTCAATTGTTCGATATCGAGAAGATCACGGCCGCAGCACGGAAACGTGGCATCGTCGTTGGGTTCGACCTTGCCCATGCCGTCGGGAACGTGCCACTGACATTGCACGATTGGAACGTCGACTTTGCTGTCTGGTGTTCGTATAAATATCTGAACGCAGGCCCCGGCGCAGTCGCAGGTGCATTCGTGCACGAGCGTCACGCGACCAACACGAAATTGCTGCGGCTCGCCGGCTGGTTCGGCAACGATCCGAACACGCGGTTCCGATTACATCTGGAACCAGAATTTGTCCCAGTCGCATCGGCCGATGGCTGGCAGATCAGCAATCCGCCGATTTTTGCGATGGCACCATTACGCGCCTCACTCGTGGTGTTCGATGATGCGGGTGGAATGGAAGGCCTTCGCGCAAAGTCGACCGGGCTTACCGGCTATCTCGAATTCTTGTTAACGAAGATTGGATCGAAAAAATTTACTGTCATCACACCGCGTAATCCTGATGAGCGCGGTTGCCAATTGTCGATCCTGGCACATGAGCACCCGAAAGAATTGTTAAAGGAGCTCGAAGCCGCCAGTGTGAAATGCGATTTTCGCGAACCCAACGTCATCCGCGTGGCCCCCACCCCCCTCTACAACACATTCCACGAGGTCTGGCGTTTTGCGAAGATCCTGGCTCAGCATCAATAGTAGCTCTGTCGATTACCGTACAACAGCCTCTCTACGGATTCTTGCGTTGAAGGGCGACTGCGAACGGATGCAGCTCTGCGGTCATCAATCCGCCCGCGACGGCTGGATCTTCTTGCATGAATTTTCTCGCTGCGTCTTCATCGGGCGCCTCAAAAATCGCTATGCCAAAGGTCTTGTCGCCCGGTTCTGATGTTCGCCCGGCAAGAATCAATTGACCAGACTTAGCGGCCTCCTGGAACCGAGCAAAATGCCGCGCGAGCGCGGCGTTGTCTTCTTTCGTCCAAGCTGAATCCGCATATAAGCGCGGAACGAGGCGCAACACATAAATGAACTGCTTCGGCTTGTCAGCTTTTGGTTCTTGCGCGGTCAGCGATTGTACGATTGCGAAAATGCAAATGAGCGGAACGAATAGTTGGCGAGATCGGCCTTTCATATAGAGATAAGCCACACTGTACGCTCAGCGGACTTGATGCGAGCTTTCTTCGCGTTGGGCGAATGCCGCTGAGGGACTCGTCTAATACGGGGTGAGAGTCATTGACTCAGCAGGCTTGAAGCGCCAGCAGGATCGTCCCGCATAATAACGGCGAAGCTTCTCGTTTTCGGTCTGGCCCAGGTCCAGCGCCCAGATCACCGGAGCGGCGTCGATGTTCGCTGGGTTATAGATCCATTCTTGATGCGGACTGGGCAGCCCCGCATAGCTGACAAAGATTACGTGCTGGCCTGGCTGCTTCTTCAGCAAATCCTGTTCAATGTTTTCCTTTTGCGCGTTTTGCGCGTTGCTCGCTTGAATCTGATCCGCTGTCCGACGCTTCGCAGTCGCTTCTGCCTCTGAGGCAATCATCACTGCAAATACCGCAACCGGCATTGCACTCACCAGGAAACGACCAACTCGGCGCCCGTGATACTTCCATTGCCCGAGATAACGCATCGACTCCGCCACGAGTATTAACAGCACCGCTAGAAATGGCCCTGCGTAGTGCGGATACCACCACACTTCAATCAGCGATGCTGCACCGATGACTGCCGTCAGGATTAGGGCAAACCGCGTTCTCTTTGAACGCCACACCGCCGGCATAAACACCACGACCGGCAGCAACCAGATGAGGTTGCCGTAGTAGTAACGTAGCAGAGTGAGCCAATCCAATGGGCGGTCAATAAAAAGATGCCAACTCCGCGCGCGCTCGTATGTTTCGCGATTCCTCGACTCTAGATTGAAATGCCGAAACGTTCGCGGGGCGGTGGAAGTCGGCACAATCGAAAAGGGAGGGACAACTTCGTATTGCTCGTAATACTCCCGGTATGGGAGGCGCAACGCATGACCGGTGACACGGTAATTGTCATACGCGAGCCAGGAAGCGCCCAAAAGGCCGGTAATGACGATCGGCAACCAGACGCGCGCCGTGCGGTCTGCCATACCTAGCGCGATGAGTGCTGGAGCAACAAGCAGCAATCCCTCAAACGGCCGTGCCAAAATCACAATCACTGCGCCGATTCCAAAAAGCCACGCGTAACGCCACTGCTTTGCGCGGACGATGCGAACCCATGCACCAATCACCAGCGTACCACCAATTGCGGTAACTGCCCCTCCCCAGTAGCTGTTCATCCAGTAGCTGAAAAGACAAAGATCGAGACCGATGAATGCGCCCAACAACGCCCAGCCCGGGGGCAGCCACCCTTGCAGCGCCCAGCAGAGTGCTGCGGCCAGCATACCTGCACTCAACCAAACGCCGAACCAGGGATGCCCGACGAGCAACTGTCCTACTGCCAATGCAAGCCCCTGCGCAGGTGGGAACCGAGAGGCGTAAGTAGGTTGTTGAAGGATATAGGTGCTTTCGAAGAAGTGCCAAAGCGGATGCGCTGGATTCGTTAGGCGGCCGTGTGAAAAAGTGTCAGCTTGCAAAAGATAGCTAAACTCATCGTAGATGGACGGTTTGGGGATCGGCCAGATTGGGAGAAGTGCTGCCCGCAGCGCGAGCACGAACACGCCCAATCCGACCCAACTTAAAGTCTTGTGACGAGCAAGAGCGGATAGCCCACGCATACATTTCTGCCACAAACCGTGCCATCTAGGCGGCACGCTTTTTGCAAAAGTGCCGAAAATTCCGATCAATACTGCGCAATAAACGAGCTGACGGAGGTGCATATCACGAAAACGCTGTGTCTATCATCAGCTTTGCTTAAACACGAGCCGCATTCACACGCACTGAATGCGGCCCATGTTGCGATTGGAGAGTGATTTTAACGATTGGTTGCACTAAAAGGGGAATCAAATGCAGTCCGTAGATCAGACCCAGGCTATTGAAGTGTCAGTAGTCATTCCCTGCCTTAACGAGCAGGATACTTTGGCACATTGCATCGAGAAAGTGCGGAAAGCTTTCCGCGAGCATAACATCGCGGGCGAAATTCTGGTGGCGGACAATGGGAGCACCGATTTGTCTCGAACCATCGCCGAGCATGAGGGAGCGCGCGTCGTAACGGTCAAAGAACCCGGCTATGGCAGCGCATTGATGGGAGGAATTGCCGCAGCGAACGGCCGATTCATCGTTATCGGGGACGCGGACGACAGCTATGATTTCCTCGAGCTCCCGAAGATCGTAGAAAAATTGAGAGAAGGCTTCGACCTCGTCCAAGGATGCCGGCTTCCTGCCGGCGGTGGTTCGATCCAACCCGGGGCGATGCCATTTTTACATCGTTGGATTGGCAATCCAGTTTTTTCCTTTCTCGCACGAAGATGGTTCCGCGCGCCGATCAACGACGTTTACTGCGGTCTGCGTGGTTTCACCAGGGCCATGTACGAACGGCTTGACCAGCGTTGCACAGGTATGGAGTTCGCCACGGAGATGATCATTAAAGCCAGTTTGCGCGGCGAAAAAATCGCCGAGGTGCCCATTACTCTGCACCGCGACGGACGCACATCGCACGCGCCACATCTGAAAACATTTCGAGACGGCTGGCGCACATTTCGTTATTTTTTGATGTGCAGTCCGCGCTGGTTGTTTCTGATCCCCGGCGGCGCCTTTATCGCCTTTGGTTTGCTTGGTTATCTGGTCGCCATGCCGGGCTTGCGGATCGGGCATAGCACGTTCGATGCTCACACGTTGTTGTTCGCTAGCCTCGCCATCTTGTGCGGCTATCAATGGATCCTTTTCGCCCTTTTCGCCAAAACGTTCGCCGTTACCGAGGGGTTCCTTCCACCAGACCGGCACTTGACACGGTTTTTCGAAGTCGTGAATTTGGAAAAAGGTCTGGTCGTAGCAGCCCTCGCGATCCTCGCGGGGGGCTGTTTGTTGCTGGCCGCAATTTGGCAATGGTGGCTCACAGGTTTTGGCCACCTGGATTACGCTCGCACGATGCGATTGGTCGTGCCCGGCGCAACGCTCGTCGCCCTTGGCTTTCAAACGGTTTTCTCCAGTTTTTTCGTCAGCATTCTTGGCATGCGCCGAAAATGAGTCTGTTTCAGCTGACGCGCCACTAGGCATGCGGTTATCGTTGCAATTGTACTCGAGAAGTGCGAAAAGCCTGACCAACGAATGAAGATGTCGAAAATGATACGCCGTGTTGTCTGGGTTGCTGTATTCCTCGTTCTGATCGATTCGGCCTGGGCGAAAGACGAGCGATCGATCAAGGATTTGAGCAAGGCCTTGGCAGGGCTCGCGCGTGATGTCGATCCTGCCGAGGCTGAGCAAATATCGGTGATTGCTCACACCACGGCGCGCAGTCTCGCACGCGAGTATCACGTCGTTCTAAACCCGGAATTTCAAGCTTTTCTGGTTAACGTCGGCGCACGGAAGCGCGGCTGGTGCGGTCATTGGGCGGCCGATATCGGAGCGCATTTGAAAGAACTCAAACCCAGGACGCTGGTTCTTCACTGGGGTGTGGCCTACGATCACACATCGAGCGAAAACAATTGCCTGGTAGTGACTGCGCGTAACCAGCCTTTCAAGGACGGAATCATCCTCGACGGCTGGCGGAGGGCCGGCAGATTATTCTGGTGCCGTGTCATAAAAGATGACGAATACGAGCTGGAGCAGCATTACGGTCATTCCGGGATCACAGCATGGAAAGAGAACATGCAGTGGAGCGCCTGGCTGCAGGATTACGAGCCAGGCAAATCCAAGTCAAAAAGAGCGACGAATGACAAAGCCAACGAAGCCAGTTCGGCGCGCGAAGAGCGGGCTAGCAACAGCGATTCAAGGCAGCCGGCGACGCAATAGCGTGCGCATAGGACGACCCGCAGCACTTCGCCGCTGTCGCTCAAACCGCAGGTTGCCAAATAAAGAAAAATTTATCGTTATTGGGCACGCTTGCCTCGGTACTGTTTTGCTTCGAGCTCTTGTTATCCATCCGCTAGTTCCTTTTTTCTTTCCTGGCTTCCTGATTAGTAGATTCTTAATGAGTGGCGAAGTTTGTACTGATTGGTAGCGGGCTCGCTGGCGGGTTACTCGCAGCGTATCTGGGACGCCGCGGGTACGATGTCGATCTGTACGAACGCCGGGCTGATCCGCGCGAAGGCAACATCGTAGGGGGCCGCTCGATTAATCTGGCAATTTCGACGCGCGGGATTCATGCACTCGAACAAATCGGGATCGCTGACGAAGCGTTACGGCACGCGATCCCGATGCGTGGCCGGATGATTCATGAAAAATCCGGCGCGTTGCATTTTGCGCCTTATGATGTCGATCCCAAGAAATGCATCAACTCGATCGAGCGCGCTTCACTTAACACCACGGTAATCGAAGCGGCGCAGCGCTATCCAAATCTGCGCGTGCATTTCAGTCACAAATGCACCGACGTCGATCTGACCGGAGCGGTCTGCCATTTGGAAACAGATACCGGCAAATTGATCGTGCGTGGCGACGCAGTGATCGGAGTGGATGGCGCATTCTCCGCGGTGCGCGCTTGCATGCAGCGAAACATCGACAATTTTCAATACAACGAGAGCTATCTCGCACATGGTTACAAGGAGCTGACAATTCCGCCTGCGCCGGACGGGTCATGGCAAATCGAGAAAAACGCCCTCCACATTTGGCCGCGCAAAAGCTTTATGATGATTGCGCTTCCAAACCCGGACGGCTCGTTCACCTGCACACTTTTTTGGGAGTTCGAAGGACGGCGCAGCTTCACCACAACAAAAACGGACGACGATGTCCGGCACTTCTTCGATGAAGAATTTCCGGACGCCGTTCCCCTGATGCCGACACTCCTTGAAGATTTCAAGAACAACCCAACTGGCTCGCTTGTGACGATTCGTTGCGCGCCGTGGTATTACCGCGACCGGGTCTGCCTGCTCGGCGATGCGGCACATGCGGTTGTTCCATTTTATGGCCAGGGAATGAACGCCGCATTCGAAGATTGCATCGTGCTCGATGAGTGCCTGCATAAATTTGCCGACAACCGCGAGAGCGCATTTGCCGAATATTTCGAGCGCCGAAAAGAAAATGCCGACGCACTCGCCGATCTGGCGATCGGGAATTTTATTGAGATGCGCGATAAAACCGCGTCGAGGACATTTCGCGCGAAAAAGAAACTCGACCACCTGCTCGAAGCTGCGCTGCCTGGTGTGTATCTGCCGCTTTATACGATGGTCACCTTCACCCGCGTCCCGTACGCGCAAGCAGCGCGCCGTGCTCGTCTGCAAGACCGAATTCTTTACACCGCTCTCGCCACTCTTGTCTTGCTCGGAATCCTGGTGCTCACAGTTTTGCTCGGCCGTTATCAGCGGCAATGAAATCGATGTAACCTGTCGAGTTTTAACGGGCCGCTTTTTTACGCTTGCGATTCGGTCGAGCGCCTCTGGAGCCAACGCGCTGATGAGCTTCCTGTTCCAAGATTGCGACGACCTTATTGAAACCCTTGATATCGGCGGCGCTAACGCGGCGGGCAACGGCTCGTTCCAGTGCGGATAAATGACGCTGGACACGGTGCGCCAGCCTTCGCCCATTTGCCGTTAGTCTCACGACGAACGTGCGGCGATCTGTTTCGCCGACTGCGCGTGTGACCAATCCGCGTCTTGCCAGTCGATCGAGAATGCTGGTTAAAGTCGATCTCTTGTGCGCGAGGCCGCGGTGGAGATCGGCTACGTTCGCCCGGCGGGAGTGAGCAAGCAGCGCTAAAATATGCGCTTCCCCTTGCGTCAACCCGCGCTGCTTCAGGTCGTCAAGATAAAGACCGATTCGGTGCGTCGCACGGTGGACTGGATGAACAAGTCGCAATGGCATCGATTGAAAGCGGCTTCAGATCCGGTTCCACCCATGAAGTTCGCGCTTCGTCACTGAAAAGCCGCCCGGCCGAATAGTAAGCGAGTGGAAAATTCTTTTCCAGCAATTGCGGATTTGCATGCACGATCTCTTCCAGGCGTTCTCCGCGACTGGCTGCATACGCATAAGAAAGAAGATGCACCCAAAATAATGTCATGGTCTCGTGATAATTCTCCGGTTTGCCGGCGGCCGCGGCGAATCGGCGCAACGTATGGCGCATCTTGTTCGCAGCGTGCTGTACCGATGGAGATTCGGCGAGATACACCCACGCTACGTGCAAATGCGAAGCATGATGGAAATCCTTGATCTCGCCTCGCTCGAGCGCGCGCGTCAATTTCACATCAGTCATGGACACCACCCTTCGCCAGTGCTGCGTTGATGGCCGTTTGCCAATGAATCCGCTGTTCCTCCGCCCAATGTGCGTCCAGTTTGGCGACCTCGGCATTCCCATCCGGCGTCAACGCAGAACGCCGATACGTTATCGTTGCTTTGCAGTGTTGTTCGCTGTCGGGAACAACGCAGATCTTAATCTCATTAGCGGTGAACGCCGGGGTCACAACTACGTACTCCACCCGGCCGTTCCTAACGTCGTATGTCGTGAGTAGCCAGAGTCGATCCCTGCCGTGGCTGGGGCTCGTAGTGAATACGACGCCCTCGCGCTGTACGCCCTCTGCGGGGTGAATGAAACGCGGCGACCAATCTGGCGCCCATTCTGCCTCGCGTACCGGTCCAAAAAACGGTGTTACATCCGGGACCGAGCCGTTCAATTCGATTGTGAAAGATTGTGTCCGCTGTTCGACCACCGCCGTCCCGGCTTCTCCAGCCAATGCCGCTTGAACTAGCGCAACGCCCCACGTCCATTTTGTAAAGTAGGTATTCATATTCTATTACGATATCGTAGTATCCGATTTCGTCAACAGTAGAATTTGCTAGTCGATTTTTTCGAGATGGATGGGTGAAGCGTGCGATAAAACGGTGAACGGCACCAGCTCGGACGAAAAAGAAGGTCCGTGATCTACTCGAGGAGGTTTTGCGCTGGCGGCCCTTCTATCGCCTCAGTTAGTTCATTTGAATTGTAAGGAGCCACGCGGGCTTGGTATTCTGCCGTGGTGCACCCACCAACTCGCCTGCTTTCTTTTCTCGTTTATTAGCGCCCTGCTTTTCGCCCCGTTTCTGTGCGCACAGGACAATCTGCTGAACGATCCTGATTTGAACGAGATGTTAAAGGAGGCGCAGGAAATGCAAAAGGAAACCAAGAAACTTCAGAAGCCGGCGTCGCCGGACGCAAAAAAGAAACTCGCCGAACTGCTGTCGCAAGCGAAAGAAGAGGAAGCGCGGCAGGACGAGCAGGAAAAACGTGATAAGGAGAAACTACAGGCCGCGCTGAAGAAGCAACTCGAAGCGCCGGGAGCGGTCGTGTTACCCGATTGGACACCGGCCACGCCAGAATTCAAGGCTGCCGGCGCGCCAGCGAAAAAAATCGTAGATGACGAAGTAAAAATCGTTCAGACCGGCACCTCATCTCTTACTCCAGAGAAAATAGCGGACAGCTGGCAAGCGACGGCGGGCGCAGCGAACAATCTCAATCAGAGTCTTAACAAGATCAATGTTAACGGCAAGATCACGAGGATCTTGTTTCTCAGCACGCGCACCGATCCCAGGCTGGAAGTGGAACTCGAGGCTAGTCGCGAGCCGGACAGTAACATTACACAGGTCGAAATCTCCTCGCCGTTGCCGAAACCGGATATCGAAAGCGAGTAAGACGTCACTTGGCAGGACGCGGGAGCTTGCAATTCGTCTGAGGCAGGATTAACAAGACCATACTATGGCCGATACATACGTTCCAATGATCAGCTCCGGCGTTGCAGGGCCACTTGGCATTCTGCACCTTCCACGGCTCTGGCTGAAAGTCTCTCTTGAAGAGCAGGGTAAACTCGCATCCGGTTACCCGGGCATCGGCAGAGGCTTTGACGCAATGATTTGTGCTGCGCTCGGGCTCGAAGAGCAGGCGGTCAAAGACTGCATAAAACAAAATAAACCGACCTATCCCGAATTCGAAGCCTGGGTAAAGAAAAACGCTAAGTCACTCAATCGAGACGCGATTGAAAAGCATAACGCCGCGGTGCGCGGCTACATTCACGACGATGAAACGCGCAAGGGTGTTTTGGGTGCATGCGGCCTTGCGGATGACGCTTCAGCTCCGAAAGACGCTGTGAACCTAAACAATCTCGACGATTGGTACGAGTTTCATCGAGCGGTACTGGCATAGAATGCAATCTTGGGCGGGCAGAGACCGGCGCTACAGAAATCTGTAATTAAGGCGCCTGACGACGAGCGGCGCGATTAGCGCATTGACGCGAACGTAGGCGGCGTGGAGCATTCTCAAATGCCATCGACACAGTCCAGCGTAGCACCGACATTTCGCAAAACGACTGAGACGTTCACAGCTGGCGCAAGGAGCTTGGCACAACGCTATTTTGTCTCCCCGGAGATTTTTGCGCAGGAACAAAGGAAGATTTTTTCCGAGCATTGGATTTTGGTCGGGCACCAGAATCAGATCGCAAGAGCCGGTGATTATTTCATCGCGGAAGTCGCCGGTGAAAGTTTGATCGTCGTACGGGATCAAAGATCGATGATCCGCGGCTTTTACAACGTTTGCCGCCATCGCGGGACGCGGCTCCGGGAAGATCAAAGCGGACATGCGTCAGCGATTCAGTGTCCTTATCACGCATGGACCTATGGACTCGACGGGCGATTGCTTGGCGCGCCGCACATGGATGGTGTTCCCGGGTTTGATAAAGCTGATTATTCACTGCATCCTGTGAATCTCGGTTTGTGGGAAGGATTCATCTTCGTAAATCTGTCGGATTCCCCTACTCCTCTGGACAAATGGTTCGCGCCGCTAGCAGGAAAATTCCCGCATTGGAATTTGCCGAAGCTGGGTTCAGTGAAACGGATCGATTACGAAGTACAGGCAAATTGGAAGCTGATGTTCGAAAATTATTCGGAGTGCTATCACTGTCCGGGCGTGCATCCCGCGCTCTCGAAATTATCGCCGTACGATTCAGCGGAGAATGATCTGACTGAAGGACCTTTCCTGGGAGGATTCATGCGCATCACGAAAGGCAACAGTCTGACCATGAGCGGTAAATCTTGTGCATTGTCAGTGGGCGATTTCGGCGAGGAAGATTTTCATCGCGTTTTTTACTATTCTATCTTTCCGAACATGCTGCTCAGCTTGCATCCGGACTACGCGATGGTGCATCAGCTTCGTCCGCTGTCGCCGGACCGAACGCTGATTCTGTGCGATTGGTTTTTTCATCCCGAAGCGTTCGAGCGAGAAGATTTCAAGCCGGAGGATGCGATTGAATTCTGGGACATGACTAACAAGCAGGACTGGCGGGTGTGCGAGTTGAGCCAGCAAGGCATTGTCTCGCGCGCATATGAACCGGGCCCCTACTCGCCGCGTGAGAGCATCCCGGCGGCGTGGGACCGTTATTATCTTCGCTTCATAAATTGAAGCGAAGAAACGCTGCTGAATGAAGACTGAACAGGGGGCGCTTTGTCATCCGGCATCAAACATCTCTCATGGCTTCGCCACGTTGAAGCGTTAAATCGTTGAAACGTTAAAGCGTTGCAGCGAGCATGCACTTATGCCTTCGCTTACGTATGCGAGTTACCTCGATCTGGAGAAGCTGCTTACGCTTCAGAAACCGCGCTCAAGTCCGCCGGAACACGATGAGATGCTCTTCATCATTATTCATCAAACGTACGAGCTGTGGTTCAAGCAGTTGCTGCATGAGTTTGAAAAGATAAATCGAGACTTTTCAGCGGGCGATCTTTTCGGCGCTATTCACGCATTCAAACGTGTGCGCACAATCATGAAGGTCTTGGTCGCCCAAGTGGATATTCTTGAAACGATGACGCCGTCGTCGTTCTCAAGTTTTCGGGACCGGCTCGAGACGGCGTCGGGATTTCAATCCGTGCAGTTTCGAGAAATTGAATTCGCGCTGGGATACAAACGCGCATCGACGCTCCATTATCTGAAGCCGGATTTTCCAGGGTACGATCGGTTACAGAAACTGCTTGGCGAACGGAGCGTGGTCGATCATTTCTATGATTTTCTTGCCACGCGCGGTGCGCAGATTCCGGCAGACTTGAAGAATCGCGACGTGACCAAACCAAATGAAGCCGATCAGCGCGTGCAGGAGGAAATTCTGCGGCTCTATAAGAATTCACCTGAATGCTCGATTCTCTTCGAATTGATGACCGATTTTGACGAAGGACTGCAGGAGTGGCGGTACCGGCATATCAAGCTGGTGGAGCGAACCATTGGCGCCAAGAAAGGTACGGGTGGATCACCTGGTGTCCCGTTCCTGAAAGAGTCACTGTTCAGGTCCGTCTTTCACGATCTCTGGGCCATCAGACACGAACTGTGAGGGCACCAAGCAAACACCGAACACTCAGCTCCGATAGATCGCGAGCAGGCACTCAACGTTTAAGGTCGAAGTCAAAGGCTTAGAAATTCGCGGGCGGTACCAGAAAGCAGTTGTGCTTTCTCTTCGGCCGAAAACTCCATCGATTCGATCAGCTGACCCGATTTGGCTTCGCCTAACGGAAACGGATAATCGGAGCCGAGAGCGACGCGTTGCGGACCAAATAGCTTGAGCAGAATTTTCAATGCCTCCGTGTCGTGAACAAGTGAATCGACATAAAACCGCGCAGGCGTTTTGTCAGTCGCCAGATAACTTCGAGGATTGATCTTGTTATCGATCGCGACCAAATCGGGGCGAACATAAAAGGCGTGCTCGATGCGACCGATGGTAAACGGAAATGCGCCGCCGCCATGAGCGAAGGCGACACGTAATTTTGGAAATCGCTCAAAAACACCGCCGAAGATCATTGAACAAATCGCAAGACAGGTTTCAGCCGGCATGCCGACGAGCCAGGGCAGCCAGTACTTAGGCATTCGCTCCTTGCCCATCATATCCCACGGATGGACAAAGATGGCGGTGTTCAATTGCTCCGCGGTTTTCCAGACAACGTCGAGCGATGGATGATCCAGGTTTCGGCAATCTAAGCCATGGCAATGTTCATTTGGGTCGACATG
>WNFX01001538.1_pt1 | contig 42567 bp, 38 predicted proteins | sample 5400111 | NCBI WGS metagenome assembly WNFX01 (sample SAMN13153363, study PRJNA577476) | soil metagenome | isolation source: 40 cm soil or saprolite under grassland replicate 1 | place: USA:California | collected 2016-06-15
GTCTGGACATTTGTTAGAGGGAGGACATTGCAATGCAGCAATATATTGACCTGCTCATCGACGCCCTCCTAGATGAGGGCTTTACGGTTGAGGAGGCCAGCAGACTGATTCAATTGCGCGAAGAGTATGAAAAGAGGCAGGCAACCGAGGAAACGAATTATCATCGTTTTGTTCGCTGGCTTATCGAACACGGTCGGATAAGCGATTGGTAGAAGGGTGGAAGGAATATCCCAGTTTGCTAGGAATACCCTTCTTATGATGAAGCACAGAAGGGAAACTCGCATTGCTTATTCGTTCTTGCGACGTTCTTTGTCAATGTAGTACAATATCAAAGCAACATTGCATTTGGAACGGCGTGGCATGTTGTGCTGCGCCGTTTTCACATTACATTCCTTTCATTCTGCTGAGCGAAGCTAGACGCGCTAGCGAACTGAGCTTGCCCTGAGCGTAGTGAAGGGTTGCAGAATGTCTTTCAATACGTTTGTAACTGTTTATTTACCTGAGTTCCACCAGGCGATACTTGAAGCCTGGGAACGTCTAGTCTGCCAGGAGGCCTCCATGAAAGCGGTTGTTATGGCCGGGGGGGAAGGATCGAGGCTAAGACCATTGACGATCAGGCGCCCAAAGCCTATGGTTCCTATTGCTGGCAAACCAGTGATGGAACATATCCTCAACCTTCTCAAACGTCACGGTATTACCGAGGTTGTAGTTACTGTTCAGTACTTAGCAAGCAATATCGAAGATTATTTTGGCAATGGTTCGCAATTAGGTATGCGTATTACCTACTCACGTGAGGATGTGCCGCTGGGAACTGCGGGTAGCGTAAAAAACGCAGAGGATCAGCTCACTGAGCCATTTATAGTCATCAGTGGTGATGCCCTGACCGACTATAATTTAACAGACATTATCAAGTACCACCATGAGAAACAAGCCATGGCTACTCTCATGCTGGCGCACGTGCTCAACCCACTGGAGTTCGGCGTCATTATCACCAACCAGGATGGTCATATCACCGAGTTCCTGGAGAAACCAAGCTGGGGAGAAGTCTTCAGCGACACGATTAATACGGGTATTTACGTCCTGGATCCGAAAATTTTCTCGTACTTTGAGAAAAACAAGCAGTTTGATTTCAGCCAGGAACTCTTCCCAATGATGCTGAAAAATGGCGATCCTCTTTACGGGTACATTGCGGAAAAAGGCTACTGGTGTGATGTTGGGAATCTCCCCGAGTATATGCGGGCCAATGCCGATGTGTTACAGGGACGTGTCGAAGCAGAAATTTCCGCGAAGAAGATAGGCGGCCATATCTGGTGCGAAGAAGGTGTTGAGATTGCGAATGACGCCCAGTTGATTGGACCGATCTACCTGGCTCACGATTGTAAGATCAAAGCTGGAGCAATTATTCACGGTCCGAGCACGATCGGTTCCTACACCATTATTGACGAGCGCGCGCAGGTAGATCGCAGCATCGTCTGGAATAATTCCTACATCGGGGAACGAGCCGAATTGCGAGGCGCCCTGGTAGGCTCATCTACCGGTATCAAGAGCAAGGCGGTTATGTTTGAAGGGTCGGTGATAGGAGATAACTCCATTATTCAGGAAGGGGCAATCATTCAACCGGACGTGAAGGTTTGGCCCGATAAAGAGATCGAAGCCGGCGCTGTAATCAACACAAGTATTATCTGGGGTTCACAGGGACGCCGTGGGCTATTTAGCCGCTTTGGAGTTACTGGACTGGTCAATGTTGATCTGACCCCTGAATTTGCCACGCAGCTGGGAGCAGCCTATGGAGCGATTCTCCCCAAAGGCTCGTTCGTGTGCATCAATCGCGATTCATTTCACCGCACACCACGCATGATTAAGCGCGCCGTGATTGCTGGCTTACCCTCGGCAGGAGTCAATGTGCATGACATCAACCAGGTTCCCATACCTGTGGCCAGGTACATCATTCGCCATTCCGATGCCGTGGGAGGCATCCACGTTCGTCTCTCACCGCATGATAAGCGGGTGATTGATATCAAGTTCTTTGACCAGTACGGCCTGGATATCAACAAAACCACTGAACGCAAACTGGAGAATCTCTTCTTCCGTGAAGATTTCCGCCGCGTTGACGTGGATGAGGTAGGCGCGATAGAAGTGCTTGAAAACGCAGAGGTACTGAATAGTTACCTGGAGGGTTTTGCAAAGGTTGTTGACCACGAAGTTGTGAAGAAACAGAAATTTCAGCTCGTGGTAGATTACGCCAGTGGAAGCACCATTCAATTACTACCGGGCATCCTCAATCGCCTGGGATGCGAACTGGTGCTTTTGAATACAAGTATGGAGGAGGCACACTTCTCGCGTTCTATAGATGAGATAGAGAAGGACTTGCAGCGCCTGGCGAATATCACTGCCAGTGTAAACGCCGACATGGGGATACGTATTGACCAGGGTGGAGAAAATATCTCGGTCGTAGACGACCGGGGGCGTATTCTCGAAGGAACAAAGATGCTGGCCGTAATGACAAGCCTGGTCCTGCGGCAGCATCGCGGCGCGACTGTGGCAGCTCCTGTTACAGTGCCGAGCGCTCTGCAACATATTGCCAAGCGCTATGAAGGGAATATACTGCACACCAAGGTATTACGACACGCGTTGATGTCCGCGGCCGGACGCGATAGCGTCGTGCTGGTTGGTGACGGTCAGGGTGGTTTTATTTTCCCCATTCTTCACCCTGTCTTTGATGGGATGCTGGCTATCGCAAAATTGCTGGAGCTGCTCGCAACCTTCCAGATGCGGCTTTCGGAAGTGGTCGATGATTTGCCAACGTACTATATGAGCAGCACGCAGGTGACATGCCCTTGGGAACATAAAGGCAAGGTGATGCGTATTCTGAGTGAGCAGTACAGAGAGCGCCGGACCAAGCCAATTGACGGCATCAAGATTGATCTGGGCAAAGAGTGGGTGCTCGTGCTACCCGATGCTGACCGGCCCCTTTTCCATGTGATTGCGGAGTCTGTTTCAAACGACCAGGCGCAGGCGCTGGCAGAGAAATATGCCCGTGTGGTGAGTGGTTTGCAGCAGTAAAAGTCTGAAAAGCCACCTCCTCTCTTCGCTCGCCCCTCGATAATGGTCATGAACAAAATAATCGGGACATCTGTAGGTGTATGGATTCCCCACATCGTCAGTGGGTAATCCATACAGTAGGGGCCGATTTATCGCGCCCACCGCCGATTTATCGGCCCTCGATATCCGTATTATTTTGTGAAACCTCATAATTGAGGGTCTACTGTTTCCGACCTGGCAACTTACTATCAGAATAGGTATCATTAAGAATACAAGGAAGTACCAATGCCCGATATTATATTGATTTTGAGTGATCTTCACCTCGCCAACGGTCAGAGTATTCTCGATGGCTTTGGCGATATACAGCAATCGGCTTTTGAAGGGTTAACGAACGCTGCATGCGGTGCCGGGCCGATGGGACACGCTGACGAAGTAGAACTCGTCATCAATGGTGATTGTTTCGATTTCCTGGTAACAGCACCTTACGATACAGGTGGTGTAAGCGATGTCTCTACGAGCCTGGAAAAGCTGCAGAAGATCATAACTGCCCATCCCAGCTTCTTTGAGGCGCTGCGCAGCTTTATTGAAACGCCCGGACGGCATGTAACTTTTATGACCGGAAATCATGATATTGAACTACGATTTGAAAAGGTGCGGGAGCTTATATATACAGCTATTGGTGGAGACCTGGTAAAGGAAAGAGTATGCTTCTGTCCCACCCGCTTCTATCGACCATTACCGGACATCTATATAGAGCACGGGAATCACTACGATTTCTGGAATCATGCTATCCGCGGCCTCTGGAACGAGGCCGGGGAACCGTTGGATCTCAATCCAAGCAGCATTGTTTTACCTGTTGGCTCATACTACTTCCAACACGCGGCCCATCTTATCAATACCAAATATGCCTACTTCGATCGTTTTGAACCATCAATGAACAGTATGCGGCAGATAGCGCTGCTCTGTCTGCTGGATCCTGCTATTATTATTGAAACAGCACAGTTAACAATGGACATGTTTTCCGAGCCACGCAAGGCATTGGCGGGCCTGGCTCCAGGAGAAGAACGGATTGCTGCCAGGCTTTTTGAGGAGACGATGATCGATTTTGCTGCTTTCCAACAAGAAATGCAGCTCCACAAGCCCGATTGGGTTGAGCCTGCAGGACTGAGCACTGAACAGATGCAGGTAACGACGATGATAGAATTCGATATGATACGAGATGCGCTCAAATTACCTCTTATTGAAGCTGTTGCAGCAATCTGTACTCCGACAACGTATGTGATGGCAGAAAGGGTAGCGGCAGGTTTGCAGGCTGTTCTAAAAAATGATCCGGCGTTGCGCTATGCTTTCGCAGGCCATACGCACATGGTGCGAATCGATCCCGTCAATAATGGAAGACAAAGCTATCTCAACACGGCTAGTTGGACGATGCGATTGGCGCTCCCCGCTCCCGGTGAGGTCAATGCTGAGTTGATTGAATGGTTTCGCCGGCCTGACTGGGAACACGTGCTATTACCAGATGAGACACAATTCACTTTTGCCATGGTTAACTCCACACCGGACGGGGCGTCGAGTGCCAGTCTCTGTGTTTGGGAAGGCGGTTTAAAGGGGAGCTATCGAGTGCTGGCATAGACTGGAGCAAAGGCGCCAGCTTGGCTCAATCGATGGAGCAAACCGGGTTTATGGTACATACGAAGGAACGAGAGCATGACAGCACAATTTGAAATCCATCACCACAACGACGCTGCTGCGTCTACCTACGGTCAGCAGCGATACAGGGAAGTATACGCTGGAGACCAGGAGTCTCAAGTGATCTCCGCAGAAGCCTCACCTACTTCCGCAACGAAGCGCAAGAAATTGGTATTGATTGATGGGCACGCCATCATTCACCGGGCCTTTCATGCCGTCCCGGAAACGCTGACGAATAGTAAAGGAGAGCACGTCAACGCCACGTTCGGCTTCACCTCAATGCTGATGAAGGCGCTGCTAGAGGAGAAACCCGATTATATTGCAATGACTTTTGATCGTCCTTCTCCAACCTTTCGGCACCTGCAATTCAGCGACTATAAGGCCCATAGACCAACGTTGCCCGATAATATGCGGCCGCAGTTCGCACGTATCCGCGAGGTTGTCGAGGCATTTGGCATCCCTATCTACGAAAAAGACGGCTTTGAGGCAGACGATGTGCTAGGGACCCTGTCAGTGCAGGCCACGCAACTGGGGGTTGAGACGATTATCTACACGGGCGATATGGATACGTTGCAGCTTGTCAATGAACATGTTGTGGTTAAGGTAGCAAAACGAGGCATCACTGAGATCACGGAATATGACGAAGAGGGCGTTAAGAACCGCTATGGCTTTGAACCAGAGAAGTTGCCCGACTTCAAAGGACTGGTGGGAGATAAATCCGATAATATACCCGGTGTGCCTGGAATTGGCGAGAAAACGGCAAGCAAACTCATCGCAGACTATGGAAGCCTGGAAAATATACTGGCGCATGTAGACGAGTTAACACCGAAAGAGCAGAAATTGCTGCGTGAGAAAGGCGAGCAGGCCAGGCAGTCTAAAATGCTCGCCACTATTGTGTTGGATGTGCCGGTACAACTCGACCTCGAGGCCTGCCTGCTCAAGCATATGAATCGCGAAAATGTGCTGGCAATCTTTCGTGAGTTGGAATTTCGCACATTGGTGGAGAAGGTACTATCACTCCTTCGCGAACTTGGTGTAGCTCAGGGAGAAGAGGACAAAGAGACTTCCAATGGCCACGAGAGTGATACGGCGTCTAAAGCAGTAGTACAAGAGAAAGCTGAGCCAATTCTCGGACAGGAAGAAGATTTATTACTGGCTCCGCCAGTTGGTATTGTCCCCATTTCGGCACCGCCTCCTCCGCCAACGGCGAGTGACTCAGGTAGTCAAGCCGGTACGCCTGCTAAGATGGAAGTGGGCGAAAGAAGTGTGGAGGGAGAGGGAGCTGAGGCTGGGCAGGCACAAAGAGTGGATGGACCTGAACAATTGAATCTCTTCGGATCGGATGTACCAGCGCAGGAAGTTGTGCGAAAATTGCGATTACCGAGCCTCCCCAGTACCCCCGGAGAGCCACGAGGAACGCCCATCCACATTATACATGAGGAGAAGGTGAAGTCGACCAGCACGATGATCGTGAACAGCGAAGATGCACTGCAGGTGCTCATCAAGAGCATATACGATGCCAGGGCCGTCGCATTGGATACGGAGACGACGTCCGATGATCCATGGCATGCAGAGCTCGTTGGGATTTCGTGCAGCATGGCGGCTGGCGAGGCTTACTATATCCCTGTTGGACACACGTACACCATTGAAAACCAGGCTCCTGGAGCTCAATTAGCGAAGCCGTATGTACTGGAAAAGTTACGCCCGGTGCTTGAAGATCCAACAGTAAAGAAGTACCTGCACAATGCAAAATACGATATGCTGATCCTGGATCGCAATGGGATCTCGTTGCGCGGGTTGGCTTTTGATACGATGTTAGGAGCCTATTTAACCGATCCTGGAAGGCGTGGGCTAGGATTGAAAGACCAGGCTTTTCAGCGTCTGGGAATAGTGATGACACCCATCTCAGAGCTTATCGGCACTGGCAGCAAAATGATCAGTATGGCACAGGTTCCGATACGCCTTGCAGCAGACTACGCGGGTTCCGATGCTGACATGACATTCCGCCTCGTCGAGCCAATTCAAAATGAACTCCGTCGCCACGGCTTATCAGACCTCTACTATAATATCGAACAGCCACTCCTGCCGGTCCTGCTAAAGATGGAAATGTATGGTGTGGCGCTTGACGCTGGCTTTCTTACAGTTTTGGAGAAAACACTTGGCGAGCAGATTAGCCGGCTTGAGCATGAGATTTATGACTCTGTAGGCCACCAATTCAATATCAACTCAACAAAGCAGCTTGGAGAGATCCTTTTTGGTGAGCTGAAACTGCCTTCTGGCAGGAAAACGAAGACGGGCTATTCGGTTAGCGCGGATGTAATAGAGAGTTTACGGGGCAAACATCCAATGGTCGATTCTTTGTTAGAATATCGCCAGTTGTCCAAGCTCAAATCGACGTATGTTGACGGCTTATTAGCCTTGATGGACCCCGTAACGGGCCGGGTACATACGTCTTTCAATCAGACTGTGGCTTCTAGCGGGCGTCTCTCGTCAAGTAACCCGAACCTGCAGAACATTCCTGTACGGACAGAGGTTGGGCGGCAGATACGACGCGCCTTTATTGCCGACCCCAGCTATGTCCTGCTCACCGCCGACTACTCGCAGTTCGAACTACGAATCCTGGCGCATATTACCCATGAGCCACGTTTGGTCGAGGCTTTTAGCAAGGGCGAAGATATTCATACGATTACAGCAGCCTCCCTCTTCAATGTTCCCGTTGCAGAGGTAACGAAGGATCAGCGCAGGTTGGCAAAAACGGTCGTGTATGCGGTCCTCTATGGGCAGTCGGCCTTTGGCCTGGCTCAGATTACAGGCATGAGCAATGCTGAGGCAGCAGAATTTATTAAACGTTACCATGAAACTTTTCCCAACATCAAGGGATATGTGGATAGTACGCTCAACCAGGCCCGTATCCAGGGTTATGTCAACACACTTTATGGACGGAAGCGCTTCTTCCCTGAGATGCAAAGGCTTCCTTTTAACGAGCGGCAGGCGCTTGAACGTGAAGCCATCAATATGCCCATTCAGGGTGGCAATGCCGATCTTATCAAGATTGCGATGATTCGCATCCAAAACGCACTCGAAGAGAAAAAGCTGAAGACGAGAATGATTTTACAGGTGCATGATGAACTCGTCTTCGAGGTTGCTGTCGAGGAGCTTGAGCGAGTAAAACGTACGATAAAAGCCATGATGGAAGGGGTAGCTGCATTAGACGTACCGACACGTGTTGAGATGAAGGTCGGAAAGAACTGGTACGAAGCAGAACCAATGGAATAAATTAAGGAGCATTTTTCATGCGATTATCGCGTTTAATACAACAATTACCACCGTACCATTTTGCCGATGCGAAGAAGAAGATTGCGGAACGCAAGGCAGCAGGCGTTGACGTCATCAGTCTCTCAATGGGCGACCCAGACTTGCCCGCGCCCCAGGCAGTAATTGACCGCCTGTGCTATAGTTTGCAGAATCAAGAAAATACGCGCTATCCAGAGTATTTTGGGATGCGCGCGCTGCACGAGGCTATCGCGGACTGGTTTGAGCGACGATTTGCGGTGCGCCTGACGCCAGAACGCCATATTTTGCCACTGCTCGGCTCAAAGGAGGGGCTGGCTTATGCCGCTGCTGCCGTGCTCAATGCGGGAGATATAGCATTGATTCCAGACCCGTATTATCCTGTGTATCTCACTGCAAGCACAAGCGTCGGCGCCCAGCCCTATATGCTGCCTCTACTGGAAAAAAATGGCTATCTTCCAGATCTCGAGCAGATCCCAGCAGATGTCCTGGCGCAGTCCCGTCTCTTGTGGTTAAACTATCCCAATAACCCAACGGCGGCCAATGCCGACCGCCGTTTTTTTGAGCAGGCCGTTGCCTTTGCACAACGCCATAACCTGGTGATTATTCATGACATGGCTTATGCGGAGGTCTTTTTTGATGATTTCCGTCCAATGAGTATCCTGCAAATCCCCGGGGCCAGCGAAGTAGCGGTTGAACTGCATTCGTTGAGCAAGACGTATAATATGGCTGGATTCCGGGTAGGGATGGCTATAGGCAACGTGGAGCTGATTGAGGCTGTTGGACGTTTAAAGAGTAATATTGATAGCGGAATGTTTCGGCCTGTGCAATATGCAGCAATTGAGGCGCTCCAATTGCCGGTGTCGTGGATAGAGCAGCGCAACGCGCTTTACCGGCGCCGTCGTGATATGCTTGTAGCAGGGTGTAATGCGATTGGTCTGCGCACACAGACACCAGAGGCCGGACTTTATGTCTGGGCAGCAGTACCCACAGGATTTACATCGCGAGATTTTGCCAACTGGCTCTTTGACAAGACAGGGGTTTTTGTGACGCCTGGTACAAACTTTGGGGATGGCGGTGAGGGTTATGTGCGGATCTCTCTTACCGCGCCTGATGAGCGAATTGCAACAGCCTTGCAGCGGATGAAAGCAGTCCTGGCAGATTTGTGACACAGCAGGAAGCATCCCCTGTGGATAGCTCTGCCAGTAGAGAACACCAGGAACATTTCAAGGGGAGTTCTTCGTATGATCAGTGAACAAGGTACGGGAGAAATACAGGGCGCTCCAACCAATGCCTGGAATCTGTACGTGGGGCGGAACGTTTGCGCCGATGTGCAGACAGGACTCGACCATGAATGGCTGGTCACAAACGGTTTAGGGGGCTACGCTGCTGGTTCAATCGTGGGAGCAACGACACGCAGCTACCATGGACTCCTGGTGGCGGCACTGCGTCCCCCTGTCGAGAGATTTGTGTTGGTAACGAAGATAGATGAGACGATTGACTTTCCTGATGGGCGCAGCCTCAAGTTGGGGGTTAACGAGTACCAGGACGGCACTATCGATCCTCAGGGGTATACCTATTTGATGAAAGTTGCGCTCGAAGGTGATATTCCCTGTTTTACGTATGCCCTGGGAGATACGTTGACCCTGGAGAAACGCGTCTGGATGGAGTATGGCCAGAACATGACATATGTGCAGTATATGTTGCACGGGGCGTTCGATGAAGATAGTGAGAAGAGCAATCATACATTGACACTGACATTATACCCGTTCTGCCCTTATCGCGACCATCATAGCGCGACGCATGGTTCCTCTGATTGGCATTTCCTGGTGGAGAACGAGGGGAACCGCTGCTGTGTGCGTGCGTATGAGGGAGCTGCCACTCTCACGATGATCGCCGGCCCAGCAGCGACTTTTACTCCCGCCGATGTGTGGTATTGGAACGTGCAACATCGTCGAGAGAGAGAGCGTGGGCTGCCCGACCACGAGGATGTCTACCAGCCTGGTTATTTTCGCATGCACCTTGCGCCTGGCATGCGTATGACCCTGGTACTCAGTTCTGAAACTGAGTTGCCTGGTGAGTTTGGTAGAGCACAGCATGAAGAAAATGTAGCCCAGGCACTGCTCCGTCATCAACGCCGTATCCGACAACTTCTGGCAATAGCTCATCGCTCAGTCACCAATCTCTCACAACAAGACCCTGTCCTGGCGCGCCTGGTTGTTGCCGCTGACCAGTTTATCGTGGCACGCCCGGAGCAGGCAGCAGATGAGAAGACGAGGAAAACAAGTATCCGCCTTTCGCCCAATAGAAAAACGGTGATTGCTGGTTATCCCTGGTTTACGGACTGGGGACGAGATAGCATGATTGCGTTGCCAGGATTACTGTTGAGCACAGGGAGATATAGCGAGGCGCGCGGTCTATTGAAAGCCTTCGCATCGTTTGCCCAAAATGGGCTTATCCCAAATCGTTTTCCTGACAGTGGTGAAGCTCCAGAGTATAACACGGCTGATGCGACGTTGTGGATGTTCGACGCGCTTCGTACCTACCTGGCGACAACAGGAGACTGGTCACTCTTGAAAGAATTCTTCCCAGTGCTGCGCGATATTATAGATTGGCATGTTCGTGGGACAAGTTACGGAATAGGCATCGATGCTCATGATGGCTTGCTCCATGCTGGAGCGCCAGGGGTGCAGTTGACGTGGATGGATGCCAAGTTTGACGATCAGGTGGTTACGCCTCGCCGCGGGAAACCCGTTGAGGTCAATGCCCTCTGGTACAGTGCACTTAGCTTTATGGAAAGCTGGGCAGTACGCCTCTCCACCGATGCCACACAATACAGTCAAATGCGCACCAAGGTAAGACAAAACTTTGCTGCGCGCTTCTGGTACGAAGATGGGGGGTATCTCTATGACGTAGTCGATGTTGAAGGAGAGGCAGGAAAAAATGATGCTGCGCTACGCCCCAACCAGTTGTTTGCCGCGTCTTTAAACCGCGACCTGCTTTCTGAAAGGCAGGTAATGAGCATATTCCAGAAAGTGACCGATCACTTACTCGCACCCGCAGGTCTGCGTTCGCTGAGTCCCAGTGACCCGGCATATCATCCCCATTTCAACGGGAGCCGCCAGGAGCGCGATGAAGCGTATCACCAAGGCACCGTCTGGCAATGGTTGATAGGCCCGTATATTGATGTTCACTTACGCATTCATAATGACCGCAAAGCCTTACAATTGCTGTTGCAGCCGATGATAGATCAACTATGGAAGGCATGTCTGGGGATGATCAGCGAGGTTGCGGAGCCAGAACCTCCCTTTACACCCGCGGGATGCTTTGCACAGGCCTGGAGCATCGCTGAGATATTGCGCTGCTGGCTGCTGGCTGCTGACAGCTGAATGACGGCTTTCTATACCTCTATCCTAACAGGAGCTAGAGGAAACCAGCAGAGCAGAAAAAGGTAGAACAGCTATGACACTTTCTTCTCAACTCTACTGCAACACCTGTGGTGCAGCCAACCAGGACCAGGCAGAGCGTTGTTTCGTCTGTGAAGCACCTTTGCATGCCCCTTCGAGGGAACCATTGCTCAAAGAGCGTTACCGGATTCTCGTCCCGGTGGGACAGGGCGGCTTTGGGGCTGTCTACAAGGTAGAAGATATCCAGGGTGGAAATCGTCTCCTCGCTATCAAGGAGATCAATTTGAGTGCTCTTACCGCCCAGGAGGTGATTGAAGCTACTGATGCATTCAACCGTGAGGTGCATTTGCTATCTGACCTGACACACCCCAATCTGCCACGTATTTACGACCACTTCACTGATAGAGAGCATTGGTATCTCGTGATGGACTTCATCGAGGGTGAAACGCTGGAGCAGTACCTGGATAGAACACGGAGTGGACGCCTGCCGCTAGAAGAAGTCCTCGATATTGGGATCCGGCTCTGTACAGTGCTTGACTACCTCCATACTCGTGAGCCATCCATCATCTTCCGCGATCTCAAGCCAGCCAATGTGATGCGAACATCTGCCGGTCAACTCTACCTTATTGACTTTGGCATTGCTCGCCACTTTAAACCAGGGCAGCCCAGGGACACTGTCCCTCTTGGCTCCCCAGGCTATGCCGCCCCAGAACAATATGGAAGAGCACAGACAACTCCTCGGGCAGACATCTACAGCCTGGGAGCTCTCCTTCACCAACTTCTGACAGGGAACAATCCCGCGCAGAATCCTTTTCGCTTTGAACTATCGCCACTGCAAGGTCAATCGATTCCTCATAGGCTCCAGTCATTGGTGATGCAGATGGTCGAAATGGATGTAAACAACAGGCCGTCCAGCATGGTGATTGCCAAGCAAGAATTAGAGCAGATTGTTGCAACCTCACAGCCCGTAGGGACTCTCCTCTCCATTTGCAACCACTACAGGCTCGTACTGACTCTGGCCTGGTCGCCAGACGGCACCTATATCGTCTCTGGCACCGCTAATAACGCCCTCCACATATGGAATGCTACTACAGGTTGCCATATGTTCACCTATCGTGACCCCTTCAAAACGTATGCATGGACATCTTCTCTAGCGTGGTCTCCCGACGGTGAGCATATTGCTTGTGGAAACGATGATAGGACGGTGAGGGTATGGCAAGTGGAAAAGGATGTCTCTTTCACGATGAAGCAAAAGTTTACCTATCGGGGTCATGCAAACTGGGTCAATGCTGTGGCATGGGCACCTGATGGCAGGCGAATTGCTTCTGGAAGCGACGATAAAACTGTACAAGTGTGGCAGATGGGCAGTACTGCTACAGTTGCTGAGACTGAGACCTATCGCGGCCACTCCCTTTGGGTGGTGACCTTAGCGTGGTCGCCCGACGGCACCTACATTGCTTCTGGTGGGAATGATGCAACCATCCATATCTGGGATGTTGGCAGGAAGGAGACGGCTCTCACCTATCGCGATCATCCCTTTGGAGTCAATGCCCTGGCATGGTCGCCTGATGGAACGCGTATCGCCTCTTGCTCCTGGGATAACATCATACGAGTTTGGGATGTAGTCACCGGAAACACACTTTTCACCTATCACGGTCATTCCAATTGGGTCAATACCGTAGCATGGTCTCCCGATGGCACTCGCATCGCTTCTGGAGGCCGTGATAAGACGGTGCAGGTGTGGGACGCAGTCACTGGCCACGTCATGTTTACCTATCATGATCATTCCAGTTGGATATATACTGTAGCATGGTCGCCCGATGGTACACGCATTGCCTCGGCAGGCAACGACGGGACAGTGCAGGTCTGGCAGGCCGTTTGACAGGTTGTGTTGCAAAAACTCAGGGGGAACGCGATGGGCGTCAAGCCCCACCTCCTGCTCAGCTTAGGCGGCCACTCCAAAGATGCTGGCGATGAACGCCACTTGCCCCAGGATGTCTCCTTTTTCCACGCCACGCCTTTGCCCTTTCCTAAATCATTGAGGAAAGTGGATAAAGAAAAACAGTGTTCAACAAGAGAGATTCGGAACCTCTCAACATATACAAGTCGCATAGTCTGGCTCTGTATCTCGTTTCATAGCTGCCCATAACCTTCAATTTTTTTCGCTGACAGCAAATTTGACAGCAAAAGCTGGAATCACCCTTGAAGCGCATCGTTGAGTTTGCTCATCGCTTCTTGTTGCATCGTCGGTAAGACATGAGAATATACATACGAGGCATTGGCTCCCGGTGGCAGTTCTGAAGAACTGGAGGCCCGTCTGGAGTTGATGGACTCAGCCCAGGTCCAGATGCAGGTGCTCTCAGTATCTCCGCAGCTCCCTTACTTTGAAGATGAGACCCACGCGGTAGAGGCCGCCAGGGCGACCAACGACCTGTATGCAGACCTGGTGCGGCGCTATCCCACCCGTTTTGCCGCGTTCGCCGCAGCCCCTTTACCCCAAATCGATGCAGCGCTCGCGGAGATAGAGCGAGCGCTTGACCAGCTCCACATGGTCGGGGTCACGGTGGCGACCTCTATCCTTGGCCGCTCGCTCGCCGATCCGGAGTTTGAACCGTTGTATGCCGAACTCGACCGGCGAGGAGCAGTGCTCTACATCCATCCCGCGGGCGTAAGCGCCTGTTCGCCGCTGATTGCGAACTACGGGCTGACCTGGCCAATCGGTGCCCCCATCGAGGATACTATCTCCGCCACGCAACTCATCTTCAAGGACATCCCGGTGCGCTACCCACGCATCAAGATCATCAATTCACACCTGGGAGGAGCGCTGCCGATGCTCCTGCAACGGCTGGATAATCAATACCGCTGGGCGGCCCCGCAGATGACGGAACCTCCAAGTACGCAGGCCAGGCGTATGTGGTACGATACGGTCGGTCACTTTCACGTCCCGGCGCTGCGCTGCGCCTGTGAGTCGTTCGGCGCTGACCGTCTGTTGCTCGGCACAGACTTCCCTTATCTTTCAGGCGATGGATACAGGCGCTCGGTAGCCTATATAGAAGATGCCGGGCTTTCCACGTCCGAAGCGCACCGGATTCTCGACACCAACGCAGCATCCTGTTACAACTGGAGAGGAGGTAAGCAATGCGCACCGTCCAATTTGGCATCTCCCTTGCGCCAAACATCGCAGACATGAGGAAGCTGCGCGAACTGGCGTGCCTGGCAGATACGCTTGGACTCGACCTGCTCGGTATACAGGATCACCCCTACTTTTCGCGGTTCTTCGACTCCATGAGCCTGATCTCGGTGCTACTGGCCGAGACCACGAGGTTACGCATTTTCCCGAACGTGGCCAGCCTCCCGCTGCGTCCTCCCGCCCTGCTGGCCAAGAGTGCCGCCTCGCTGGATATGTTGAGTGGTGGGCGCTTCGAATTGGGGATTGGTTCTGGAGCCTCCTGGGAAGGGATCGCGGCGATGGGCGGGCAGCGGCGCACACCTGGCGAGGCTATTCAGGCGCTGGAGGAGGGTATCGCGATCATGCGAGCCATCTGGAACGGGCAAGGCAGCCTGCGCTATGACGGGAAATACTACTCGCTGCACGGCCTCCAGCCAGGTTCCAGGCCAACCCATACCATAGGAATCTGGGTCGGCGCGGTCGGTGAAAGGATGCTGCACCTGACGGGGCGGCTCGCCGACGGTTGGGCGGCCCCTATCGTTTCCTACCTGCCCTACGAGCGCTGGGGATGGGCGCAGGAGACGATTGACTCCGGCGTTCGTGAAAAAGGGCGCGACCCCTCCAGCATCGTGCGCGTTGCAAACCTCGTAGGCAGCATCACTCATCGCCAGGGCGGTGGTCAACCACATGGAAACACTCCCCTCGAGGGGAAAAGCTCGTATTGGATCGAGGTACTGACGTCGCTGGCACTTATGACAGGCTTTGATACCTTCATTTTCTGGCCTGAGATACCAACGAGCGAACAGATCGAGCTTTTTGCCCGCGAGGTAACTCCCGGCGTACGCGAGGCGGTCGCCAAGGGATAGAAATCATAGCGAGGAGGCTAGGGAAGAGATCAACCTTGATCCCGACCTGGGAGACATCTATTGGCAGGGACCCAATGCAGGTACAACCCTGAAAACAAGTCGGTGACTTGACTCAAGAATCGTTGTAACTGAGGCAAACGAGACCCGTGGCAACATTGGCCCGTGCGCTCATTCCCACCTTGGGCACAGATCAGTTCTATGAACTCTGGTGAGCCAGCGAACTGGCGACGGACGCAAGAGCGACAAAGCACCTCACAGAAGGGATCTTCTGGGACGTGAAGCTCTAGCTCGAAGCCTGCAAAAAGCACGAAATGCTCTCTTATTGTTTCCAGTTCGGCCTCTTGACAAAGAGAAAATATGTGTATATACTCCTAATTATGAAAGAGCAACACCATCAAGAAGTGAATATGGCGAAGGTACTCGAAGTTGCTTCCTTCTGTGCGTGTGCCAACCTGCGTAAGGCCTCGCGTGCCGTGACACAACTCTACGACGAGTCACTCCAGCCTACAGGCTTGCGAGCAACCCAGTTTACATTACTGGTGGCACTCTCAGTGACAGGTTCGATCTCCATCACTGATCTCGCTCAGCAGTTGGTGATGGACCGGACCACGTTGACGCGGAACCTCACCCTGCTTGAACACCGGGGGTTGGTCGCCATCGCGAAGGGTGACGATCAGCGAACCCGCCTGGTGACACTAACCAACCAGGGGCGCGAGGCTTTGATGAAGGCGCTTCCGTTGTGGGAACAGGCGCAGACGCGTATCGTCTCAGGATTGGGACGCGCACACTGGAACACGCTCCTCGCGGATTTGTCGGACGTGGTGTCGCTGGCTTGTGAACCGTAAATTTTTTGTTATAAAGCGTGTATATACACGAAATAGGGAGAGGTTGAAGCTAAGGAAAGGTGAACTCATATGACCACATCACGTGTCGCCCTGGTGACCGGGGCCTCATCTGGCTTTGGCCAGGCTACTGCCGCTCTACTGGCGAAGCACGGCTTTCAGGTGTTCGGCACCAGTCGTACTCCTATAGACCACCCTGCTGGAAGCTATGAAATGCTTCCGCTCGACGTCTGCTCGGAGATCTCTGTCCAGGCATGCGTCCAGACCATCCTGCAACGAACAGGGCGCATCGATCTGCTCGTGAACAATGCGGGCTACGCTCAGGGAGGTGCGCTCGAAGAAAACAGCCTGGATGACGCGCGGGCACAGTTTGAAACGAATGTGTTCGGTGTCCTCCGCGTGCTCAAGGCGGTCCTGCCGGCCATGCGTCAGCAGGGTGGCGGCCAGATCATCACCGTCAGTTCTCTCCTTGGGATAGTTGCTATGCCCTACCTCGGCCTCTATGCCTCCAGCAAATTCGCACTGGAGGGGATGATGGAAGGGCTGCAGGACGAATTGCGTCCTTTCCATATCAGGGTGTCCCTGGTGGAACCGACGTTTTTCAGAACACACTTCACGGCACAGCCTCCCGCGACACCACTTGCGGTGTATGAGTCCGCCCGCCAGTCCATGCTGCGGTTCGTCCAGGACGGAGTGGAGCATGGGCCAGACCCCGAACTAGTGGCCGGGCGCATCCTCCAGCTTGCCAGCAGTGCCAGGCCTCCGTTGCGCTCCTACGTTGGCCCGCGCGCCAGCCTGCTGGTGGCGCTGCGCAATTGGTTACCGCCACGCGTGTTCGAGCGGGTGCGGCGTCGGGTTTTTCAGATAGAGAGCGTGCCTGCTTTCGACGAGAGGATGGAACCGGCAGCAGAAAGGAGATAAACCTGTGAACATGCCTGTTGACGCTTCTTCAGCAACCAACCGTTACGTTGCCGAGCATACGCTCAAGCAGATGGAATCTCCAGATGAAGCACAGCAGGAGCGCCCACAGCAGCGCAACACCCACAATCGCAGCAGTATCGAACAGTGGCAACGCTCCAATTTCAAAAACAGCGCGACCCAGGGGAACACTGAGGAGCACCGTTAACCCTCCCAGCAGCACCGCAGCCAGGATTGTGGGTCGCCAATCCCCACGCGGGGTATTTCCTCCAGCCAGAAAGCGTGTGGGGGGGGCGACGAACACCAGGAGGAGAACCCCGCAGACCGTGGCAAAGACCGTAATGGTTGAACGGGCCGTCGCGATCACTGTTGCTTCTGGCAGTCCTTTAGAGATGGCAATCGCTACTACGAGCAAGAAGATGAACAGCGTCGCGAGGCTCCCCGTCAGGATGGCCGGGAGCACAAAATGCACCAGGCGCAGGAGCAGCTTGTTGCCTCGTGTCGGGCCAGGTTGCGCCCAGGCTGCCAGCGCGACCGTGGGGGTGCCCACCGTCAGCAAGGTGACCAGGGAAGACTGCCGTGGGCTGAAAGGAAACCCTGGAATCAGCAGGATCAACAGGGTGAAAGAGGCCACGCGCGTCAAAAAGAGCGTGAGGATCTGTTGCATGCCGTTGACCACGCGCTGGCCTTCTTGCACCGCGCGTGGCAGGGCAGCAAACGAGTCACCCAGCAGCACCAGATCGGCGGCACTGCGGGTCATCTGGCTTCCGCTTTGCATGGCGATGCCCAGGTTGGCGCGTCTGAGGGAGAGCACATCGTTGAGACCGTCGCCCACCATCGCGACATAGGCACCCTGAGCACGCAGTTCCTGCACGATGCGCTCTTTTTGCTGCGGGGTGATCCGTCCAAAGACCGTGGTGTCGCGCACAACCTGGGCGAATTGTGCTGGTTCCATCTCTGAGAGGTCCAGCCCGGATACAGACTTGAGATCGGAAGCAAATCCCATTTGCTTGGCCAGGGCCGCAACCGTGTGCGGGTGGTCACCAGAGATGACCTTCAGTTGCACCCCTGCCTGGCTGAACGCTGCCAGGGTTGCGCGCGCCTCCGGGCGCAGGATGTCACCCAGGCTCACCAATCCCAGCGGGTTCAAGCCTGGCTGCAGACGAGGTTGCCCGTCTGCGTCGTAGAGACCCCTGATTTCGTCGTAGCAGGCAAAGAGCACAACGCGCAGTCCCTGCTCTGCCCAGGCTGTTGCCTGGTCTCCCAGCCGACTTTCAGGCCGCAAGAAAGGCTCGAGCATCTCCGGGGCTCCCAGCACATAAACCTTCTGCGTCTCAGCCAGGGTCAGAGCACTCCACTTGCTGGCCGAAGAGAAAGGGACTTCAGCGCTTGTCGGCTGCGCCTGGGCCAGGTATGCTGTCGCAATGGCCGCAGCGGTGGCGTTGCTGACCGAGACGCTGGCCGCATAGACTCCCAGCAAGGCACACAGCTCCTCCTCGCCGATGCCGAATGGCTGTACGGCGTGCACTGACAACCGGTTTGTCGTCAGCGTGCCGGTCTTATCACAGCAGAGCACCGTGACATTGCTCAAGGACTCGACGGCGTTGGCCTGCTGGATCAGCGCCCCTGTGTTGGCCAGGCGCACCGCAGCAAGGCCATAGGCCACCGCGATCGCCAGCAGTAAGCCGTTGGGCACCAGGCCCGCGATCACCACCGCCATCTGCACTGTCTGGAGCAGCGGGGTCTGCCGTATCGTGGTGATCATCAGCAGGGCAAGGCCAAGGTAACAGGCCAGGACCAGTAGGATGCGGATCACCGTCGTGGCCTGTTGCTGCAATGGCGTCAGGACCCGGCGAAAGGTGCGTGCCCCTGCCGTGAGTTTATACGCGGTGCTCTGGGTTCCCACCTACAAGGCTTCGTACACAGCGCTGCCATTGACGCAAAAGCTGCCCGATGAGACGGGATCGCCAGCACACTTGCGGATCAGGTCAGACTCACCCGTGAGCAGGGATTCATCGACATCGATCCATCCTTTGCCTACCAGGCGACCGTCGACCACGATCTGGTCGCCCGGTCGCACCACGAGCAAATCCCCAACGACCAGGGCACTCGGATCAACCGGTTGCTCGTGGCCCGCCCGGATCACAGTGGCGGTGGGACGAGTGAGCAGGGCGATGCGGTCGAGGGCGCGCTTGGCACGGATCTCCTGGACGATCCCCACCACGAGATTGAAGGAGATGACGGACACCGTGGTGATGGCATCGAGCGGGTGACCGAGCAGAATCAGGACACCGCTCAGCGCGAACAGGATACTATTGATCAGGGTCAGGATGTTCTCGCGCAGGATCTGGCCGTAGGAGCGACTGGTCTGGAGCTTGACATTGTTGCCCTGACCACGAGCCCGGCGCAGGCGCACTGCATCTTCTGACAACCCCTGTAGAAGCGTAGGAGGTGCGCCATGGCTGCCCGGATGCGGCTCTTCATTGGCGGTGGTACGACCTGTCGGCACATTGGCATTCCCCGCACGACCAGAATCCTGGTCAAAGCCCTTTCCATCGGCTGTCACGATATCATGCATACGATGTTCCTCGCTTCCTTTTGATCAGGATGCTGCTCAAAGCTCCTGGCGTGAGCGATGGTGCACCTCCTGGTACACTGCGAGCAGTGGCAGGACGAGCGGGACGAGCAGGAGCATGGCCGTCTGCAGCGTATACTTGCGTGCATAGGTTTCTTTATGTGCCAGTTCGAACGCTACCTCCTGATGGGCACTCTTCCGCCTCACGATGCTTATCGCATAGAGCAACAGCGGCACGTAGTTGAGAGCAACCCACAGGAAGAAACAGCCGATGATGATCATGAAGGGCGAGTGGATGGGGCTAAGGAAGCTCCATAGGCCAAGGATGGCGCACAAGACCATGCTAAGCGCAAATTCGGCCAGAATAAGCCTGGGCCCCTGGAAGACGATGTCCAGGGCAGCAAGTTTCCGTACATCTATAAATTTTTCGCTTTTCATAGTGTTTTCCTCCGGTTGCGCCATAAGATCCTCCATCAGTTGTTTTTCTGTAAGAGTTTCTGATCCTCCGCACACAGCTTTGATACGCCAAGTATACCTGGCGTGGGGTGGGCCCTGGGAAAGAACGGCAGGACTGATCATTTTACTGAGCATCGTACAGATCATGCTCGCAACATGAGCGTGATCTGCAGAATGATGAGCACAATGATCAGGAAAATGATCAGTCCCGCCGTTCTCTCCGGTGACCGACAACCGGTATACTCCCCTCGATGAAAACACAGAGAGAGAAAGAACCCCAGGAACCTGTTGTCGAAAGGTCATCAATAGAGGTGGCCAACAGATAGGGAGAAAAGCTATGGCCGTATTTCAGGTGTCATCGAGAAGCGTGCAGCACCCTGGACCACCAAGGAAGCGCACTCGACGCTTCCCCGCTCAGTGGTATGCCGTCGCGCGGGTTGTCGGGAGCGGGTTCATCGGTGGAGTCTTCTTCACCCTGCTTGTGCAAGTCGGACATAATACGGTCTTCATCCTGCTTCCCGTGATGGTGAGCCTCACCTGGGCACAACCCCAGCGCTACAACATCAGCAAGCTGCTCCAGAGTACGCCGCTCTACCTCTTGCTCACGATCTGCCTGACGATCATCTACTACGGCGCGCTCACCGCATCGCAACTGCTGCTCTACCAGAGTCCCGATGAACCTCATATCATCATTGTCACTTCCACACTCGCCTTTGCGATCATCTTTGATCCCGCGCGCATGTATGTCCAGTCGCTCATTGAGCGGCGCTTCAACCTGCGTGATCGGGAGAAAGCGATCGAGGCATTCACCGCGACGCTGCGCGAGGAGATTGATCTCGAGCAGTTGCGTGAGCGCTTCCTCACCGTCATCCAGCGCACCATGCAACCGTACTCCATCTCCTTTTGGATACACACCTCCAATGACGAGCCTGCGCAATCCGGCTCAACAGAAAAGATCATGGTTGCCGACGATGATCCGCTCCTGGCCTACGTGCTGCGTCATCCCGGCACCCTGGAGATTGACCGTCTGCACCTGGATTCGCCGGCCTTGCAGGAGCTCTCGCTCCGTGCGGCAGAAATTCTCCTGCCCTTAGCCAGTCAGGGAGAACTGCTTGGGCTGCTTATCCTGGGAACGCATCTGAAAGGCGAAGCCTATACCCGCGAGGAGCGCACCCTGCTCGATACCCTCGCCCCCCAGGTAGCACCTGCGCTGCACGTAGCCCAGATGGTAAAGGCGCAACAGGTGCAGGTGCGCGAACGCGAACGCATTGAGCAAGAGTTGCGGACGGCTCAGGCTATTCAACACGCCTTTTTGCCCAAGGACGTGCCTGCGCTTCCTGGATGGCAGCTCACGCCCTACTACCAACCCGCGCGCGAAGTCGGTGGCGACTTCTACGATTTCCTCCCGTTTGCAGATGGCCAGCTGGGGATCGTAATTGGCGATGTCACCGGGAAGGGAATGCCAGCCGCCCTGGTGATGGCAACGGTTCACACCATGCTGCGTACGGCTGTGCAGGGCATGAGTGCTCCAGGCGAGATCTTAGCGCGGGTCAACAACCTGCTCTATGCAGAAACGCCATCCGGGATGTTTGTCACCTGCTTCTATGCGCTGCTTGACCCCAAAAGCGGGCGACTGCGCTATGCCAATGCGGGACAAGACCTGCCGTATCGACGTCACAAAGATGGCGTTTCTGAACTCTGGGCGACAGGAATGCCTCTTGGGATGATGCCAGGTACGCGCTACGAGGAGCAGGAAGTCATCGTCGCACCTGGAGACAGCCTCCTCTTCTACAGTGATGGCTTGGTAGAGGCTCATAACTCCAGGCGCGAGATGTTCGACACTCCTCGTCTCAGCTCGACTTTGTACATTTTGGGGAATAGACAGGGCATGACGCCTCCTTTGAGGTAAGATAGAAGCGAACCAAAGCTCATCTTACCAAGGAGGAAGTTCATGTCCCCTTCTGACCCCATTATAGCGATTCTCGCCCAGTTTCAACCATTGTTCACCACACCGACCTGGAAGAAAATGATGACCCTTCTGACTGGAACACTCTTGGCCCGAGGACGCCGAACGGTGACAGCAGCGTTGTGGCAAACTGGCCATCATCTGGATAGCAACTTTAGCAGGTTTCACCAGGTGCTCAATCGAGCGCGCTGGTCTCCACTGGAGCTAAGTCGGCAATTGCTCTCACTCATCATGGAGACCTTTATCCAAGCAGGAGGCGGGATCGATGTGGTGATCGACGAAACACTCGAACGGCGTTGGGGAGCCAAGATTAGCAAACGTGGGCATTACCGCGACAGCGCCCTCTCCAGCCGCGAGAGGTCGGTGAGCAGTCCGGGCTTGCGCTGGATCGTGATGGCCGTGGTCGTCACGCTGCTCTGGACCCAGCAACGCTGGGCCTTGCCCTTTCTATGTGTCCTGGCGACGACTCCTGAAGTCAGCGAGAAGCTGGGAAAACGTCACAAGACTGTGGGTATGCGGGCACATCAGATGGTAAGTCTACTGCGTCGTTGGCTTCCCAACGTGCCTATCAAGCTCATAGGAGATACCGCCTACAGTATTCTTGAACTGGGACTTCATTGTGTCGCTCAACAGGTGACGCTGGTCGCTCCTTTTCGCTTGGACTCGGTGATCCACCAACCTCCCGAAGTGCGCACCAAGCATACGATTGGTCGTCCGCGTGTGGTTGGCAAACGATTGCCATCGCTCGAGACGGTCTTGCATGACCCCAAGACGGGGTGGCAGCGCATCACGGTGGACTGGTATGGGGAAGGCAAACGCGTCGTGGAGATCTGCACGGCCACGGCGCTGTGGTATCGCTATGGCTCTGATCCTTTGCCTATCCGGTGGGTGCTCACCCGTGATCCTGAGGGCAAGCGTCCTCCAAAAGCGTTGTTTTCAACCGATCAAAGCCAAACAGCTGAGGAGATTGTCCTCGATTTCATGAAGCGGTGGAGTCTGGAAACCACCTTCGAGGAAAGCCATGCCCATTTAGGGATAGAGACTCAACGGCAATGGTCGGATCTGGCGATTGAGCGAACCACGCCTCTTCTCTTTGGTCTCTACAGTCTTGTGGCCCTCTTTGGGCAAGCGCTCTATCCAGATGGACAGCTCCCTCTCAAGCAAGCTGCCTGGTATCACAAACAGGCTGCGACGTTTAGTGATGTCTTGGCAGTCGTGAGGCGGCATCTGTGGGGCAATTTTACTTTTCCCACATCACCCACTGATCCTGATGTGGTTTTAGTCCCCAGCTCTACGCTTTCTCGGCTTGCTCATGCTGTTTGCTACTGAGGGGAATTGTACAAAGTCGAGCTTAGATCTTGCGGTTGCAGCCCACGGCGGCCTCGATCGCTTCAACCAGTTCAAGACGGTCTCCGCGCATTTGGTCCTCGGCGGCCGCATGTGGGCGCTGAAGGGCCAGGAGGGAGTAATGAGCAACGTGCGCATCCGCGGGGAGCACGCATCACTCGCGCCGTTCCAGCTTCCGAACCAGCGCACGGCCTTCACACCGCAACGCGTTGCGGTTGAGACCACCGAAGGAGCGGTCGTCGAGGAGCGCACCAATCCCCGTGCCGCTTTCGCTGGCCATACCCTGCAAACCCCGTGGGATGATCTGCATTTTATCTACTTCGCAAGCTATGCGATGTGGACCTATCTGACCGTCCCCTTCTCCTTGACCTGGGCCGGATTCGAAGTCACCGAGATCGAGCCGTGGCAGGAGCAGGACGAGACCTGGCGGCGCCTCAAGGTGAAGTTCCCACCGCACATCGCCTCGCACAGCACCGAGCAGATCTTCTATCTCGGTGACGATGGATTGTTGCGCCGGCACGACTATGATGTAGAGATCACAGGCAACACTCCAGCTGCCCATTACGTCTCTGACTACAAGGACGTGTCCGGCATCATGATGCCGACGAAGCGTCGTGTGTTCATTCGTCAGCCGGACAACACGCCTGCGCTTGACCCGGTGCTCATCTCGATCGATCTCAGCGACATTCGCTTCGCATGAGGCTTTCGCACGGCGGACACTCACGACCACCACATCTTAGTGATGGGGTGGGCCGCCATCGGGTTCTAAGAAGGCGGTGGTGGACATTCTCACAATCAGACATAGGGAGGCAAAAATGACAGTCGATTTTCCAACCAACACAGTTATCATACTTACCCTGGCGATTACAGTGTTTACTGCTGGTGCATGGGTCGGCCTGTCGGTGGCGATCAGACGCTCACCCATCGCCCCGCAGGCCAAGCGTAGATGGCGTTGGGGTGCAGGGATTGTGCTGCTCACGTTGCTGCTTGCCCGTTGGGTGTTAGCGCAGAGCAGTACGGTCTTGGGACTAGCATTCGTCATTCCGTTCGCCGTAGTGAGCCTTTTGGCAGGTATCCTGCCGCTGCTGCTCTCGCCAGTTTTTCGGCAGATCGTCCGGTCAATCCCCGCAACGTGGCTTTACGGTTTACAAGCCATCAGGGTGTTCGGCGGTTTTTACTGGCTCGCCCTGGCGGATATGAAACTGCTTGCGCCTCAATTTGCACTTTCTGCCGGTTATGCCGACATCGTCGCAGGGGTGTTGGCGCCCGTGATGATTTACCTCCTGTCAACGAGAAAACCATTTGCCCGTGCGCTCGTGATTGCTTGGAACGTGTTCGGCCTGCTGGACTTCGTAAACGGGTACACGACCACATTCGTGTTCAATGCCCGGTTTATTGCCCAGCTTGCAGCATCCGGGACATCGGTGCATTATATGAACTATACGGCCTTCATCTCAGCCTTTGTCGTTCCATTGCTTATCGTGTTGCACATTTATTCGTTGTTCCAATTGCTGGGACCGCGCGCTGACGAGATGAAGCAGCGGGTAAAAGGAGCTGCCGGAGATCCAGTTTTTGGAGAGAACAACGCTCCGTCCATTTTGAAAGTACATGACTGACAGCTTTGCTTGGCACCATCATTGCTCTTCCTGGCGTTTGTTTGGAAGGCAGCGACACCTCCAGGTGTGGAAAGGCCTAAGGAAAGGGAGGTACAATGAGCACTACAAGCATATCGACCAGGCACCCTTCGCTGGAGGCGCAGGAATTACAAGAATAGCTCTCAAGGAGAAAAGTATGTCATTCGTGATTCAAGGGGTCCACGTCTACCTGACAGACTGTGGGTCTGGTTCCCCTCTTCTCTTCCTTCATGGTGCTCCCGACTCGGCTGAGATGTGGAGAGGCGTGATAGAGCATCTGAAGGATCAACACCGTTGTTTCGCTCCTGACCTGCCGGGCTTTGGGCGTTCTCCTGCCCCGGCAGATTTCAACTGCTCTCTCGAGAACATGGCTTATTTTCTCGACCAACTCATAGAAGAGGCTGCCATCCCAACACCGCTCAACCTCGTCGTCGCAGACTTTGGGGCCACGTATGGTCTGTCTTGGGCCGTGACCTATCCTCACAAGATAGGGCGCCTCGCCATTGTCGGCGGTTCCAACTTTAGCTCCCGCTATCGCTGGCATGGAGCTGCTCGCTTGCTGCGGATACCGCTGCTGGGAGAAGTAGCCATGGCAACGGTGACCCTTCCTTCCCAGGAGAAGATGATGCGTCACCATGCTCCGCTCGTGAGTCCAGCGTATGTCCGGGAGTCCTACACCCTCTCGCTAGCAAAACCTGAGACCCGCCGCATGATGCTGAAATTGTACCGCAGCGTCAATCCGAAGGATTTCGTTGAGCGGGAAGAGCGTCTCCATCACCTGACAGCTCATGTCCCTACCCTGGTGCTCTGGGGAGACAAAGATCCCTTTATTACACCAGAGTATGCCGAACAATTTGGGAGCGCACACGTTGAACATTTTCCTCAGAACGGTCACTGGCTTGCAGTTGAGTCTCCGGGGATCGTCGCACAACGACTGGCTACTTTCTTTGCTTAAAAGAACACGATGAGATGATGAAACGCATTGAAGGACATAAATGATGATCAGTAAAATGATCAGCTTTGCCATTCTCTCCTATGGCCTGTGCCATGTATACTTGTCTCTGTACGAGACGCATCGCCCTGCGATGAGCGGGGAGTCAAGGTAGCACCAGACACTTTGTCGTATCGTCGTATCCATGAAGAGAAAGAGGACAAGTCAATGATTGTTGAATACACGCGTTACCAGGTGGCCGACGAGCAGCGTAGTGCCCTGGAGAGGGCGTATGAACGCGCTCAAAGCGTGCTCATCACCTCCCCTCACTGTCTCAGTTATGAGTTGTCCCGCTGCGTCGAGGACCCCACCTCCTATATCCTGCGCATTGAATGGGACTCCTCGGATGGTCACCTGAAGGGGTTTCGTGGAAGCCCCGAGCTCCAGACATTTTTTGAAGTAGTGCGCCCATTTTTCAACGCCATCCAGGAGATGCGCCACTATGAGGTGACACGCGTAACGGGGAAGAAGGAGTGATCAGACATGACACAGACAACCCCTGACCCCACGTTCGACCGCTCACCTGGTAAGCCAGTGACCACGCGCGAGGAGCTGATCTCCCTGCTAGCGCGCGCCTCCGAACTCGAACATGGGCTCGCCTGTGCCTACTGGTTCGCAGCGTACTCACTCAAGAACGACGCGAGCGAGGGAGGATTGAACGAGGTACAGGCAGAGATGGTCCGCCGCTGGCGGCGACGCCTCGCGCAGGCCTCCGTGGATAGGATGGGCCGCCTGGCCCAGCTCTCGAACCTGCTGAGCGCGATCGGTGGAGCGCCCCACATCACACGCCCAACCTTCCCCATGCCGGCATCAGCCGCTTCCTCGGAGGTCGGGCTCACATTGGAACCGTTTTCTCAGCGGACGATCGAGCGGCTCGCCGCATACGAGCGTTCAGACACCCCAATCGTGGCAGCGGAGCCGCGATCCACTGTGGATGCCGGTCACACCCCGAGCCTCGACGCGCAGGCAAGCAGCGGCAACAGCGGGCTCCTCTTGCCTTTCCCGATTGACTCCACCACCGTCAAAGACCTCTATGACAGGATCGCGACGGGCTTTCGGAGCATACCCATAGAGGAGTTGTATATCGGCCCTCCAGAGGCGCAGGCGAACCCGCGCTTGCTCAATCTGGGCAACCCACTCATCGTCGTCGTCGATAAGGCATCGGCCTGTGCCGCGATCGACAGGATGGTTGGGACGGGTGAGGGGGCGACACCGTCGGATGTCGATGCAGGCTCGGCTGTCTGTGACACGATCCGCAGCGAGTATGCTGCGGCCGTGGCGGACGTCCAGCAGACCGGCATTCCGTTCGAGCCTGTGCGATCGGTGGGAAGCAATCCGAGGACGCGTCTCTCCCAGGAGACAGCAGGCAGCACGCGTCTCGTAGACCCACTCACCGTTGGGGTGGCTGACCTCTTCAACGGTGCCTACGACACCATGCTGCTCATGTTGCGGCGCTTCTTCGCCCATACGGAGGAGACCGACGCCGATCTCGAACATCTCGCACGAGCCGCCCTGCGGCTTATGAACTCGGTCATTCGCCCCCTGGGCGAGGCGCTGACAAAGATGCTGGCGGACAGTGCTTCCCTCCCAGACAGGTGCGCTGGCCCACCCTTCGGCGACAGCGGGGATGTACCCGAACTGCTGCACCAGGCGTCGGCCTGGGCATGGATCGATGAGCGGCTGTGGCAGTGTGCTGTGGCGGCCACAACGCTGCGCGTGACTCCCGGCCTGCCGACCGAAATCCAGGAGGCCACCGCCGCGCTGCAAGAGCTGACCTGCCTATTCGCCCCCGCGGACGGTCCTCGCGGCGTGGAGGCCCGGGTAGCCACCCTGAAACAGATGCAGGCCGGGCTGGAGTGCGCCATCCAGGCCTCGGTCAATGGCCCTTATCTCGTGACCAACGCCGAAACCCTGCGCAACTGGTTAGGAGAACTTATTCCGGCACGTCCCCAGATGGCCCTCTGTCGCTGTGGTGAGTCAGCCAACAAGCCGTTCTGTGATGGCACTCATGCCCGTATCGGCTTCACTGGTCAGAAAGATCCGAAGCGCGTCCCCGACCGGCGTGATACGTACGTTGGTACAGCAATCACCGTGCTAGACAATCGAGGGATCTGTGCTCACTCCGGCTTCTGCACGGACCGGCTCGCTTCCGTGTTCCACGTTGGTGATGAAACATTCGCTACTCCCAATGGAGCAAGGATGGACGAAATCATCCGCGCGGTACGCGCCTGCCCCTCCGGCGCGCTGAGCTATGCGCTGAATGGGGTCGAAATCCGCGACGGTGTGGATCAGGTGTGCCCACCCAGCATTGAGGTCTCCAAGGACGGACCCTACCGGATTACCGGTGCCATCCCGCTCAAGGATGGACAGGTCAACGCTGAGCCGCGCAATGCCGGTGCCTCGCGGGAACACTACAGCCTCTGTCGCTGCGGTCACTCCCAGAACAAACCATTCTGTAGTGGCATGCACTGGTATGTCAACTTCCACGACCCAGAGGTTGCTTCCGATCACGAGCCGACCGTGTTCGAGTGGGTCGGTGGCCTGCCCGCTCTTCTGCGCATGACGCACCTCTTCTACGACAAATACGTGCCGCAAGACCCGCTGCTCGAGCCGCTCTTTGCGGGGATGTCTCCAGACCACCCGGAGCGCGTCGCCGCCTGGCTCGGTGAGGTCTTCGGGGGACCGAAGAGCTACAGCGAGGTCTTCGGCGGCTATTCCCGCATGATCTCCCAGCATGTCGGGAGGGGCCTCACTGAGGCCCAGAGAGCACGGTGGGTCAGCCTGCTCTTGCAGTCGGCGGATGAAGCCGGCCTGCCCGCCGATCCCGAGTTCCGGTCTGCCTTTGTGTCCTACCTCGAGTGGGGATCCCGCATTGCGCTGGAGAACTCCCAAACCAACGCCCGCCCACCCGAGCATATGCCCATGCCGCGCTGGGACTGGGGCACCGCGGGGCCGCCCGGATCGAGGATCTCGGCGCTCGCCCAAAGGTCCGAGCAGGAAGAGGAGGTCGCGCTGCCCGCCCCCGATGAGCCAGTGCACTTTGCCCAGCACATCAAGCCGCTGTTCCGCCCGATGGACCGGCAGTCGATGAAATGGGCCTTCGACTTGTGGTTCTATAAAGATGTGAAGGAGCATGCCGACGGCATCCTGCAACGCTTGCTCAACGGGTCGATGCCCTGCGACGGGGCCTGGTCCCACGAGAAGGTGGAGGCCTTCCAGCGGTGGGTCGAGTCCGGCATGCAGGAGTAGGTTGTTTAAAAAGTCTGCATTTACACTCCTTTTCCAAGCACCCCTGGGGAGAAATGACGTATGAGTGAATCGAGTGAAAACAGGCCGGTTGCTGGTCTAAGCACCAACCGCCTCGAAGCGTTTAGTGATGGCGTCTTCGCGGTCGCCATTACCTTGTTGGTACTCAACCTGCAGGTCCCGCAGATAGCCTCGGCGAGCGAACTCGTGCCCAGGCTGGGCGCGTTGTGGCCCAAACTCCTGAGCTACGTGCTGAGTTTTGTGATCGTTGGCATCTACTGGGTCGCTCATCACAATACCTTCCACTACATCAAACGGTCTGATCGCACCCTGCTTTGGCTCAACATTCTGTTGATGATGTGCATTGTATTTATCCCCTTCCCCACAGCACTGCTGGGGCAGTATCCAGAGCAACGAGTCTCCGTCATTATCTATGCTGGCACGCTGGTGATCACGGGACTGGTACTCCAATTACTGTGGTGGTATGCGACGAGCGGATACCGCCTGGTGGACAGGAATATCGATCCACGCCTGGTGCAGCGGGCAACCCGAAGAAATCTGACGGCACCACTTATCTACCTGCTGGCAATAGGCATCTCGTTGTTCAGCGTCCCGGCCAGTTTCGTCTTGTTCATTCTGGTCCCGGTGTATTACATCCTCCCAGGTCGGATTGATCGGTACTGGGCTCATCGACCCACTGACAGGGTCGATGAGGTGTAGTTGTCCCGTTTTGGTGGAGTCTTATCTCGATTCCTTTTTGCTCGATTCCTTTTTGAGAGAGGCAACGAATGTAATCATGAGAGCTATCGTACCTGAAGTAAGCAGAAGTTGCATCATGAAGACTTCTCCTTTACAAAAATGCTGGCAATAGATTCCATCCTACGAATTCATGCACCCTGCCGCTGACGAAGTGTCTCCTGTATTACAGGATACTCATCGCAGCAGTCGCCTCCAGGTGTTGTTTGCCTATGACACAATCTCTTATGCAGAGAGGATTGCTGTGAACAAGCGTTGCTGTTCAAAACGACGAGCACCACCGCCCCCGCATTGTCCAGAATCAGCGTCTGGAGCCACTGCGCGACGGTCTGTGCAAGCCACCCTTGATCCAAGCTCTCCTGTTCAGGAAGGTTCAGCTCATCCTGTCCGCTGTTTGCCGAAACGCTGGGGAGCGCCACCGTTGTCTCTGGTCGAAACAAGGCGCGTACCTGCGCCAGCAGATCCTCATGGCCTGTGAGGAACGGGTTGTTGCGGGGAAACGTGTTCCAGGGGAAGGAGGCCGCCAGGGCCGAAGCCCGCGTGTTGTGGCTGAGGGACTCGTCGGACTCGTCCCACGTCAACCCCAGTTCTTGGGCACTTCTACCAAACAGTTCACAGAGCTTGCTGCGAAAGTAGGGACCCGGTGAGGTGAGGCCGCGTTCCCAACGGCTCACATTGCCGGGGGTGGTCCCAAGCTGGTCGGCCACCCCCAGTTGCGACCAGTGGCGGCGCATCCGCTCTGCACTGAGTCGCTGTCTGGGGAAAACCTTTATGGTTGTATTCATAACTGCACTGCTTTCTCCTGTTGCTCGGTCAACCGAGCACAGGTGTGTTATTCAATCGCTCTTCTTGCTGTCTTGCCACCAGGCAAGGGGAGAGCAACACGAGCCACTCCTCTATGAAAACATTTCCTTGCATCGTTCCTTAAACGCCACACATGCTCACCGTGCTCCCTAGTACGTCTGGTTCTTACCGTGAACCGTCAGGGGCACACTCCCTATGAGACACAGGTGGAGGCTACGGAGAGGAAAGATCCGGTCCAGGTGCAGCAACTCGGTTCACCGCGAGCAGCGGCAAGGCTAAGTCGCGCACTTTGATCAGCGCCCCATGCAGCGCGGCCTCATCGACAAGCGAGCCACGCAGCAAAGTGATGTCCTCACCCTCGTAGCTGATCGTTAACCCGTCGAACCACGTCGACCAGCGTTGATCGAGGCGTCCCTGGACGCGAATTTCGTAAATGGGCATCGCTTCTCCTTCTCCGTGATGCTCTTCATCGACACATCATGGTGTCTGTGTCTAGTATAGCTGGTGGGATGGGTGAGAGACTGCACACCAAAGTTGTAGCTGCGTGGTGATTTTTGCAGGGATCATAGGTGGGGAGCGGCGAGCTACAAGAGGTTGAGATCCCTGGCACGGATGATGGCCTGCGAGCGGTTCTGCACCCCCAGCTTGCCACAAATGTTGTAGACGTGCCGCTTCACCGTATTCACGCTCAGAACAAGGCGATGGGCGATCTCGCGGTTGGAGGCGCCCTCAAGCAGCAACCGCAGCACCTCGCGCTCACGCTCGGTCAGCGGTTCCAGGAGCGCACTGGGGCGAGCGGCGGGAAGAGGAAGATCCGAGACGTTCTGCTCGCCAAAGGCAGAGAGCAGGGTAGCGACGTACCACGGTACCGCGCTACGCCCGCGGGCGTGGCGCAGCAGGGCCTGCATCGATGCACCCTCGTCCACGAAGAGACGGATGTAGCCCTCTGGTGCGGCGAGCACGAGCGCCCGTTCCAGAGTGGAGAGGGCACTCGTCCGATCCCCTTGTGCTTCCAGGGCCAGCACCCGCAGCACGAGGATTTCCAGCACACTACACAGGCGCGCTTTGGCCTCGGCATCCCAGAGCAGCCGATCCAGCAGGCGCAGGACATCCTGGAGGAAAGGACTTGCCAGATTGTCGTGCGCCTGCGCGATGCGTACCCGTGCCAGGGTCAGGTACTCGCCCTCGTGAGGATAGCGCAGGTCCTCATCCTGGGCGGATAGACCACTGGTGTCCGCCCAGTGAATAGCTGCCGCCATATTCCCCTGTGCCAGTTCCAGCTGTGCCCGCACTGCGGCCTCCAGGGTCATCAGGTGCGGAGCGAAGTGGCGCTGCTGTGCCAAACGCGCCAATGCATCCAGTGTGGCAAGGGCTGCAGTGGTGTTGCCTTGCGCCTGCTGCAGGCGGGCCAGGGCAGTGTAGCCGAGCATGGCCGCAGTGGGCTCCACCGTCAGCGTCTCGTTGACCAGTGCCATGCCTTGTGCCAGGTGCCGTTTAGCCACATCCAGCTCGTTCCACTCGCGCAACAGGTCGCCCAGGCCAAAATAATAGAAGAGGCTGCTAGGCGTGGTTTGCAACACCTCCGGTCGTGGGATCACCTGCACCACCCGTGCATAGGTGGCCGCAGCTTGCCGGAGCCTGCCCTGCAGGATGTGCAGCCGCGCCAGCAGGCAGATGCTGCTCACCGCTGCAAACGGGTTGTCCGAAGTGCGAATCAATGCCACGGCTGCGGCGACCGCGTGTTCGCTGGCGGGGGTCACATCCCCACTCACCAGGTAGGCGCGGGTCGTGGTCGTCAGGGCACTCGCGCGAGGGATGACCTCAGATTCCGGCAACAGCGCGAGTGCTTGGTGTGCAAGGGAGACCGCCTGCGGAATATCACCAGAGAAAAGGAATATGCCTGCACGGGTGTCGAGCACCCAGCCTATGATGATCGGTGCCAGCGAAGCCGATTCCTCCTTCTGGATACCCTCTTCTGCCTCCTCCAGTCGAGCCTCGGCCGACTCCAACTGATTGGTGAAGGTTAGCAATCTCGCGTGGTAGACGCACAGCAAAGGGCGTGTGCGCACCAGTGCCTCGGGGAGGGCCTTGATCCATCGAAGCACCGTATAGAGCTGACCCTGGAAGGCAACGAGGAACGCGATCGGTTCGATCAAGCGGGCAGCGAGCTCGACATCAGGAGCGACCAGCGCGTGTTGCACCGCTTCGATCGGCAGATCGTGCTGCTCGTACCAGGCGCTGGCTCGACGATGCAAGACGGGGGGCAACGTGGGTTCTGCTTGCAGCAGGTGGCCGTGCAGCACCTGGGCAAACAGGTGATGGTAGCGGTACCAGCCCCGCTCGTCGTCCAGCGCAACCACAAACAGGTTCGCCCGCTCGAGCCCTTCCAGCATAGCCTGGCTCCCCTCCTGCTCTGTCACCGCATCGCAGAGCGGTCCGCTGAGGCGCTCCAGGATACAGGTGTGCAAGAGAAACTGCTGCACCGAGGCGTTCTGCCGCGCAAGCACCTCATCGGAAAGGTAATCGAGTACATAGCGATGGCTGCCGCTGAAGGCAGCCAGAAATGCAGTGACATCGGCTCTGCCTTGCAGCGAGAGCGCGGCCAATTGCAGACCGGCAATCCAGCCTTCCGTGCGGCTTTCGAGGGTGGCGATGGCCTCGGGAGGAAGGTCCAGCCCCATCACGGTCCGTAGAAACGTACTCACCTCGGCGGCGCCAAAGCGTAACTCGGTAGCACGCACCTCGGTGAGTTGTCCTTGGGCTCGCATCCGGTGGTAATGGTGGGTCGGCGCGGATGGCCAGGAAGAGATGCAGCTGCGGGGGCAGGTGCTCAAGCAGGAAGCTCATCCCGCGCTGAATGGACTCGGCGGTGATGACGTGATAGTCATCCAGCACGAGGGCGACATCTCCGGCACTACGGCTGGTCACCTCGCTGACCAGTACCCCCAGCACCGCCACGGGCCTCAGGGGCTGCGGGGAGCGTAGCAGCTCGAGGGCGGTTGTCCCAATCTGTGAATCAAGGGTCTGCAAGGCGGCAATCAGGTAGGAGAGAAAGCGCGTGGGATCGTTGTCCTCCGCTTCCAAGGAGAGCCAGGCGACAGGTATCTCGCTCTCCACGAGCCACTGGACAAGCAGGGTGGTTTTGCCGAAGCCGGCGGGGGCTGAGACGAGGGTGAGTGCACGTTCCGCTCCTTGCTGGAGTCGCTCGACGAGGTGAGCGCGGGGGACCAGGTGTGTCCGCGGGCGCGGCATATGGAGCTTGGTTGTCAGCAGGGGATGGAGCGAATTGTCCCGCCGGGCCAGCAGGGGATGTTGAGTGGTATCCGCCTCCTTGTCAGCACTTGCTGAGGCCAGCGTTTGGGGAGGTGGGAGCTGGGTCTCGCCCTGAGCACGCAGTATCCCTGCGATGTGCTCCAGCCGTGCCATCGTCAGGTCAGCGGTCTTGCCCAGATACTTTTTGGTGAGCTGCTCGCCCGTTGTGAGATAGGCGTACCAGTAGCGGTCACCGCGCTGTCTGGCTTCCTTGCGTGCGGTATAGTGGCCGCTCTTGCCTGAGAAGGCAAAGAAGGACACCTGATCGAGCCAGGCAAACCAGGCAGGGCTGTCAGGGACAATCCCGAGCACCTCGCGGTCACGCGTCTGGTAGAGTTCGTAGGCCTCTATCACGGGCGACCACGCAAGCGTATACATGGGGATTTTCGGCATCGCATCCCCCTCGTGCGATGAGCCACGGCATGCACACCCAACGGGTTCTTACCCAACAGTCATCGTCGGTTCTAGTATACCTGTTGGGTAAGAATGCTGCAAGTGCAGCATCCATCCACCTCTCATCGGCCCAGTGCACATACCGATGACCAGGATGATCAGCAACATGACGAGCAAAATGACCAGCCATGCCCTTCTCTTCCCCCTTCCCCTTCGGGCATACTTCTCTCTAGAAGGAACGCTACAAACGATCCTGCGCGACTTGCACTGTGTCGTGCGAGCACATAACTATCGGGTGATCATCACCAGCACCGACATCAACGTATTCACTATCCAAATGCTTCGATATACTCTACAGTCAGAGGAACATTGAGCAAGGGAAGAGGCAAGGTAAACACTGAAAGGAGTACTAGGATGATGTTCAACAACTATCTGTACGAGAAGGCAGTACACGAGCGCCACAAGGACTTGCAACGTGAGATGGAACAACTTCGTCTGCTGGCACGCCTCCAGCGGCCCAGGCACAGCTTGAGACGACACATCGCCGAACGAGTTGGTATCTTTTTGATAGAACTCGGGATGAAACTGAAACACGGGGCTCGGCTCGAAGCTGACACGCAATGAATTGAGCACTCGCCGCAGATTCTCTAGAGCGCGCCACCAATGCTGTCACCATCGTTGGTGCTTGTAAACGTCAAGTGAATAGTGAGCCACTCCTTCGGGTGTGTCACAAAAACGCTGGTGGTATGGTAAACTCTGCCGTATTCCTGAAGAGCAAAAGAGAAGTAGATCAAAGCGTTTTCTTCTTGTTGCGTATCGATTTCGCCTGCTCCTCTAGTTCCTTGGCCTCCCACTCGCGTGAGGTATTGTGTAATAGACTGGCCAGGTTTTCCAGGACGGTAGCAACATCGGTATTCGATGACCCTAAAGAGACCTCCCGAATATGCAAGGCACGCCGCAAGAGCGGTTCGGCCTCAGCATAGCTCTCCTGAACACAGTAAAGCTCGCCCAGATTGTTGAGGCTAATGGCGGTAAGCGGGTGCATCGAACCAAGGACCTGTTCACGGATTGTCAAAGCACGTAGGTGGTAGCGTTCAGAGGACTCGTAGTCTCTCAGAAACTGATAGTTGCGACCCAGGTTGTGCAGCGCTGTTGCCACGTTGGGATGCCGTGCTCCAGAGAGTTTTTCCCAAAGCGTGTGGGCACGCAGATACAAGGGCTCGGCATCCTGATATCTTCTTTGAATATGATAGAGTACCCCTAAGTTATTCAAGGAGCTTGCGAGCAGGTTGGTTATTTCTGCATGCCCGGTAAATGCCCCTGCTAAGGCTTCCTCGCAAAGCAGAGCGGCCTTCTGCAAGAGAGACTCAGTCTCCCCAAACTTATACTGCCACAGGTACACTACCGCTAAATTATTGAGACTGGTAGCCTTTTCCAGATGAGAGACGGACGCCTGTTCGCGTAGCGCCAGGGCCCGTTCAAGCAGTGCCTGTGCCTCATCAAACTCACTCAGTTCCCAGAAGAGCAACCCCAGGTTATTGAGACTGTGCGCCACCAACGGGTCAGCGGGGATAGTTTACAAAAGGGAGATGTATGATATGAAAAGATTTCATCGCACCACATTCGTTATCCTTGGGAGTGTATCATTCATTTTGACTTTCGGTCTGTGTTTGCATGTACCCCTGGTGACCAGCCTCTTGCCCAGGACAAGTTCATTCCCGACGTACATCTTTCTTGCTTCAATTACTGCCTCCATAACCGCGTCTCTCCTCTGGATTGGTTTCTCAGGTGAACTTGGCGCAGTTGCTGGTGGAGCCATCGACCTTGCAGTCTTTTATGCTGGATTAACGATCTTCCAGCTCCTCACTCCACAGCATGGTAGTCAGCGTCTGCTGGCGGGAGTACTTCTGTGCCTGGCAGGGGTCATCGTTTCCCTGGGCATCTTTCTGCGGTTCAGCCGGTATCCCACTGAGGATCTCCGGCCAATGCCCTTGCCCGTACGCGTCTCTTTTGGAGTGTTTGTCGTTGTGCTCATACTCGTGGGTAGTGCTATCCTCTTGCGGGTGCCCAACGTGTTTCCCTGGACGCTTAACCCCATGTCTTCAGCGCTCCTGGGGTGTTTTTTTCCTCGGTTCATCTTGCTACTTTCTGTACGGCCTCATTTTTCCGCGCTGGCAGAACGCCTGCGGGCAGTTGTGGTCGTTTCTCGCCTATGACCTGGTGCTCATCGTCCCGTACCTCTTCCATTTCGCCAGTATCAGTGCTGCACAACTGCCGAGTCTGCTCGTCAACACCATCATCCTGGTGTATAGTGCTGCCCTGGCTCTCTACTTTCTGCTCCTCAAGAAGCAGACGCGCTTCAGGCTAACAGTAGCAAGTCTGTCATCGTAGGCAAAGCCATTCGAGTGGAGCAGCTAGCTTCCAGTTGGTGGAGATCATGTCCCTGTCAAGTATCACGTTCTCCTGCAAGATGCAGCGCAGAGAAGGAGGAAATTGAGATGCGCGCGCTCTATGAGCCTACAGCTGAATCCCTCAAACAGCATCAAGTGGTGCATGGAAGGATGAAAGACTCTTTCATGTCCCTGTACCAGACGATCCTGAGTTATCATCGGTTGTTCATCCTGAACTATAGTGGCGGGGCGGCTATTGCGCTCCTGTGTGCCTACATCTGCTACGTAGGAAACCTGCAAGCGAGCGACGGATTACAAGGGATGCCGGGAATGCTGACATTGGGTCTCGTCCTGCTCATAGCGGTCAGCCTTGACGGCTCAGCGCTCGTTTCCAACAGGTACTGGCGTAAGGCGGTCATCTACGTCCGTACTGGTCGTGTGCCAAATCTGCATGAAAAGAAGGTTCCCGAACATGTGCTATACTGTTCTGGAATCGCTGTCCTGGAAACATCTGGGGATGAGCATGAGGAACGATGACCACTCCACTCCTGTCGTACAAGGTGAGACGCTGATCTACCTGAGCGATGGGCAAGACTCCCGGCTGACGGTGGGAACACCCGCCTGGTATGCCTGGCTGGGTACCACCACCCGCTTCGCCTTTCGCAGTCCGTTCGGGACCTTCACCGCACGCAAAGAGTGTGCGGGCAATAAGCACGGTGACTGGTACTGGCGAGCCTATCGCAAACGCGGCGGGAAACTCTACCGGGCCTATCTTGGCCAGTCCGCTGCATTAACATCCCTTCATCTGAATGCCATCGCGGCCAAACTGTCTGCACAATATGAGATGAGCCTTAAGGACTCTGTCAGGCTCGGAAGTGTCTATTCAGCGAAAAGATAAAGATACGAGATGGAGAAAAGCTGGAGATGAAATCAATCAACAACTATAGTGGTCAGGATTTACAGAGGGTCCATCCCAACGTGCTGAGGTCTGAATACGAACTGCGTGCAGGCGATGAACTACTCGCCCGCCTCTCCTACAAAGGAGCGCTCACATCCCAGGTCCGCGCTGAGACCGCCGATGGCAGCTGGGTGATTGAGCGGAAAGGCCTGCGCCAGGCCATTACTGTGCTGCCTCTGGGCGCACACATAGAACTGGCCACCATCAAGCGCGGGATGAGCGGCCAGGCCACACTCCTCTTTCCCGATGGTCGCGAGTACGCATGGCAGTGTACCAGCTTCTGGCGCGATGTCTGGACTTGGCTCAACCACGAGGGATCTCCTCTGCTCCATTTGAAAAGAGGGGCGCATGTGCAGCTCGAACCGGCCGCACAAGATATCCCCGAGCTTGCCCTGCTCACTATACTCGGCTGGTACCTACACAAGCAGCAGGAAGAAGAGGGTGCTTTTGTCGCTACTATTGTCCCTATTATTGGATAGCTCGCGTTTGGTCTTTTTTACCTCTTGCACCAACAACTGATCTTAACCTTACCGGCACTAGGTTTGATCTGCAATTTTGCGATGATGATCATTTTCGTTATGAGGAGCAAAAAGGAGGACAGACATGACACACAAGGCGTATCAAACCGGTGTTGCTCACGTGAACAACACGGAGTTGTATTACGAAGTTGTAGGTTCTGGGCACCCGCTCACCTTAATTCACGGGATGTTGCTTGATCGAAGATCCTGGGACGATCAGTTTGAGGTGTTTGCCCGGCAAGACCTCTCTGCTCGGCCTCTCGGGCGGAGGTACGCTCGCACTCGATTTCACGCTGGAGCATCCAGACACTGTGGACGCGCTGATCCTGGTCGCATCGGGACTCTCTGGGTATCCGCAGCGCATGACTGAGACCATCCGGGCTTTCATCGGTCAGTATTATGGGGCGTTGCAGCAGAAAGATATTGCGAGTGCGGTCGAAGCCACGGTGCGCTTCTGGACCGATGGTCCCAGGAGAAGGCCCGAGCAGGTGAGTGCGCAGGCACGTGCGCGCATCACTGCAATGTCAACGCAGCATATACAACGGCATGGCGACCTCATGGCGCACCAACAGCACATGCTTCCGCTCGAGCCTCCCGCCCTCAACCGGCTTGCGGAGGTTAAAGTGCCGGCTCTGATCGTGGTGGGAGATGTGGATATGCCAGAGACCCTTGAGATTGCCGACACGTTGGAGCAGGGCATTGCCGGCGCGAAAAAGGTGGTTATTCCTGGGACGGCTCACCATCCCAATATGGAGAAACCCGAGGAGTTCAACCGCGTCGTGGTGGATTTCCTGAATAGATCGCAGCGCTAGCTAACGCGGGCATGGAGGGCGTTCGTTACTGGTTGGAACGGCGAATTTTCGTCTTGAAATCCCTTGACCCTGCCCCAGGGAAAATGTCCTACCATAAGAAACGGAATAGCTGAAGCAAGAGCAGTTCAGGAGATGTATCAAGCTTTCATTTTCCCATGAATGCCTTGTTGCTCGAATTGCGTTTTCAAGGGGTAGGAATAGATCGTTGTTTGTGCTAGTCAACCCGATGTGCACGTTTTTTGCGAGATAACCAGTCTGAAGAAAAGGAATGAATCATGAAGACGAGTTTGTACCGAGTCGCCGTGAGAGGTATCCTCTGTTCTCTACTACCGTTATTCGCGCTACTGTTCACGATGCTTCCTGTCGCAGCTGCACGGGACGGACAGAACACCGCCGGGGTTGCCCCTCTATCCGGGCCGGATGTTTCCAGCATTGATGCGTTCGTGTCGTCAGAGATGCTGGCGAATCGGATTCCTGGGTTGTCGCTGGGTATCGTGCATGGCACGCAGATTGTTCACCTGCAGGGCTTTGGCGCTGCTGATGCGACGGGGCGAATGGTCACGCCCCAGACCCCGTTCATGATCGGCTCCATGAGTAAGTCGTTCACCGCGCTGGCGGTCATGCAACTTGTCGAGGCAGGCAAGGTAGAACTGGATGCTCCTGCGCAGCGCTACCTGCCCTGGTTCCGCGTAGCTGACCCGACTGCATCAGCACGCATCACCGTGCGCCAGTTGTTGAATCAAACCAGTGGAATACCGGCGAACTCAGAGAATGAGCTGAAGGAGGGGTTCCTTAGCACAGGCAATGTAACGCTAGAGCAGTATGTGCGCGGCCTGAAGACCCTGGTGCTTGATCGGCCGGTGGGCGCCTCTTTTGAATATGCCAACACCAACTATAGTGTGCTGGGACTGATCGTGCAAACAGTCTCCGGCCAATCCTATGAAACCTATATTCAGCAGCACATCTTTTCGCCGTTGCAAATGTCCCATAGTTTTGCTTCAGAGCAGGATGCCAGGCGGGACGGGCTGGCACAGGGCTATCAATTGTGGTTTGGCTTTCCGTTTCCTACTTCTATGCCCTACCTGCGTGATCTGTTGCCTGCTGGCTATATCATCTCCACTGCCGAAGATATGGCTCATTATCTCATCGCTCAGATGAGCGGCGGGCGTTTTGAGAACGCTTCCGTGCTCTCATCAGCAGGAATGGCCACTATGCATGCACCTGCAGCCGTGATGTTTCCAGGCACCTCGTATGGCATGGGCTGGGCCAATGGCCCAATCAATGGCGTGCCAACAATCTGGCACAATGGGAGCACGGGGAATTTTTACTCGGACATGATTCTTGTGCCGAAAAGCCAATGGGGTATTGTCGTGCTCTCAAATGAGAGTGGGCTTCCGGCACTCCTTACAGGCAGCGTAGAAGCTATTGCTGGCGGAGTGATGAATATGCTTGTAGGTCAAAAGCCTTCACCTTCTGGACCTGGTGTGGGCACAATCTATCTCATTCTCGATAGTATCTTCGTGCTCATCTCGGCCCTCGTGCTGTGGTCGACACTGCGCTTACCACGTTGGTACGAGAAGTTTGGACGACGTTGGCGGCAGCCCGGCCGTTTGAAGCGAGGCTTCAAGTTAGGGCGTGTTGGCTTGCGGCTCACGTGGGAACTGATCCTTCCCGCGCTCTTGCTTGGACTGCCAATTCTGAACGGCTACATAGCCTGGCGTACGCTGTTTTTCAACGCGCCAGATATTGTCTCCTGGCTGTTGGTGATCTTAACACTCTTGCTGATCACTGGTATCATCAGGGCAGTGCTCATGGTCCGTGTTCTGCGACGAGCAAGCGTGGACAGACCTGCGATGACACCTTCGCCAGCTCCAAATCCCGCGCAGCCCTTTGTGTGATTTTTCCGAACCATTGTTGCTACTTATACAGGAAGTAACTCGACGTGCACGTTTTACTTGCCAAAGAAAAGGTTCAGAGCGCCTCCTCCTCTCAGAATCGACAATGGCAGCGGGGAGCTTCTCCTTTCGGCTCAGAAAGGTAGTGACCCCCTCCTCCTCTCTGTCCTATTCTCTTGCGGAAGAGTATTTCCGTTTACACGCCCACCTCGTAACCTGTATGCCCAATTTGGTCGCCTCTGCAAGGTGAGCTTGCATACCTGGCAAACTATGGATTCACCGAGCTCTCACGGAATTTCACGATGTCCTCACGATCAGGCCTGCAGTGGTTATACGTTGGATGTCGTGTTTGTGCCTGTGCATGTGTTGTCAGTAGCGATATAAAATGGCTCATCGCTATTGACAATCCGCCACCCCTTTCCGCCATCCTTCCGCTATCCTTCCGCCACTTCCGCCAGCTATCCATACCTCATTCTCTCTGAGAGATCCCTTATCTGTATTACGAAATGGCCTGCTATCTCCGTTCATGGTGGTAAGCCCGGCAATATCTTCTGTGGTCCTTTCGGACATTTCTTCGGACATCCTCTATGAGAAACCTGCTGCTTATGCTAAAATTGAGCTGCTTTAGATGCAGTTGATCTAGCAGAGAGGCTCTGTGGGATGGCTAATTCTCGAGGGGGGATAGTGATTATTGGGGTTGAAGACTCTACTCATAGGGTTGTGGGTGTGCCTGATGAACGTATTGGAGAAACAATGGATGTCATTTTACGAGCTGCCCGACAGGTGATTAAGCCGGAGCTTGTGCTAGACCCTCCTGAGCCTGAAGTCTATGTGTTGGCCGACAAAAAGCTGCTCGTTGTTACCATACCCTCAACAGATGGTCCAGTATATCAAGCCGGAGGCATTTTTTGGATAAGGCAGGGAACCCAAACCAGGGCATTAAGTATGAGTGATGTCGCTTAATGGCAATGGCTAGCCATACATGAAAATATCCACTCCCTATCGGACATCTATCGGACATCTATCGGACATCCCCTATAAGGTGCTGAGCATGTATGCTACAATGAGGGTGCTTCGGATCATGACAGGAATGCAACGAGGACGGTATGGTACAACTGAGTGAGAAGGAACTGAAGAAGCTTATTCAAGGTGGAGAGACGAATACTGTCGAGTTAAAGGTAGCTGCCCCCAGAGCAACAGAGATGGCTGAACGTTTATGTGGCATGGCGAATGCTCAGGGTGGCATGGTGATTATCGGTGTCAAGGATGCTCTTCATGAAATTGTGGGCG
>WNFX01001833.1_pt1 | contig 42411 bp, 42 predicted proteins | sample 5400111 | NCBI WGS metagenome assembly WNFX01 (sample SAMN13153363, study PRJNA577476) | soil metagenome | isolation source: 40 cm soil or saprolite under grassland replicate 1 | place: USA:California | collected 2016-06-15
CACCCCTTTTTGGATCGAATTGATATCCATCGCCAACAAACTTTAATTTTTTTTCTGGATATCTCAATGTGAATCTCTTGAGAAGAAGATGCTTTGATCCAGATTCAATAGCTTTTATAAATCCGCCTGCGGAGGTCATCCAGATAGCAAACCTCCAGGTCCTAATATGCCACCATAAACAAGCGACAATGCTACAAAAATATTGATGAAAGCCAATACTATTAATTTGTACCACCCGGTATGCAACAATATATCGATTCTAATTCTAGGATTGATACCACGTGGTAGAAGGATCAACATTATCATACCAAGAGTTTTTACCGTAAACCAAAATATTGCATTAACTGTTACTGCGTTGTATATTTTGTCTCCTGTATAACCTGGTAAAATTTCCTGAGGAAAAATTTGGGGTCCTGACCATCCGCCTAGAAAGAGAATAACAAATAACGCGGCCAATGCATACAATTTAACATAGGTTCCCAATTGAATTAACCCATATATCATCCCAGAGGTCTCAGTTAACCATCCAGCGACAATCTCGCTTTCCGCTTCAGGGAGATCGAATGGAATTCTTTCAAGTTCTGCCAGTGAAGAAATGTAGAATACAAATGCGCTTATTGGTAGGAAGAAAATAAACCAAAAAGGATGTTGAGCATTTGCTATATCTGTAAGATTCAGTGAACCTGCGAGAAGTACTACTGAAAGAGCAGAAAGAATAAATGGAATTTCAAAAGCAATCATCTGATGTAGAGCCCTCAATCCACCTATGAATGGGTATTTGCTGTTACTAGCCCACGAGAACAAAAGTGCGATAAGCGGGAAAAATCCTAGAAATGCAAATATTGCAATTATTCCCACATCAAGATCCGCGACTACCCACCCAGGAGCCGCTGGAATTAATGATACCACAGCAGCAGACGTAACTACAAAAGCAATAGGCGCTGTCCAAAATATTAGTTTATCAGCACCAGACGGTACAATAATCTCTTTTGAAATTAATTTTAAGCCATCTGCTATTAATTGCAATATGCCCTCTATTTTACCTGCATACAGAGGTCCAATTCTAAGCTGCATTTTTGCGAGGAATTTGCGTTCAACAAAAATAGTTAAAGCAGCCAAAAGCGCAGCATAGCTGAATCCGGGGAATACTGCAACTCTAAAAAGATCAGTATGAATCAAGAACTTTATTATTGGAATAGTTCTGGTGGGGTCGACCATCATAGAGAAGAAGAGATAGGGAGTGAGAACTTCTCCCTTTACAGGTGGGAGTGGTACGTAAAAAAGTATTATAAAGATCAACGGTAATCCCACCAGTGTGACAATTATAAGTATCCAGAAAACAAGCTGGATTATACTTCCTACAAAGTTGCCAAACCTAAAATCTTTAGGAGCAGTAGCCAATCCTAAACACCTTTTCTCCTAGTCAATTTCTAAGTACCTCTTATTTTTCCTTTTCTGGATTTTCATTGAGATAATGTCTTGTAACACATTGCAACTTTACCTATCTGCCTCCACTGGCCAATAATTTAACGACCAATAAATTGATGGCATATCAGCCAATTTTGATCCTATCAAAAGGAATGGAAGTGCCAACATATTTCTAAATGAGCCTACGGATATCTTGACTCTATAAGGTTTTGGCGTACCGTCACTTACTATATAATATCCCAAAGCTCCCCTGCCTGATTCTACTCTTTTATAAGATTCTCCGGGGGGCCCTTTTGGATTTGGTTGTAGCTTTGTTCTTACTTCACCTGATTTAGGCATCTTATCCAACAACTCTCTAATAATATGACATGATTCCTTCATATCAAGAAACGGAACCATGGAGCGTGCATAAGAATCGCCCGTCTTCATATACTGCACCTTAAAGTCTATTTCACTATAGATGTCATAGGGTTCTGCCTTTCTAACATCAAAAGGAATTCCCGACGCTCTGAGAACAGAACCTGTAACCCCCAATTTCACGGCGTCTTCCTTTGTCAAAATTCCAACACCTTCTGTTCGTTGCCTGAAGAGAGGATTATTATAAAAAATGTCCTCATATTCAACAAGTCTTTTTTCAAAATATGCAACCTGTCTTAAACATCTATCTTTGAATCCTTCGGGTATATCATTTCGTACACCTCCGGGAATGTTAAAAGCATGAGTAACCCTTGCGCCAGTGAGAGCTTCTAAAAGATCAATAAAGAGCTCTCTATCTCCCATAGGCCACATGAACATAGTAGAGTGTCCAAGAAATATTCCATAAATTGCGAGCCAATAAAGAGTATATACCTGCCTGTTAAGTTCCGACGCTAAAGCACGTATATATTGTCCTCGAAGCGGAACTTGGATATTAGCAAGCTCCTCCACTGCCAAACTGTATGAATACGTAATGTTTGTAGAATCATGAATAATAGGTCTTTCAAGGTGAGGAATATTCTGAATAAAATTTCTGTATTCTGACATTTTTTCTTCGCCCCTATGTACATATCCAGGGTCCGGATCACAAAACACTATATAATCGCCATCAACCTTTATGGTAAATCTAAAGTGTCCCGAACCTGGGTGCTGAGGACCAACGCTTAGGGTCATTAGCCTATCTTCTTGTGTTTCTTTTACAATTTCAAGCCCCATCTTTATCGTCTCGTTAAATTTTTGTTCAAGATTGTCCATTAATTATCAACCTATCTTCCCTTAATTCTGAACTCCTTTCGTAATGGAGGAATATCCGCCCAATCTTCAGGAAGCAAAAATCTTTCGTTTCTTGGATGTCCTTCAAAATAAACACCAAGCATTTCAAAAGTTTCCCTTTCATGATATTCGGCACTTTTAAAAATGTTAATTAAAGTTGGTAACCTAGAATCATTTCTATCTGTCCGCGTGGATAAAGCTAAAACCTGTGACGCAAGTTTATCAACCGAGTAAGAGCCCAGGTGATATATAACTTCAATTTGATTGTCTTTTGGATAGTCTGTTCCTGAAACTGATTCTGCATGATCAAATCCGAGTGTGTCTCTAACAAAAGAAGCCACCTGAAGAATCTCATTTGGTGGAACAAGTATCTTTGATCTCCCAGGACGTATGTAGATCACCTGAACTATTTTGTCACCAAATCGTGAAACTATTTTATTAATAAGATCGCCTTCAAATTCCGGAATTATTGCCTCATCTTTTTTGGATATTGAAGTCTGAATATGATTAGACTCAGCCTTTTTTTGCTCAGAACCATTTTGACCGGCAGGTTGATCCGAGCTCATATTATCTAATCTTCGACCTTTTTATTTTCTCTTGGAGTAACATGGTCCCTTGAATTAACGTTTCAGGTCTGGGTGGACACCCAGGTACATACACATCAACGGGAATAATGCCATCAATACCTGGAAGTACATTATAGGAATCGATATACAACCCTCCCGTAATAGCACAGGCCCCCATGGCAATGACATATTTTGGATCGGGCATCTGGTCATAGACCATCCTTAACCTAGGCGCCATCTTTCTAGTTACAGTACCTTGAACAACAATCAAATCACACTGTCGTAAAGAACCGAATGCCTCAATTATTCCAAATCTTTCAACATCATATCTAGGTCCTGAAGCTGCTCCAAACTCTACGCTACAGCACGCGGTCTCTAGATGCACTGGCCAGAGGGACCAGATCCTTCCCCAATTAATTGCGTATCCTAGAGGTTGGTCCAAGGCTCTCGTAAGAACATCACCGAGTTTTCCAACTAGAAGATTAAAATTACTTGGATTCACTAAATCTTTAATCATCGATACATCTCACTATCCAGTTCGAATGTATTATATTTAACGCTTAAATCTTTGGACTGAAAATTTACCAAATCCCTTTTCTCCCAGAAAGATATAGTGCGTAAGCCATGGCTGAAAACATTATTGCGAGAAATCCTAAAATTGGAAGTGTGGCTGACCTTGATATAGAAAAAAGTGAAGCGCCCCATGCGTACAAGAATATAGACATAACATCAAAAACGACAAACATAAGAATATAAGAATAGTATTGCATCATAAAGTGAGCTCTCCCTTCTCCAGAAGGCATTTGACCGCACTCCATTGGCAAGAACTTTACGGGATTGTATCGACGTCTTGGTGAAACCAATTTTGACAAGAATAAAACCGGAACCGATGCAAGTAATCCAAAGCCGAGCATATACATAACAGGTGCAAACTGGCTAACAGTTTCTCCAGCCAAGACTAAAGTTGGTGTTTTTCTAAATCATATAAAAATCTTGCTTCAGCATTATTTGTCCAATATTAGACTAAAAAGCTGTTTTGCCGTGGCATGTGGATGGGTAAGTACTAATTTCATCATCTTACTGGTCGTAAATTGAGCTTTTATAAAATCGAGAAAATCTTCAAAACCCATTTGCCGTATTATTTCAACCTCTCTGTCCCAAGCATCATCGCTCATCTTTAACCATCTTGTCTGAACTTTAAGCGACGATTTTATTTTAGAGTCAACACGATCCTTCCAGAATTTTTCATATTTCTGCAGCGATTCTTTTGTACAACCTTTAGATAATGAGGCAGCTCCAATTTCACCCGCTACCCTCCCAAATTCTATTGCAAATCTTATTCCCTCAAGTACAAGTGGGTTTGCTTGACCTGCTGAATCTCCAACGAGTAGTAAGCCGTCAAATATGGTGGTTTTGCGGGCTCCTTCATTAGGAATGAATCCATAATGATATTCAATTGGCTGAATATTCTTAAGCTCATCTAATGGTTTGATTTTATTTTCTATGAGTGTATTTAATTTTTTGATTGGATTTGAAAGTGATTCTGGACGTCCTACGCCTGTCCCGATTCTTACACGATGATTTGATATTGGAAATATCCATGCGTAACCTGCATCTGAGTATTTATTTCCAACCATCAATATCCAAGTTTCAGGATCTATATTTTCACAGTAACATTCGTATTCAACGCCTATCCCATATCTACTCCAGTTATAAGCATATCCTGATCTTCTTGCAACAATGCTATTAAATCCGCTTGCATCAATAACGAGTTTTGAATCAAAATCAAGTCTGCCTTTAGGAGTAACGGCTACAACTCCAGTTATTTTGTTAGATGGAGATAACTTTACAGATTGTACCTCGCTCCTAACAGATATTTCCGCTCCTTCTTTTGCTGCTAACGTTGCCAGATATTGGTAAGTAGCCCTTACATCCAAAACGCATGATTTTGGGGAATTTCCTCTTAGAAGTACATCTTTCGAAGGAGAGATTATTCTGAAATTCTTTATTGGATTATAATATTTTTCAGGAATTTCAAATCTTTTGATATCATCTATCCATGACACTCCACTAGTTCTAATGTTTTGCGCAATAGAATCATCTTTTTCTAGGACAATAGTCGTAGCTTTTTTTCTCGCGGCAGAATACGCAGCAGAAAGACCTGCTGGCCCACCTCCTACAATCACTATATCATGTTCAGTCATAAGATTCACTTAACGCACAATTAATCAAATAATGAAATTAAATTAAAAGTTATACTTAGTTTTTATTCTGAACTAATTTGAAAACTAGTTCAAAACTAGTTCAACTACCAATGCTTTTTTATGTGATTATGAAAACTAACGTATAGATAATTCGATGAATAATGAATCATTAGGTCCAGGAGGTTTGAAAGAGGGTAATTTGGCTCCAGATTTTTCCTTTAGAAGTGATAATGAAAGAATGAAACTATCTGATTTTAGAGACAGAAAAGTAGTGGTGTATTTTTACCCGAGAGATTTTACAACAGGTTGTACAACGGAAGCTTCAGAATTTACGAGAGATTATGATAAGTTTAGAAATGCAGGGATTGAAATAATAGGAATCAGTCCTGACAACGATGATTCACATGAAAAATTCAAGAAGAAGATGAATATTTCATATCATCTAGCCTCTGACGTAGACCATGATATTTCAAAAAAGTATGGTACATACGGTCTTAAAAAATTCATGGGTAGAGAGTATATGGGAGTTAACAGGATTACTTTTCTAATCGATGAAAAAGGCATGATAGTAAAAATTTTCAACAAGGTAAAACCTGCCGGACATAGTAAGGAGGTCCTTGCAATATTCGAAATTACAAATTAACTCACTAGTATAGGTTTGAGATCTCTTTATCAATCGATGACATAGATGTTCCAAGATATCCCATAGTCCCCCTTGTAGTATCAAGAATTTTGCTTTCGGTTTTTCCTTGTTTATACCCTATGAAGACTGTGGACGTAACTAACAATATTTGATCTGAATGTTTATTCCATTCCAAAAGATGTTTATTGTAAGTATTAGATGATAGTGATTTTATTTCCGCCATTAGTTTATTCAATCTTACAAACAATGCGATAATTATGACACGTAGCTCCTGTAGAATTATTTTGATATGATTGGCGTCAGGGATAGATGGTATTTCATGGCATATTTTGTTTTGGTAGTAATCAAGATTTTTTGCTATACTTACCGATCCAAGTATTGAAGGAATTTGTCCTTGTGTTTGACGTACGTTTAAGGATGCTTTTACAAACAACAGATCAGATCTATAAATGGCAAATTCATCCGTACTTATTCCATCTTTATCAACAATACCAAAGCACTTTGTATTTTCGATATAATTCTGTATTATGGTACGAATAATGTAGGACATTAATTATGGGAGTACTTGTGTATTTTATAATTCCATATTAAATATACATTCATGATTCAGGGTACGTGGATACTAACTCTTCAATATGTTCTAATATCTTTATATGGTGTTCCTCGTCCACGATAATACTTTTCAATAGGGATTTTGTTTCTATATCGTCAGCCAAAGAAACACACTTCAGTAACAGATCTTTTGATTGCTTTTCTTCATTTATCGAATTAATGGTTCCTTGCTTTGTTAGATTTAAGCTACTGCTGGCGCCTTCAATAGCGGTCATCATACTAGAGATATATTCAATATGTCGCAAACCATCATCAAGTAGCTTGTGTATATAATTCTTGATAACGACATTATTCATGCTGCTTAAAACTGACATGTAATGATTCATTTCATTCATTTCTGCTTCATGTTGTGATTTTAGTAGCGCGTAAAGATCTTGCTTTCTTTTCATAAGTAAATCAGTGTTCAATGCAATAATCTAAACTGTGAACTAATAAAAAATTTATTCCCTAAACTTGCGGCCTGATTGAGATTATTTAAATAATATATTCCTGAGAATTCTTTTACTTGTTAACTAATACTGAACTGTGTAACTGAAAATGTCATGTAAAGTATGGACACAAATCGCTTTGTGAAAAATGTCTTGATAAGCATAAAACATCGCCATATTATCAGATGTTAAAAAAATTTTCTTAGAACAAAAATTTCTAAGTCAAAAAATATGCGGGAGGTGGGATTTGAACCCACGAACCCCTAAGGGATAAGAGCCTCAGTCTTACGCCGTTGACCATGCTGGGCGACTCCCGCATAGATTTAGCGGTTCAAAAATCACTAATTTGAATATTTCCTATATAAATAAATGAAAATAATGAAAACAAAAGATACATGGTTTTTATAATGCGCCTTAACATAGGAAATCAATGCTAATACCGATAAGATGTTTCACGTGTGGGAATGTAGTAGCTGACAAGTATGGTGAATATTCTAATAGAATCAAAGCTGGGGAAGACCCTGCATATGTTATGGACTCCCTTAATATCAAAAGGTATTGTTGCAGAAGAATGTTTGTCTCATCTGTCGAAACAATATATCAGGTGATTCCATATTACGAAGCATTACGTAGACGTATGTCGGAAATTGAATCAGAAATAGATTAAGTTGATGAAATATGCCTTTAATTTCATCATTGAAAGGAAGAATTGTTTTTAATAGCAGAGGCTCAAAATCTATCGAAATTGACGTAGTAACAGATAATAAATTTCTTGGTAGAGCTTGTGCTCCTTCGGGAGCTAGCGTAGGAAGTCATGAAGTACCAAGTTTTGTAGACAATAATCCAGAATTGACCCTACGGAAATTCAATTCAAATATTGACAAGTTTATAGGTGTTGAAGCATCCAATCCAAAGTCTATTTTTGAAGTCTTAAAGTCTGTGGACACCTCTGCATCTTTTACTGGAATTGGAGGCTCGGTGGCCTATGCATTGAGTGTTGCTGCTGCGGCCTCTGCTTCAAACTCACTAAATGTACCTCTATTTGCAATGCTAAAAAAACAGGGCCCGTATAGATATCCTTACCCTCTAGGAAATATACTTGGTGGAGGCGCTCATGCAGGCCCGGGAACTCCAGATATTCAAGAAGTACTTGTTTGTCCAATAGGGGCTAATAATATCAGAGAAGCATTACAAATGAATTTTGATATTCATAGAGAAGTAAGAGTGCAGTTAGAAAAAATGGATAAAAAATTCACCTATGGCAGGGGTGATGAAGGTGCTTGGGCTCCAAACCTGAATAATGATCAGGCAATTTCAATTGTGGCCCAGGCAATAGAAAATTCAGGCTTAAAACTGGGAAACGATGTTGCTCTGGGCATTGATTTTGCAAGTTCCTCATTGTGGGATTCTAAACGTGAATATTATAATTATTCAAGACAGGGACTTGTCAGGACTACCGATGAACAGATAAACTTTGTAGATGATTTGATTGAGAAATATCACCTTATTTATGCAGAAGATCCTGTTAACGAAGACGATTTTGAAAGCATGGCGATAATTACTAGGCAAAATAAGAACTGTCTTGTTACAGGAGATGACATGCTTGTTACGAGTACAGATAGGGTAAATGAAGCGTGCAAATATGGTGCGTGCAGTGGAGCAATATTGAAGGTTAATCAAGCTGGTACTTTGTACAATTCATTAGATTTCGCAGAAAATTGTGCAAAAAATAACATCAGTTTAATAACTTCACATAGATCTGGCGAATCAGTTGACTCACATATATCTCATATAGCATTAGCAACATCTTCAAAAATGATCAAAACAGGAGTTGTTGGCGGTGAGAGAGTGTCCAAATTGAACGAACTTTTGAGACTTTCAGAGTATGATTTAATAAAAGGCATGGCTGATTTGTCTTTCAAGTAAATGACAAATGAATACGAGAAAGATAGCAACGATGATCCTTTGAGTGAAACCAAAAATGAGGTAAAGCTTGAAGACTCATCAAGCCAATCATACATTGAATCTGGAGAGGATAATGAGGAGATTGAAAATGATAATTTAGAAAAAATGATACTTTCCACTGGAATACGTGTAGGCACTCCTGTAAAAACTAAATTTATGACACCATTCATTGTTCGTGCAAATCCAGAGGGTCTTTATATTTTAGATATTAGTAAAACGCTTACAAGGATAGACGTTGCTGCAAAGTTCATAGGGAGAGATGATATTTCTAAAGTAATAGTCACATCTGCAAGAGAATATGGAAAAACACCGGTCCAGAAATTTTGCGAAGTAACTGGAGCTTCTGGAATTATCGGCCGCTTTATGCCAGGGACTTTTACAAATCCATCTTTGTCAAGTTACATGGAACCACAGGTAGTTATCGTCACAGACCCCCAAGCCGATCAACAAGCTGTATTGGAAGCGACAAGAGCAGGTGTTCCAGTTGTTGCTATTGCAAATAGCGACAACGTTACATCTAATGTAGATTTGGTCATTCCGGCAAATAACAGAGGAAGAAAAGCACTTGCAACAGTGTACTGGTTGTTGGCAAGAGAAGTACTGAAGAAACTAGGAAAGATAAAATCTGATAACGAAATGAAGATACCAATCGACGACTTTGAGACCAAACTGGTCGAAGAGATATCTTGAATTCGTACGTTAGAGAGCCCGCTGTCTCTGGCATATTCTATCCAAAAGACCCTAATGAACTTGACAGTAATCTTCAATCATTATTCAAAGATCCGAATTTCGGTCCAGGAAAGTTACCGCCCTCCAATAGTAATGAGAGAATTTATGGAATGGTTTGTCCTCATGCAGGTTACATGTATTCTGGAGCAGTAGCTGCAAATGGATATTACGAAGCATCATCGTCCAAATTTGAATCAGCAATAATAATTGGCCCAAATCACTACGGGTTAGGAAGCGATATAGCCTTAATGAACAACGGCTCATGGAAAACACCTCTTGGAGAAATAAGTATTGATACAGAATTATCCCACGAAATATACCAAAATTGTAATATTGTTAATGTTGATGAATTAGCTCATTCAAGAGACCACTGCATTGAAGTTCAACTTCCATTTCTTCAATATATACGGGAAGAATTCAAAATAGTGCCAATAATTTTGGTCAACCAAGATAAGAATACATGCCTAAAACTTAGTAACGGAATATACGAAGTAATAAAGGATAAAAATTTTCTATTAATAGCCTCTTCTGATCTTACACATTACGAATCAAATAGTCAAGCCCATGAAAAGGATAATCTACTAATCTCTTCAATTCTTTCGTTAGACATAGAAGCTTTTTACTCCGTATTGTTTTCGTTTAATGTTACCGCATGTGGTTATGGTGCAATTGCTACAGTTATGGAAATATCAAAAAAATTGGGGGCAAAAAAAGGAAAGTTATTAAAATATGCCACAAGCGGAGACATAGCAGGAGATACTAAATCAGTAGTTGGTTATTCTTCAATACTATTTGTATGAATAACTCTAAACATGAGGCAATATCATCAGCACCTGCAAAAGTAATCCTTTTTGGAGAACACTTTGTAGTCTATCACAATCCCGCAATTGTGGCAGCAATAAACAAACGAATTCACGTACATGCAGAAGTAAATAATATGCCGAGTATTAGCATTAAATCCGGACAAAAATCATTAAATATACCCACAGCTAGTAACGATAATTTTATTCAGGTTTATGATAAAACAACAACATTTCTTTATCCAATTTTTAAATGTGTAAAACATGTTCTCTCTGAAAAAGAAAAACAAACTATCGGGATTAATTTGCACATCAATTCTGAAATTCCCTATGGCGAAGGTCTGGGATCATCAGCAGCATCATGCGTTGCAACTATTGCTGCACTTTATTCCTTGTTTTCAAACAGAGATAAACACCAGATTTACAATACTGCAAAGATTATGGAACAGAATATACATACTAATTCATCAGGCGTAGATTGTTATGTATCCACATTTGGTGGAATAGTTGATTTTGAGCCAAACAAGGGATTTAGCAAAATAGAAACGGCCAAGAAATTTAGTGTCTTAATTGGAACTACGGGTGTAAAGCATTCAACAGGAGAGGTTGTGTCGCAGGTTAAACTTTTTAGAGAAAAAAATCTTAGTCATTTTAAAGAACTCTCTTCAAAAGCAAGTATGATTTGCACGAAAGCAAGGAAAGCAATGGACGAGGGAAATGAATTGGAACTTGGAAGTCTGTTTACAGAAAATCAGAAATTATTGTCCATGTTAGGGGTATCGCATCCATTGATTGAAAAATTGATTGAAAGATGTATTAACAATGGAGCGCTAGGTGCAAAACTAACAGGCGCAGGTAGAGGAGGAGCAATTATTGCACTCTTACCAACTGATAAAAACAAAGAAATTGCAGATAGAATAAGTAGAGAATCAGGAAAATGGATGCTGGTTGAATTTGATCATGATGGGGTAGCGATAGGTTAATTCCCACTCGATTATCAAAACTTAAATTTTCATAGGAAAACCTAACCTTAATGCAGCGCGACATTGCGTTAATTAAACTTGGCGGGTCTGTTATAACACACAAAGAAAACCCGTTGACTATAAACAGGATAGCGTTAGGCAGGATCCTTAAAACCCTTTCATCCATAAAAATCCCAATTATTCTTGTTCACGGTGGTGGCTCATTTGGTCATTACTGGTCTATTAAATACGATATGCATTCCAAACCTGAACGGTATTCATCAGAAGGAATATCGGTTGTTCATGAATCAATGATCTTATTAAATGACATATTAGTCAAATCAATGTTAAAGTTAAAAATGAAACCTTATTCTGTTCCTCCTTTTTCATTTTTGTCAGGTAAAAAGATTATCTTGAAAAAAATTAACGAACTTGCTTCTATGACCAGAGATGAGATTATACCGATAACATACGGTGACATTGTATATAGATCACCTCATAAATACTCAATATTGTCTGGAGATGAATTGATGACTATTATTTCCTATGTTTTAAGACCTAGAAAAATAATCTTTGTGGCAAATGTAGATGGAATTTACAAAGATCCTAATGCCAAGGAAATAGTACAAAAAATAGAAGGAAAATCATCAATAAAATTTTCAGGCGTAAATTTTGATATAACAGGGGGCATGAAGAGAAAAGTTCGCGAAGCATTAAAAATTTCTCGTTCAGGAATGGATGTACATATTGTAAATGGATTCAAGCCGGACAGACTGTTGAAAATATTGGAAAACAGGAAAACAGAAGGTACAGTAATAAAGGGAAAAAGGTCCAGTACCGGAAATGCCTGACGAATCAGACTCTCCTTCAGATATTGAGGTTATAAAACAACGTAAAAAAGAAGGATTATTTATTCCTCTTACTAGGAACGTTCAAGCAAAGGAATCATCAACGTATTTGGAATATGTCAAATTAATTCATAATGCTTTGCCTGAAATCGATTTTGATGGGGTTGAAACTAGTCAAAATTTTCTTAATCATAAATTCAAAGCTCCAATTATTATTGATTCGATGACTGGAGGTACTCCTGAAGCTACGAAAATAAATTCGAGGCTTTCACTTGTTGCAGAAAAATATGGGCTTGGCATGGGACTCGGCAGTCAGAGAGCAGGACTTTTAAGCAACGAGCTTTCCGAAACATATTCAATTGCAAGATCCAATGCTCCTACTGCCTTCCTTGTTGCTAATATTGGTGGAGCGCAGCTTTCTAAAGGATTGCACATCAAAGATATCGAAAATATGATAGACATGATTGAAGCAAATGCGCTTGTCGTACACCTAAATCCTCTACAAGAACTCATTCAACCGGAAGGAGAACCAAAATACAAGGGAGTTTTGGCTAAAATCAAGGATATTTGTTCTAATTTTGATATTCCGATAATAGTAAAAGAGGTAGGGGCGGGTATTTCAATGGAGGTTGCTAAAAGGTTAGAATCTGCAGGCGTGTCAGCAATTAATATTGCGGGCTCTGGTGGAACTAGCTGGGCTGGAGTAGAAAAATTGAGGGCCGAATCATCTCATGATACTAATAAGATAAATTTAGGAGACTTGTTTTGGGATTGGGGCATTCCGACAGCATTAAGTTTGATGGAGGTAAGAAATTCAGTAAAGATACCTATCATAGCTTCAGGTGGAATTCGAAATGGCCTAGAAATTGCAAAATGCATTGTATTAGGTGCTAACATGTGTGGATTGGCTTTTCCTTTCCTTAAACATGCATCAAAATCTTACGATAGTCTATGCGAGTTTACAAATAAAACACTAAATGAATTAAAAAGCACAATGTTTCTAGTCGGTTGTAAAAATATTTCCCAATTATCAAAATCAAGATTCATAATTACTGGTGAATTAGCAAAGGTGAAGAAATGGATAATCTAAAAAACGATCTCAATGATGTGATATCACGAGTAAGAAAATTTACTTCATCTGTCCTAGAGGGTCAACCAATCAGGTTGTATGCTGCTGCTAGTACCTACCTTACAAGTGGTGGGAAGAAGCTTAGACCGTTCATGGTAATAAAGAGCTGCGAAATGTTTGCCGGCAAAGAAGAAAAAGCGTTACCAGCAGCAGCTGCAGTTGAGCTTATTCATAATTTTTCCTTAATCCATGATGACATTATGGATAACGATGATATGCGTCATGGGATCTCAACAGTCCACAAAGAATACGGGTTACCAATTGCCCTAATTGCGGGAGATATTTTATTTTCTAAAGCATTTCAGGTACTCTCAGTACATAATAAAAAGATGGGGCATGACGACGTCGTCATAGCTGAAATGAATAGGATTCTTGCTACCGCGTGTGTTCATGTGTGTGAAGGTCAAGGATTAGACATACAAATGGCATCAAGTAATAAAATTCCGACTATAGAAGAATACCTGGATATGATACAAAAGAAAACGGCCTCTCTCTTTGAAGTTTCTTGTGCATTGGGAGTTTTATCTTCTCCTGAACCCCTTGTTGATAACGTAGACAACCTTTCTAAATTTGGAAGATTTACTGGAATAGCATTTCAACTAATAGATGATTTAATAGGAGTAACAGGGGATCCGAAACTCACTGGAAAAGCGGTTGGGAATGATATAAGAGAGGGCAAAAAAACTTACCCAATCTTACTAGCCTTGAGTAATGCAGATACTAATAAGAGAAAAAAAATAATGAGGGCCTTTGGATCTAAGGGCGCCAATCGTGATTATGTTGAAGATGCGGTTTATGCGATATCTTCATTGAAGATAGAAGAAGAAGTAAGAAGATCAGCTCACGATAATATGATGAAAGCATTTGAATCTATAAAAAGTTATGATGAAACAAATGCAAAAAATGCACTTGTTTCTTCTGCAAAGTTTATAGTCGAAAGGAGTCTGTGACTTGGTGGAAAGTAATGATGAAATTCATAGATTGCTTAATGCGATTGCGCTAAAAAATGCATATGAACATTCTGGAATTACCAATGTGAATACCGTTCTTTCAAGAATACTCAGCTTTAAACCTGAGCTAAAAAGTGACATAACGACTCTTATAAAAGAGATCAAGATTGTAGTAGATGCTGTTAACCGGTTAGATTTAGGACAACAGAAAAAGAAACTGGATGATGTGCATTCTGTTGGTAACACCGTTGATTCTAGCTCCAAACATGGTATTACTAATCTTCATGAACTGCCAAAACTACAACTTGCAGGAACCGGGGTGATTACCAGATTTCCACCAGAGCCTAATGGTTATCCTCACATAGGCCATGCAAAAGCTGTAATAATAGATGAAGAATATGCAAGAATGTACGATGGTAAATTGATTTTACGTTTTGATGATACTAATCCGATAAACGAAAAATTAGAGTATTATGAAGCCATAAAGCAGGATCTTGAATGGCTAGGAATTAAGCCTGACATAATAAAAAACACTTCTGATGATATTTTGGTATTGCATGAATATGGAAAAAAGTTGACAAGAAATGGAGATGCTTACGTATGCACTTGTCATACCGACAATATTCATAAGTTTAGAATGGAACAGGTTGAATGTCCGTGCAGACGCAATATTGATAATATTGACTTTACCCTAGAAAGAATAGATAAAATATTTGATGGAACCTATCATCAAAACGAAGCTATAATTCGATTCAGAGGTAATATGCAAGATAAAAACACAGTCATGAGAGATCCCACTCTTTTTAGAATCATAGAGTTTCCACATCCCCTTTTGGGTGAGAAAATAAAACTCTGGCCTACTTATGATTTTGCTGCTCCTGTTGAAGATAGTCTTGATGGAGTTACTCATGCGCTTAGAACTAAAGAATACGAATTGCGCAATATTTTGTACATAAATATATTAGATAAATTGCAATTACGAAAACCAATTGTTGTTGAATTTTCTAGGCTGGAATTTGACAACATGCCAGTTTCTAAAAGAAAAATCAAACAATTGATTGACAATGGTCAAATTTCAGGTTGGGACGATCCGCGCTTACTTACTTTATTGGCAATGCGTAAAAGAGGATTTGATCCCAAGGCAATCAGAAAATTTGTATTGAGTCTTGGCTTAACTTTGGCCGAAACAAAACCACCTTTTGAGGCATTGGAATCAATGAATAGGAAAATAATTGATCCTGTTACAATTCGATTATTTTTTGTAAAGGATCCCATTATGTTAGTTGTTGATGACGGAAAAAATAGCAAGATAACATTGAGTAATCATCCAACCAATGATCTTGGAACAAGAGAAATCGAAGTTTCAAATACATTTTATATTTCTCGTGATGACGCTATACTTCTGGCAGAGGATCAAGAAGTTAGACTCATGGAATTGTATAATATAAAAATAAATAATATCGATTGGGAAAATAAAAAAGTAATTACTTCTAGTTATCTTAACAAAGACCTAGTACGAAATATGAAGAAAATCCAGTGGGTATCAGATAAGGCCATGACAAAATACAGTATCGTGGTTACAAAAGATCTTTATTTAAACGACAAATTCAATCCCAATAGTCTGGTAACCGTTGACGGCTATGCAGAGTCCACCGTATTACAATTAAAATCCCAAACTCAAGTGCAGTTCATTAGATTTGGATTTTGTATGACGGGAGAAAAAAAATCTTCTGCGATATTTACACACAGGTAATCAAAATGAAAATAGGAAGGATTAAACTTGAAGAAGTAGGGGAAACATATGGAATAATTTCTAATGATGGCGAAAAGATAGTTACCAAGTTCGATTTTCAAGAACAGACGGGCATACCAATTCCTCAGACAATTAAAGAATTCATTGTTAGAGGATGGATTGATGAAGTGAAGAAGCATATTAGTGACATAAATTTTGGTAACAAGATTAATAGGACTGATCTCTTAGCGCCCATCCCAGATCCGTCAAAAATAATTTGTTTAGCATTCAATTATTATGATCATGCAAGAGATGCTGGTCTTACCCCTTCCAATGAGCCCGTAATTTTTATTAAACCGCGTACAACCTTGAATCACCCTTTTAATGATATTGTTTGCCCACACTTTGTGGAACGCCTTGATTATGAGGCAGAATTGGCAATTATTATTGGAAAAAATACCAAAGATATTGAACCTGAAAATGCTTCTGATTCTATATTTGGATATACAATATTACATGACGTTTCAGCTAGGGATATACAATTCAAAGATAAACAATTCACTAGGGGGAAGGGTATTGATACCTTTGCTCCATGCGGACCGTGGATAACGACCAAAGACGAAATCAGTAATCCTCAAAATCTCCAAATTGTAACTAGAGTGAATGGTGAAATCCGGCAAAATTCTTCGAGTAGCAAGATGGTAATTTCTATTGAAAAAACCATATCAAGTCTAAGCAAGATAATGACTTTAGAAGCTGGAGATATAATATCTACTGGAACACCAGCAGGAGTGGCGATGTCAATGAAAGAGCCCAAGTATCTAAAGAAAGGCGATATCGTAGAAATAACAATTGAAAATTTAGGTACGATCAGAAATCGAATTACATTTTCATAGCCAAAGTCAGGAAGGATTGCCTTTTTGACAAATTTTCCTTAATTGAACTATTTCATTTTCCAGAATACGGCAATAAGTCTTGTATAATTCCATCAATGTGGATCTTACACTAGCTAGCTGAATTGATACATTAAGAGATTGTAAACAAGTATCCATAGATCTTTCTGTTGCGAATGAGTTCATCGATCTTTTGAAAGATTCAAGTAACAACTCATGTTCAGAACTGTTTTCATTAATGAGTTTTTCAAGATCATCTATACTTTTTGAATTATTTTCTTGAGAATTATGCAATTTGAACATTCTCGGATCATGATAGTATTGAGAAATATATTAAGATCATTGGATTTGAATGAGATTAACAATTTTGTTAAATTGAATTACAACTCGGAAACTTCAAATTAATAATCTATTTATTTGCCGCCTCGAGTTCAGAGTTGTATGGTCTTGGACAATAAGGGCATTATTTCGTATTTACGGGTACTAAAAGAAGATTTGATAATATTCAGAATAAAACCATCCGAAGGTAAAGTTCCAGATTTTAAAGCAGGCCAATTTTTAACAATAGGGTTGCATGTACCTTCTGAAGGAAAAATAGTAAGAAGAGCATATTCCATAGCTTCACCTCCGGAACAAAAAAATGTCTTCGAATTACTTGTGAGATGGGTAAAAAAACCAGTACCTGGACGTTTGACCACTGAATTATTTAACAGAAGAGAACTCGATGAAATATTATGGGTAAAACCGACAGGTGCTTTTACAATAGATGAAAAGAAACATGATGGTACTCCTGATAACAGAAGAATGGTTCTTATCGGTGGAGGGACTGGACTGGCGCCATTTATTTCCTATGCACTTCATCTAAAGTCCATCGGTAGTCAGCGTGAAATTGTGGTTTTACATGGTGCAAGCTATGTAGATGAGCTGAGTTACAGAGAGATTTTAGTAGAACTTGAAAATGAAAGTTTGGATCAGGGAAAAGATAAGTGGAGTTTCAGGTATCGAGCTAGTATAAGCAGACCTCAAGAATGGTTCAATAGAAGTTGGAATGGACAGAAAGGGAGAGTTGAATCATTTTTACGTCCAAAGTTGGGAACAGACAAATCGCCTCTAGAAGAATTAGTTGGAGAAACAGTTACTCCAGAAAATACAATTTTCTATGTGTGTGGCTGGCAAGGAACAGTCGATGGGGCATTAGATTATTTAATACCAAAAGGATTTGTAACGGAAAGAAACAAGAGAAAAGACGGAAGCTATGATGTAAAGTTTGAATCTTATGGGTAAGATCTAAACGTAAGTGAAAACCTTAACCTTATATCAAGGATAAAAGTGAGCATTAATCAATATGAAATTTGAATATGAAGAATTTTCCACTGTTGAAGAATTTTTTTTATATCTAGTATCAGTGGCGCCATATATGAAACAAGTTTTACCGGTAAGTTCCTACAAGGGATTCATCTTTTCGATTCTGCCCCTTACTCCTGTTTCTGGTGATATACTTATGATGATTTATGCTAGAGGTAATATGGAACCAGGATTGATAGAATTTGATATCTCTACAAAAAAATACAAAACGGTTACATCGGTTGAAAGAGCTGACAAAACCTATTTTGTTATACTGAAACCAAAGATTGCAACAATTGCCGATAGTGCTATTGAAGCAATGGAAAAAAATCCAGTAACCAAGTAGAAAAAATTTCTAAAAATTTTACAATTTTGGTGATAAAGATTGTGTTACAGATCTACTTCTGGAATATTTCTCTATTATATCTTCAGGTACTTGGCCATTAAATAGTTGCTTTGATAAGCCCTTCAGATATCGCATTATTGCCCAAGTTCCGGCCTTTATCAATACGGCCATAAAGACTTTCATAGCAGGCCCATATGTCTTATTTCGAATAATAATGGGTATGATGTCATTTATGACTCGCAGATTATATTGCCAACATTTCCAGAACAGGGTAAATTGAGATTCATTCAAATTTCCAAAATGCATTGAATTCCTCTCAGAAAAATCTTGATACAACAATGGAGCCACAAGACCGCTCATTTTCATTTGTTTAAAGTCTTCTATCAGTTCAATTGTGTACTGTGTTTCATCTGGAGTTTCATCAGGCCAACCTATAATTAATGTCAATGCAGGGAACCAATGATTTTCATTTAAAATCCTGCAACCTTCTCTTACTACTGTACCCCATTCATCAGGTTGATAGGGTTTTGTTTTTACTCCAAGATGTTTCCGAACCATTCGTGGTGCGACAGTTTCAATACCAAGATTTGTAGCTAGCCATCTTCCACTTGAATCCATATCATTTATTTTAGAAAGATCTCCGATAAGATTCGGAGAAGATGCAACAGCCGACAATGTCATATGAGTCGTTCCGATAAAATTTGCACCTATAGACTTTAGACCCTTCCAAAGATCAACTATGGCATCTGCGTTTGGAATAAAATCCTTATTATCACAACCATAAAGTAGCATTTCATCAGACTGAAGCCAAATGGAATCAAATCCATAATTCAGATTTATTTTCGCTTCTGCTTGCAATCTTTCTAATGGAATGTCTTTTTTTGAGCGCTTATTTACGTCGCAGAAATCACAACCTCTGCCGCATCCTCTCATTGCTTCAACTAGAGAATTTACGGTGGGACCTTGAATAGGAGGAATGTTTTCAATATTTCTTACGAAAGTATGGAGTAACTCCGGTGCGTCTCCAGATTCAAGATCGTGAAATAGATCCAAAGCTAATTCATCAGCCTCTCCAATTACAACAGTATCTATTCCATGTATTTTCATTCTATCAGGTTTTGCAAGTTCCCATGAGCCATTTCCACCAACTACAACTTTAAAACCATATTTCTTTTTTAGTTGGATGACAGATGCGCACATTTTTTTAAATTTCATGGCAACATATGATAATTTTTCAGGCGACATTGTTGTTGTTACTGGTGCCATTCCTAATGGATCCATGACATTAATTCCAACCACACTAGTGTCAGGTCCTATGCACTTGTCCAGCATTTCAGGATGAGCTATTACAATTTCGTCTCTTTGATATTCTTTTAATAACGCACTTTCAATTCTTCTAAGACCGCATTGAGCAACTTTCACTTCTCCTGTATTTTTGTTCGTTTCAACACTGGGACAAAATAACTTGTCAAATACAAATTCTGGTACAAGCTCATACGGACCGCAAGCAATAAAACCATAAAGAAAATTACCTCGATAATTTGTCATAAGACTACGGTCGGCTGTTAACACTACACGTTTACCAGCTGACATTTTCTATAATCCTCAAGTTCGTTTACGTATTTGGGTATAAATCTATTACTATAGTGTTACCAAAATTGATCATTTAATACAACCCAGTCCTGTGGCCTTTTATCAGAATTGATTTTAGCTGTCTATGTGCCAAAAAATTAAGACCGCTAAGAAACGAAACCCACCTGTACGATGCGTGTTCATAAGAGATGACAATATCCCTTATCGGGGTCGTGGCAAAATAGAATTTGACTTCCTTATGAGATCTTATACCATTCAATTTCATATAGGAATATCGTATGGTACCGATAAATGACATGATTTCGAGGAATTGTATTCCAGTCTCTTCTCTTACTTCTCTTTTCAAGGTTTCAAGTTCTGATTCTCCATGCTCTTTGTGTCCTTGTGGAAATCCCCATGAACCCCTCCGATTCTTTAGGATTAAGAATTCAGGTTCTTTAGAAGAAACCGGCGATTTGTATCTTATTACAGCACCAATAGAAGTTTCCAGAAGTATTCTACCTCTTTATTTTATTAATAAAGCTAATTATAATTTTTATCGAATTCTTATCTTAAAATTTAAGATAAACAAATTCTAAAAACTCATTTCATGATAATCTTGAATTCAATTATAAAAACATAATAAACTAAGATATTAATGTCTGGTTCCCTGTCGAAAAAGATGGGCCGATCGTCTAGTCCGGTAGGATACGGCATTGGCATTGCTGAGGTCGTGGGTTCGAATCCCACTCGGTCCACGTAGAAATTTGCACGACTATCTTCTTGTTATTTCATATTCCATACTTTCCTTCCTGCTTGCACATCCCTCCGCTCCACCAGAACTTGGAAGTAAAATGACCCGAAATGAGGGATTTGAAATGAGGGAAAAATTACAGTTGATAGGAATTCCGACACCAGCATTACTTTCGATTTCAGATAGGCTGTTAGTTGAAGAATTTATTCCGGGTGGAAATCTATACGAAGCCCTGTCAAATGAAGCAAGTTCTTCTTTGGCGTTTAGTGCAGGAATAATCACAGGTAGGCTACACAAATCAGGATATTCCTTCATAGATAACAAGTCTCAAAATTATTTAGTAACATTTTCAAGAAAAGTATTGAGAACAGACCTGGCATACATACAGAATAAGGATTCAGTATTTGCCAAAAGTATGGACATAGGCTCTTTTTTGGCTAGTGTGTTAGCGTTCGATTCTAAGAGATACAAGGCTATAGAGGACGCCTTCTATGAAGGATATTGTTCAGTAGTCAAGTCTCGAGTTCCATACCTTTCGATAGTTTTGCGAAATATACTCGGTTTTGGATTGAGCCTCAGTATGAATTGGATTAGGAATATGCTGCAAGATTCAGATAAATTAGTCTAGTCATACGGGTGGAAGTTCCGCTTTTCTGTCAAATCCTCCAGAACCGAACTTGCAATAAAAACATTGATCAGACTGCATATAAGACAATCTTTCTATCAATATGGCCCGTATTTTCAAAGCAAACTTTGTCATCAGCCTGTATTTTAATGGCATTGAAGGAATAACTTCATCAAAATACACGTTATAATGATCAGGACAAAACTTTAACGTAATTTGCGCTCTATGCTTAGAACTTGATTCTTTATTCGTAGAAATATTTTTTGCTATCCTAATTTGTTCTCTAATATACTCGTGTTTTGGACAAGGACAATCTTTTCCACCTGGATGTTTATAAGCGGGGGTATTTTTCCAATCAAAATCTGGAAAATCTCTTTCAAACTCATCCATAATAGACTAGTTTAATGTTCACTAATCAAATATAAAGACATTTCCAATCAGTTATTCATATTAATCAAGGATAAAAGATATATTTTGAATATTTTAAAAATCACGATAGAAGTGTTAAAAGACCACAGCACAGACGCGAATAATAAGTCGTCCATAGTTGCAAATATTGAAAGGAACGGTAATGCTATTGACGGATCAAGTAAATATGTTGATTCTAATTTACATAATTTAACAAAATTCAAGAAGACACTTCTTGCTGAACAGAAAACCGCAGAAGAGAAGGTAGAATCTCTAAATCAAAAAATTGAATCTACCAAAAAAGAAATAGACAAGCAAAGAATGGAATTGGAAGATTTAAGAATGCAGATAAAGAGGGTAAACGAAATAAAGGAATCAGAATATTCAAAATTTTTAGCACTCAAGAATAATTTAATGGAAATTCGGAATAAGATGAAAAATCTGGATGAAAAAGCAAACGATTCTTTGGGACACAAGTTACGAAAAGAGAGATTTGACATGATTAATCTGGCAAGAAATTTAGATCAAATTGAAAAAGATATTCAAACTAAAAAACTGACAAAGGAGGAAGAGCGTAGGCTAGTTTCGAGATCAAAAGAAATGGCTACAAGATTACATTCTCTCAAGATGATTCACAAAAAAGAAGATGATTATAGAACAATTTCTATCCAATATGACAAATTAAAAACTAAAATTAATTCCATTTTTCAACAAAAATCTGAATTGGGAGAAAAAATAGGTAAGCTGAAGGGGAGTTTAGATAAATTATTAAATTTAAGGGAAAGTCTCTATGAAGATAGAAGAAAGACTAGAAGTGAATTAAGAGAAGCAGAAGCCAAACTAGAAATGGTGAATACGCAGCTAAACGCCATTGAATATAGACGTTCCAGACAGGCAAGCTTTAGATCAAAATCAGGTAACATTGGAGTCAAGCACGAATTCAAATATCAAAATTCTCAAGAAAGAATTAGGCGAAATAAAGAAAGTTTAGAATTGTTAAACATTGCTAAAGAGGCTGCACTGAAGAAAATGTCAAGTGGAAGAAAGCTAACTTTTGATGAAATGAAGCTAATATACGGAGATGAACTACTCCAAGATTAGCTTTGACTGACCGGTTTATCTCTGAAATAGTGTGAATTATGACTTATGATCAAATAAGTACTCAAGAAGGCGTAGAGCTTGTGAGACTTGCCAGAACGTCTGTGGAGACATTTATCAAAAGCAAGAAATTAATCAGTGTAGAAAAACATAGTAACAAAAAAGCTGGAGTTTTTGTGACATTATACTATATCAATAGAAGGAGTAATAAAAGAAACCTCAGAGGTTGCATTGGTTATATTTTTCCATCACAGGATATTTACCAATCAGTTATTGCCGCTGCGATAAATGCTGCAACTGAAGATCCTCGCTTCATCGCTATCAATGAAAAAGAATTGGATGATGTAATTTTTGAAGTTTCTGTCTTGACGAAGCCTTCCCTAATTAGAGTAGGTGATACTGATGAATCTCTGAGCAAAATAGTTATTGGAAGAGATGGACTTATGCTTGAAAGCAGATATGGTTCCGGTTTGTTATTACCTCAAGTTCCTGTCGAACAGAAATGGAACACAAGGGAATATCTAACCAATTTATGTCATAAGGCAGGTGCTCCATCCGACGTATGGTTATTGCCAGACTCAAGACTTTACAGTTTTTATTCATTAATTTTTAGGGAAAAATTACCAAATAGAGAAGTATATGCTGAGAAAACTTAGATCCAGTTGACTACCTATCAAAGACTAAAATACTGAATCAATTGATTTGCTTATTGCTTTTGAATCGAATCAATATATAATAAAGTGCCAACATTGAAAATTATGGCAAAGGCGTATTTAGCTCCTTATGGCGTTGGGCTAGGCCATGCCAGTAGACTGGTTTCTATTTCTGAACATCTTAAGGAAGATGACATTAAAATAAAATTTTCTTCATTTGGTGAGGCAGTATCCTATATTCGTATTCATGGATATGAATGTGTGAAAGTCCCACCCATCGAATTTGCGTGGAATGATGGTGGATTTTCAATAAAAAATAGTATTTCAAATATACCGCAATGGTTTACAAATTTTGCAAGGCAACTAGCCCAAGAGACGAAAAATATATCATCATTCAAACCAAATATCGTCATCGCGGACTCAAGATTATCGCCATTAGTAGCATCAAAAATTTTAGGTATTCCTTCAATTGTTATCTTAAATCAGATTAAGCTTTTACTATCGCCTAGAATCAGAGAATTCAAGGCAGCAAGAGCTTTTGAAAAAATCAATGGCGAATTTTTTGGAAACATTTGGAGTATAGCAGAAAAATTGTTAATTCCGGATCTTCCGCCACCTTATACTATAGCAGAACATAATATTTGGAATTTGGAGTCTATAAAAAAGAAAATGCATTACATAGGATTTACTACATCGAAATGTCGCTTGGACGACCAGAAAATAAATAATGCTTTGAACAGTCTAAATTTGAACAAAAATAAACCAATAATATTCATACATATCAGCGGTCCCTATGGAACCCGGCTCAATTTGATCTCAACAATTATGGTTGCATGCAAGTACTTTAGAAAGGATATTCAATACATTATTTCTGAAGGTAAGCCGGAAGGAAATACAATTCCAAGAAAAATTTCCTCTACAGGTTGGTATTATGAATGGTGTCCAATACGGGATGAGATTTTTGCTCTTAGTCATTTAATGGTGATAAGAGGCGGTCATGAAGCAATTTCCCAAGCAATAGAATATGGAAAACCAGTCGTAACAATACCTATTCATAATCACGGAGAACAAATAGGAAATTCAAAAAAAGTTGAAAAAATGAAAATAGGGATCAGGCTTGAATCTTCAAAAATAGAGCCTTTTCAAATAGCAGAAGCAGTTCATAATATACTTGATAATCATTCCTATTTAGAGAACGTTCAAAAAATAAAGAAGGTTACAGATGGTCTTGATGGAATTAATAATGCCCTAAACATAATTAGATCATTCATATAGATTTTCCATTAAATCTAAAAAATTGTTTCATTATTGCTGCCAAGGTAACAGTATCCTAATTCGCATTCATCGCAATGATGTGGAAAGTTCATCTATGGCCAAGTTGATATCATTCTTATCATGTGCATTTGGACATTGTGTCAGATAAGTAGTGAAATCTGACTTTGCACCGTTTTTATCGTCTAATTTTAATCTAATGAACCCTCTATTCTTATAAATAGGACCGAATCTATTAGGATTTATAGATATTGCCGATGAGTAGTATTTTTCCGCAAGGTGATAGTTTTCTTTTCTAAGGTAATAATTACCAAGTCCACGATAGGATAAATATAATTTTGGATTGAACTTGATGGACGCTTGAAAATAGGTTTTAGCTTCATCGGATTTTATTTCGTTATAAATTGATCCGAGCATATCCAATGCAAGATCATTCCTATTGTTAATCTCAATAGCCTTCCTTAACAATTCAATTGCATCAGTTACTTTATTTGTATAAAGTAACCTCTCGCATTCAAGGCACATTCTATATGAGGCATCTGTATTTGGAGCATCTTTATCATTTATGTCTTTCATGTCTTTAGGGACAATAGTGATGACTATAGAACCGTCTTGTTCCCAAAGTTCTAAAAATGTTTTTTCAGGTATTGATCCTACTGTATCTGGTTCTGGGACATAAGTAATTATTCTGCTCTCACTTGGATCATATCCTGAAATTACTGTTGCATGTTGAATAGTTTCATTTAAACCAGGCATAATTACAATCGAAGGAATTCCTTGGTCTATCTTTTTCTTTATCTCTTTCAAATTGCTTTTATGCACATTTGTCAAAAAACCGCGTCTTTCTGCAATTTCAATCCCTTCAATAAAAATTGATCCTTTAATATTGTTGTATTTTTTTGACCTTTCTTCTGCTTCTCTTTCAAGATTATATTCACCCCAATAATTCAAGATTACGTTAATTGCCAGTGGAAGACAAATATGGTCATTTTTGTCTTCTACTAATGGAAGAATAAGGGTATGTTCATTATCTAGTGTCACATATAAGGTTAAAATGATGGAAAATAAAATTCTTGTTACAAATTTACAAAATTACGAATAAGTTCGAGACCACATCTTCCACTTTTTTCTGGATGAAATTGTGTACCAAAAATACTTTTTGAATTGTGGCAAAATATCTCATGTTTTGATGAAGAAGAACTTGCGACACAGACAAAATTTTCTGGCAAGTGTGAGATATTATAAGAATGGCTTTCATATACATTACAATATGGTTCTTTCAATAGCTTTGTTGGTTTTTCAATATTAATTCTGTTCAATCCTTGTATGTGATCAGTTTTGTGAATTGAACCACCAAATGTGAGGGCAATTATCTCTGCTCCATAACATATACCCAATAGCGGTGTTTCATTATTAAAACAAAATCTAATGATTTTTGAATTCATAGCATTAATTTGTTTTTTATTTTTTTGACGCCCTGACAATATTACTTTCTCATGATTTGAAATTAGGAATACTTCATCATATTTCTTGAGAACATAATTTTGGCCAATATTTTCCAAGCACAAAGTTATATCCCTAGTATAGGGGGAGCCATTGTCAACCACAAGTACACTCAATTCTTTATTCATAAGCAAAGAAGAACCTATAATAATAATTATTCCTTATTCAATATCACAGATTCTGATACAAGTCAGACAATCGATACTATAATGTGATCTAAAGTAATAATTTCAAATAGAAAAACCGTTTGTTCTCCTTTACCAAAGGGGTCATAATCATTAATGATAAAAATTAGCCTAACGTATTGCAATAAATTTGAATCACAAAAATTTTAAAAGTGTATTTACATCAATTTGATGATTCTGTCCTTTTTAATAATTTATGGGATTTCTTATTTTTTGGATGATGTTTGTATGGTTATCCATTGCTATTATTCTTGCTATTTTTGTCTCTGCAAATTGTTCCTAATCCCTTGCATATCAGATATGCTGCCAGATAAGAAGGGACTTTTTCCACTGTGTTATCTAATTTAAAGTTATTATTTTTTAGATTAATTTTCAAACTGGTTTTTAGATTGACAAAGACTTCAGAATCATTCAACACACATGCGTCGGCAGTGGGATTAAATGATTCTAGATTATCGCATTTTGTTTTAGTCAAGCCACTTTTCCCGTTTATACTACCAGGTAACCTAAAAATTCTGTGTATGTCATTGGTAACTTGACTATCAATGCGTACCCCAAATTTTTTTGTAATCTTATTAATTTCATTTTTAAAACCTTCATACCCTCCACTGGTTTCAACTATATGTTTAAGCTTTAATTCTGATTTTTGATTTATTCCCAGATTCGAAGCAATTTTTTTTCTCCATCCATTCATTATTCCACCCTTTGGTAACTTTATCATAAACCCATTACGATTTTTACGAACTCCTATGCTTTCACACATAAATCCATTCCCAATTATATAATCTGAAAGATTTGATCTCGAGTTAGAATTCAAAGTTCTTATGCTAGGGTCATTGATATGAAAGTGAAATCCTGCATTTCCAGAAAAGAATACTTCTACAAATTTTTCTTTAATTCCTAAGTCAGAATATAAAAAGTCAAGTAACTTTTCGGCTTCTTTTCTGATCGCGCTGAAACATTTTTTACAAGGTATTGAGGTATCATATGTTTTCCCCTTGTTGCAATTAGTGCATAATTTTTGCTCAGAATTTACAAAGCCGCAAAAATTACAAATGTAAAAAGAATGACTTGGATAACATGGCATATTCAAATCCTTGATGTCAATATCAAATATGAGATCGGCGCCTTCCCATTGTTTTTCATTAATTGAATTTGAAGGATACCCGTAATATGCATTTGAGTAATATATGTCTAGAGGAACATTTCTTACCAATTCTGCAACAAGTTCACCCGTATTTTTAAAAGAAAGATGTCGAACTACTAAAGAATCAAATTTCCTGTATCCAAATTCTCTTTTTTCTACTGAATACAGATATGGGAAGTATTTATTTGTAAAATAGTATTTCCTAAAAACTTCTCTAAGAAAATTAATATTTTCAATTGGGTTTCCTATTTGATTCAACTAATTAATTTTCCTTCTACCAAATTGGATGGGATTTATTAGATTCTCACATTCTTTAATTGCAAAACAGAGGTCTTCGCTTCTTAATTTGTCACATGATGGTACTGAATATTTTATGTGGCTGCCTTTCTTTCCTGCAAGATGCCCTACCTGATACCTTGTTATTTTCTCATTATAATCTGGTGAATTCTTAAATATTTCTATTACATCTTCCTCGGTTTTACCAATGGCTAGCATATAAGTTGCTAACATAAATCTAGCAGAATGTGGAAGATTCTCGCCTTTGTTAATTATCTCCATAGCATGTTTGATACAGGGAGGATATTCAAGTATCTTGAATTGATTCCTGTATACATAACGTCCAGAATATTTTTTTCGCAGTTCATCTGCTTTTGTTCTTATTAAAACTGGAATTTCATAAACCTTCATATTTTTTATTCGAGTGTATATTAGATTGCTCAATTCGTTTCGAATCAACCTTACTGCTTCATCAGTATCAAGATATACATAACCATCCTTTACCAACCTGTTAATCAATTTCCATTCTTGTTCATTCATCTTAGAAGATCTATGGAGATAATCCGGAATACTCAATTTGCAGATGCTTGTTGTCGAATCGACATCTATATCGATTTTAAATAATTCCTGGAAGATCTTTTGAACAAGTAGTTTCTTTTTTTGCAAAGACCTCTCATTGCCTAAATCGGTAGATAGGAACTTTTCTACTCGCATGGCTTCAAATAGTGAGCATTTTCTTGAAATTTCTTCTAACCCAATTGATTTAATAAGCAATAGCGAAACCAAAAATGTCATAATTTCAATTTCATATTCGTCCAGATTTGAGTAAACTTTACCTGTAAGTTCATGTTCCAATTTTTCCACTGCCCTATTAATTATGTGGATCATTTCAGGACGATCAAATTCTTTAAAATCAAACTTTGTTTCATGGATGTATTCTGAAGCCTCTTGTAAGAATGGATACTTTGCCAACTCTGATGATCCTAATTTAATCGACAATTTTGGCCTGATTTGTTAATACAAAATACTGTAATAAAAATAAATACAAATCTTTAATATCCCAGTAACAAAAATAGAACCAATTGAATTTTAAGATTGGATTTCATGTTTCCATTGCGAAAGGGATTCAAAACTCAGTTTCAAATGCGGTTGAGATAGGATGTACAGCATTTCAAATCTTCACAAGGAGTCCAAGGGGATGGGTTGAAAGAAAACTTGTAGATACAGAGATTGAATCATTTAAAACCAACCTTAAAAAAAGCGGGATTCAGAATAATTCTATTGCGGTTCACATGCCTTATTTACCCAATTTATCTGGCCCAGTTGGTGAAATGTACAAAAAATCGTTGGACTCTTTTACAAATGAATTAATAAGATGTTCCCGATTAGGTATTGAGTATCTTGTCATACATCTGGGAAGTCATCGCGGAAAGGGCAAAGAGAATGGAATAAGCCAGTTGATAAAAGGTTGTGAATTCGCAATGGATAATTACAAATCAAAATATGAAAAGAAATTGAACGTTACCATTTTATTGGAAAATAGCGCGGGCCAAAAAAACAGCATTGGAAGTACTATTGAAGAATTAAGAGAAATACTTGACAAGCTGCCCAAAAAGGGATATGGCGTATGTCTTGATACATGTCATGCACTTGCATCAGGGTATGATTTGAAGAGCGCAGAGGCATGCGAGAAATTTGTCGATAAATTTCACAATGTCGTTGGGTTCGAAGTTCTAAAATTTATTCATTTAAATGATTCGAAAGGTGATGTTGGCTCACATCTTGATCGTCACGAACATATTGGTCTTGGTAAGATTGGTATTGAGGGTTTTAAGTCAATACTTAATATGAATCGATTAAGAAATTTGCCTGTAATAATGGAGACCCCCGTTGATTCTGTTAGAGACAATTCTAAAAATCTTGAGGTTGTGCTTAAACTCAGGAATTAGCTTCACTATCGGGCAGGCTATTTTTATTTGACAAATGTATATTTTAAAAAATTAAGACATTTTTCGGAAAGGAAAATAAATGCATGATAAATCACAGATTCCAATAGAGAATAGAATTAAATGAATACCTACGATACTATTATGAAACTCGCACTTGAAAGAGGTTTCTACTTTCCCAGCTGTGAAATTTATGCCGATGCCCAAGCAGGATTTTGGGAATATGGACCCACGGGTGTCAATATGAAAAACAAGTTCCTTGAACTATGGAGAAGAGAACTATTGAGACGTGATGACATGTTAGAAATTGATGGTTCGCAAATAATGAGCAAAAGCGTATTCGTTGCATCAGGGCATCTTGATAATTTTACAGATCCCATAATAAAGTGCAGAAATTGTGGGACTACTTTGAGGGCAGACAAATATATCACTGAAAAAACCGGCAAGGAGATTCCAGAATTGTTATCGGGGAATGAAATTGACAAAATAATACATGAAAATGATTTGCGATGCCCAAGTTGTCAAGGCACTTTTTTTGAATCAAATAGATTCAATATGATGTTTAAGGTGGACATAGGCCCTTCAAAAGAAGAGGCATACTTGAGACCTGAAACGTGTCAGAGTATTTTTGTTGATTTTCCGAGAATTTTTAAGACTATGAGAGGAAGACTTCCGTTAGCTGTCGCGCAGGTTGGTAAAAGTTTTAGAAATGAGATCTCACCACGGCAGAGTTTACTGAGATTGAGGGAATTCTATCAAGCAGAAATTGAGGTTTTTTGTAATCCCAGTAAATTAAATGATTTATCAAAATTTGAACAGGTTAAAGATACATTTCTTAAATTATTCATTAAAAATTCATATTACACAATATGTGCAGAAGAAGCAGTACGAGAAGGATATTTGCCAAACAAACTCGTAGCTTACTATCTTTCTCTCCTAACCCTGTTTTACAGCAAGACAGGGATAATTATGGAACGTACTAGATTTAGACAATTATCAGATGAAGAAAAAGCATTCTACGCATCGACAGCCTTTGATTTTGAAGTTGAAACTAGCATTGGATGGTTGGAATTAGTTGCATGCAATTATAGATCAGATTATGATCTAAAAAAACACAGTGCCATAAGCAAACAAAATCTTTATGTCATCGACCCATCAGATAATACTAAGGTTCTACCACATCTGTTTGAGTTATCGATGGGAATAGACAGAAGTATTTACTCAATATTGGAACATTCTTATTATGAAGACATTGAAGCAAAGCGTGTAGTATTAAGACTTGTGCCTCCAATAGCTCCTATACTTATTGGAGTTCTTCCCCTTGTAACAAAAGATGGTCTACGTGAAAAAGCACAGGATATATATTCAAAATTAAAGTTAGATTATTCTACATTTTATGATGAATCAGGATCTATTGGTAGGAGATATAGAAGACTCGAAGAAATAGGGGCACCACTTGCCCTCACTATTGACAATCAAACTATGAAAGATGATACGGTTACAATAAGATATAGAGATACAATGTTGCAAGAAAGGGTAAAAGTTTCAGAGGTTTCTAATTTTCTTGATGCAATTATCGAGCTTAAATAATAAAGAATTATTTAGACAAAATGGCAGCAATTTACTAAATCGTATTATTTTTAGGCTGCTTCAAATACTGGCTTAATTTGCATTTGTCATTGAGCATAAGGCTTTTAGGACGAGAAGATACTAACAATCTAAGTTAATGATTTTAAAGAATGTCACAGATACTAGGCTTGTATTAGCGATCATTACTCTAGTCGTTATCTCGGGCACAACAATAATAACAACGCAAGTGCTGGGAATAAAATTTGCTGCTAGTATGTCAGGTGACCAACTATCCCCTCCGACAGATACAAGTGTAAATGGTAATGCCTCATTTAGAACTACTAGTCATGATACTGTGATAAAGTACAAGATAAAGGTAGCAGGATCATCTGATGTAACGAGTGCTGACATTCATATGGGAAAAAAGGGGGAAAATGGCGAAGCGCTAGTTGATCTTTTGAAAGACAGCAAAAAGAATGGCATAAAACTGGGAACATCAATAAGAGGAAATATCACGAGCTCAGATCTAAAGGGACCGCTAAAAGGCAAAATATTATCCGAATTAATTTCTGCAATGAGAAATGGAAATACTTATGTAAATATTGATACACCTTACCATGATAATGGTGAGATCAGAGGGCAAATTGACTTACGGGGGAATATTAATTCAACTAAGGTAAAGTGAAATTTTGTAGATAATAACTACAGAATTTTGGACTCATCAATCTGAATCTTACTATTTTTCCAGACTAAATTAGTCTTCAAGATAATGGGATTGACCTGCACTACATTGATATATGATTGAATCCAAAAACTCGTAGATCAATCAATGGCAAAACAAGATCCAAATCCTCTTCCTTATGGTGCATTACCTTATTTTCAGATACATTATTTAATTGAACCAGTCAAGATATCTGATCCTTCATCGTATATGGTAAAGTGTAGAACAAAAACTCATGGTCATTTTGGTAATAAAAGGGTAGTTGACATAGAATGGATTGGAGGGAGGTTGGCTGAAACTTTGGCATCAGATAAAGAGCTTACTGAAATGTTAAAGCCGTTCATGATTGAGGAAGGTGAGATTAGCATTGACCCGCAAAAAGATAGGGTTAGAGTGTACACTAAATGGAAAAGAGAAGATAAACTAGAGTTCGATCCTGAATTCTTTCAAGTAGTTGAAAGAATTGCAAAAGCGATCAAAAAATTAGAGTCGTAAGGTCTAGCATTGTTCTATGAGCCCTAAGATGATTTTTGTCTTGTTTAATTTCCATATAGCAAAACTGTATTTGTTTCAAGAACGTTGAGAACTTTTTTTTATTGATTTCAAATTCAATATGTACATATTAAGGAACGGTAAAGGAACCTTATGATGCATAACTCTTTCAGTCTTCTAAGCCAGGATGTGGAGCTAGTAAAAAAAATAGGAAATGGAGAGCTCAAGATTGCAATTTATGGTCTAGGTCATGTTGGAGCTCCTCTTGCTGCTGTCTGGCTCAGAGCAGGTGCCTATGTGATAGGAGTAGACAAGTCCAAGAAAGTTTTATCTGAAGCAAAAAATGGAAAGACCACAATCCCTGAACCAAACGTAAATGAAGCCTATGACGAAGGTATCAAGTCAGGACGATTCAAAATATATGATGATCCAATTAAAGCGTCAAGGGACTCTTATTTTAAGATGATCTGTGTTCCTGTATTGTCACAGGGCCAAGTACTTTCCGCAGATCTTACTGCAGTGTCTGAAGTTGCCACGGTGATAGGAAAGGGACTGAAAAAGAATGATGTAGTATCTCTCAATCCAAGTGTTCCTCCAGGAACTACTGAAGATATTGTAATTCCTATCATTGAAAAAGAAAGTGGCCTGAGTGTAAAAGATGATTTTTGTATGATATATAATCCTGAAAGGATTTATGAAGGTCGTGCTATTAATGATATAGAGGATAACTATCCAGCCATACTATCAACTGTAGGACCAAACAGCCCACAAACTGCATTTACCATTTATTCATTTATTTTTAAGAAAGGCGCGTTACTATTGGATAGTATCAGAACAGCTGAAGCGGAAAAATTGTTTGAGGGCGTATATAGAGATGTGAATATAGCCCTAGCTAACGAAATGGCAAAATTTTGTGAAGCTGCAGGAATTGATTTCTGGCAAGCAAGGGATGCCGCAAATTCTCAGCCATTTTGTCATATACATAAGCCTGGAATTGGAGTTGGAGGCGCGTGTATACCTGTCTATCCACATTTTATACTGGATGTTGCTAATAAAATGAATGTCCTTTGTGAAGTAACAAACATAAGTAGAGCTATAAATGAGGGTATGCCAGCATATTGTGTGAGACAGGCCATAAAACTATTAGATTTTGCAGATCTTGCTAATTCTACAATAACGATATTGGGCCTAGCTTTCAGAGGAGACGTATCAGATACTCGTTATTCTCCTACTTATTCAATAATAAAAGAGTTACAAAGGTTTGGAGTTAAAGAAATTAGAGTGCACGATCCACTTGTCAGTAGTGATCCAAGTTTATCCAATCAAAGTAACGTTTTTTTAACATCAGATTTAAAAAAAGCAGTAAGAAATAGCAATTTGATAATTTTGTCAACAGATCATCAAGAATATAAAAAACTTGATAAGACATTTTTTGGAAATATTCCTGTATACGATGGTCGCGGTATATTAGATAGAAATTTAGCTAAAGAGATTAAACTCCTTACAATAGGACAGGGAATAAATAATTTGTAATAACTTTTGAAAAGGTAAATTATATGTTTATTAGATGTTCTTAGAATGAGATAGATTCGATTAAGCCTAAATCGACTAAGATTTATTGCATCCATCTTTATCTCCTTTCAAAGTCAATGCAGAACTTTATCCACTTATTAGGAAATCTCGTATCATAGAAATGAAGATGCATGTATGACGCAATAGAGTTGTATATCAAGAGCCCGTCATGCTTCCCACGATCAATTCCGCTTCCGCGTTTCATATTGTAGACATACTTTGAGTCTTGTGGAATGTTTTCTATCTTTGAGTAATGAAATTCATGTCCTCGTATGTTTTGAATATTACCAAAAAGATTGGACGTCATATCAGCCTGAGTATAGTTCAGTGTCAATCTACCTGTCATTATTGTGTTGGCATCTATTACTCCTACCATTTTAAATGGCTTTTTAAAATCTCTGTATCCTGCTATTGATTTGGTCAGGTACATTAATCCACCACATTCTCCGTAAATTGGCATTCCCTGCTCTACGGCTGTTTTTATTGATCTTCTCATAGATTGGTTTGAATGTAGTTTATCTGCCATGACTTCAGGAAACCCTCCACCCAACATTAATCCTGACACATCATTAGGTATATGGTTATCAGTTAAGGGACTGAAAAAAGTTATCTCAGCTCTTAAATTTCTTAAGCTATTTAGGTTCTCATTATAGTAAAAGTTGAAGGAATTGTCAAGTGCCACACCTATTTTAAGTTTTGAAATACTAGGTTCAGATTTCTTTACAAATGCTGTGTATTTTGATTTTTTTAATTTTAATAATGCAACAATCTTATCATAATAGATCTCTTCTGATACTTTTTTAGCTACTTTCATTATTTTGGATTTTTTCGTATAGTCTAACTCGTCTGTTGGAATTAATCCAAGATGACGTTCATCCATCCTTAATTCATTGTCTCGCTGTACGATACCCAATATAGGAACTTTAATTTTGCTTTTGCAAGCTTCAGTTATATATCTTGCGTGTTTTGGTCCTGAAACATTGTTAAGAATTATTCCTGATATTTTCAATCTTTTGTCAAAATGCAGATAACCAAACGCCATAGCTGCAATTGACCGTGCCGCCTTTGCTGCGTCTATTACCAAGATGACTGGAGTGTTTAGAATTTTAGCAACATATGCAGTGCTGGCAAAATCGCTCTTTCCAGATAATCCATCAAATAAGCCCATGACCCCTTCAATTATCGCTACATCGACGTCTATTGCAGTATTTTGAAGAGTTGAAATAATCCCGCTGTTTCCCATCATCCATGCATCTAAAGTACGTGATTCTCTGCCTGTAATTATCTTGTGATAGCTTGGATCAATAAAATCAGGTCCTATCTTAAATGATTGAACTGAAAATCCTTTTTTGTATTTTAACGCATACATTATAGCAAGCGAAATAGTTGTTTTACCAACACCGCTAGTTGTACCTGCAATGATAACTGCTGGCGGTATTGTCATGAATTAATCAATAAATTACTTTAGTTAGAATGCTAATTAATATATTCCCAACATATTTGATTTGCAAGCCTTAGCCATTGTTCTTCTTTGAGATAGTAATATGATCATCTGCTACTCCGTTATTTTCATAAAATGTTGCGTTTAGTTTTAATCCATCATCTGTCACATCTACATTTAGAAAACCATGGCGTAGAAACTGTTTTACTACATAGGGGGCCTTACCTGTTAGATTATAGAAATCCGCTCCACCCGTTCCTACTGTAAAAAATATTTGTCCATTTTCACCCTTGTTATAATATTCAGTATTTCTATCTGCTATGATTGGAGTGTATTGTTTGGTTTTGTTATATAAAAGGGCGTATGTCCGTTGATAATTATGATTGTGTCCCTGTAATACAACATCAACATTATATTTCTCAAACAAAGGATGGTATGCATCCTGTAATTCATCTAAACCCGGATGCGTTGTATTTGAGGAATAAAATGTCCTAAATGAGTAAACTATAGTCCAATCAATCTTTTTATTTTCATGAGCGGCCATAAGATCTCTTTTTATAAAATTATACTGCCCTGAAGTATCATTATATGGAATTAATTTGTTCTTTGGTGTTGCCATAGCTAAGAAATGAACATTATTGTAATCAAAAGAGTAGTATGGTTTGATAAGACTAAAGTGTTTTAGGTATTGATTATAAGTAACGTTACCATGCGCAACGTCATGCTCTCCAAATGCAATTTTAACTTTACTTTTGTTCTCTAATGGGGAAATAAGCTTAAACCAGCAATCCGGGTTCTTCTCATATGCCAGATCTCCTAATGCAATTACTAGTTCTGGTTTCTTACTTATCATACTCTCTACAGTTTTTTTGGCTTCATCACCGCATCCAAAGTCCCCAGCCACTACAAAATTAAAATCTTGGGAACCTCTTCTTTGAGACTGATGATTTAGAAGCATGTCTGGTTCTCCTCTCAAAACGTTAGTAGATAAGATAGCAGATATCAAAAAAATAGTGAAAAAGAAAAGCAGAAAAATATTGTTTAATCTTGTTAGGTGATACATATTTGGAAAATTCCTGGTTCTCTGTTTTCAGAAATATTCTGTCTAATTTAATACTTTTTATTTGAAAGTTGGGACTGAAAAAAATTTATACGAAATTTACCAAAATAAGAATTCACTTAGATACTTGTCCTAGAAAACTTAAATCAAATTTCCTTCTTAAAAATGAGGTACTAGTCTTTAAAAGTTCTCTTAGGTTTACGCGTATTACAAATCTGCACTTGTATTACTAATTGATAATCCCGTTACGTTAAAATTTTGCAATTCTTATTCATGCACTAAGTATTATCGATTAGTAACACATGAATATTGTGAAAAAAAGCATAATCATGGATTATTTGCATCAGGAATTTTATATGCCTTCAAAAAAAGCAAAATTGATAAAGAAACATACAACAAAATTCCTAGAAGCTTAAAGAGTATTATAGATAGAAATAATCCCAATATTTTCCCAAATTAATAGCACTGAACTTTATTATGCAAGAAAAGTGAACGTAAATTTTAACAGAATTAAATTGATCTATTGAAAATTAAGCTGAAAATTTTTCTGCGCGATAAATGGAAGAGTTAACCTGTGCATTAAAAAAAACTTAATCGGATTTCAAGAGTAAATCAATCTTGTTTAAGCTGTTTCATGTTTTTTATTTTGTTTAGTCCATTCTAATATGTAAAGTAATGTACTATAGTGATCTACTATAACTAAACACAAAACAATACTGTATCATTCTTCTAAATTTCCAAATTAAAGATAGAAATTAACGTTATAAAAGAGGATATAAGAGATATTATTATTAGTAACTCCAAAAATCAGACCAGTATAAAATTCAGGTACGACTCATTTTATACTTTATCAGTGTCATTCTAGCCAATAACGTAATCATTTATTGTAATTATTTTCTCAGATATATTGCTGATATACATAGTAAGGAAGATACACCACGGACAAGAAATGAAAAATAACAATTTGACTGTAATAGCATAATTTAGTTCAATAGATCATATCATAAGTGGATATATCTATCCCTCACAATTATAGGATAAGTAACTTTAAAACTTACATTTATGAAAGTATTCTTAAAACTATATTTCAAAAGCAATGGCCTCCTGTAGTCTGAACCCTTTTCAAGGCTGATGAACAGATGCAGTTCTTGAATTAATTATTTTATTCATAAGGCTTTGCCGTATATGCGCTTCGTTGATTACCACTTTTAGATAGTCACTAACAAAATTCGGATCTGGATTGTATATTATCTTATCCAGTTTTTTTGGGTCCTGTATCAGGCCACTGCGGTCGGTCCTAAATTGACCTGGCTCACCTTTGACTGGTACTTTTTGTTTCATTCTGTAATAGTCGGATCCGTTGTTGTACCTTTTTAACGGTGATGAATAAACTACCAGTTCTATTTCTTTAATACTGGGTCGGGGCTTAATATTCAGGAATCTTTCACAAAGATTTTCATCCCAACCTATTAGATTTTTTATATGGGTCGAATAATAACAATCATTTTCGTACAATTGTGTAAATCCTCTTATGATGCGTCTCAAGCCTCTCTCTTTTGGTGAAATTTCCTTTCCTGGTCCTTCTAGCCAGTTTTTTCTCTTGCAGCGAGCGCATCTTTCTGGAGTAGGTCCGTCTCTACCGTTTATTCGATTGACCCATCTGTACTGACAGTGTTTGCATTCAAACTCTTTCACAAGGATTTTATGAATAGGCATAGCAATACAGTAACCTTCAGTGAGAGCAAATAAATATGCTTACTAATGGTGAAAGATATTGAAAACTTTTTAGGTATACTTGCTGAAAGTTTCCTTGGAGGTATTTCCAAACATTTCAAAGTGAATAGCTAAAAAATTATTTTTAATGTTAGACTTAATGACTAACCCATGAAATTTTCAGATTTTAACAAATTTTTGCCAACTTGTATACACATACAAGTATACACACGAGTTTTTTAAAATAAATGAAGGGACGAGTAAAGACCTGTCACCCAAAATACTATCATTAGTGTCGAGTTTTAAAATTTTTAAAAGTTACAATTCCATGAACACACTCGGAGAATCGCTTCAAAATGGCACTCAGAAAAGAAAATCAATAGACCTCAGCCGACCCTCTTCGTTTGCTTTATCGAATATTAGAACAAGTATATTATCGATCACTATTGGTAATCATGATCAATTTAACGATTACCTTTTACAAACATGTTGCCTTGCTTGATTGAAATTAAGGTGCCAGACCATGCGTGATTCGACTAAACTGATTGAACTTTTTCAAAAGCTGATGTTAAGACAGAAAAAAGACTACACCATAGACTCAAAAAACAGAAGCGGCTTTGTAGACAGACCTGCGTAATAATACAACCAGTCGAGATGGATGTTGAATTGAACTAAAACCTTCGTTTCAAAATGAAGAATCGCCTCTAATTGCAACAGGCAAGGTTAATACTATAGAATCTTAGAGCTGTACCGGTTCATGTTCCATAAATTTGGAAAGGGTAATATAGATGGTGTCTGAGTCGATTGGATGAATAGCAAATAGCAGCCAATTTGGTTATAAGTATAAACGGTGTAAGAAAACCGTTTCAATGGTAAGATCGCATACCTAATAATTACTTTATAGTAAAAATCCGCATTGCTTGTTAATAGATTTAGTGGTTGCTTGGTGCCGTCGGGATACGACTGAATATTCAACCGGACCAATATTAGAAATTCCTAGATCTAGAATTTTATTAAATGCAGAAATGTTATTTTATGAGCCCGTCGGTATCCACGACGCTATCGGTTCTAAAACAGGGTTCTGATATATGAACAAACTGCCAAGCTTTAAAGTTTTTCTTTTTAGGAATTTGAAGCACAACTTCTTTTTATCTAGTCTGGGTTCGGTGGGATTAGTGACGATATCGGTGCTAAAAGTAGGCTCCTGATATAGGAATGGACTACTAAGCTTTAAGTTTTTCTCTTTAAGTAAAATGAGCCGAGTTCAATAGGACCATTCGTTTGTGAACTATTTTTGACATAATTTTTAGGCTCGCTGGGTGATTCTTAGAAAAAGATCATTGCGTAGTAATCGCTTATCTCAGATTGTGCTTCTATGTGTTTACATCTTGTCCAGGTGAAATATTTCTTCTATTCTTTTATTGTCAAAGCCCATTTCCTTTAGTAGGCACAATTGCAATACAAACTGGAGGTCTTTTGTGAGCCAGAAAAGTTTATCATCCTTGGCAGCGTTAGGTTCTCGCTTTGGATCGTAATGAGTATAATAATGTCGTGTTTCTTCAATATCCTTTGCGGCTTTATCTACTTCTTTAAATGCTAATAATTTAGACGTAAGTTTCGGAAATATCTCATAAATTTCTTTAATTCTTTTTACAAATAACGTATTTTTTTTTCCAGTCTTTAATCCATGATAGACTTCAGCGGCTGTCGTTAACATGAGAAATCTATAGATGTCATATTGATCGATACTATAGACGACTCCGAAATATAAATCGTAAACGTGTTTCAGTCTGTAAGACAAATCAAACCATTTAGTGAGAATATTCTCAAATTTTAAAGAAATTTTGGCATAATGGAATAGTAAAGAAGCAACCTCAGGTTTGAACATAACTTTCTGATCGATATGTGTAGGCTTGTGACGCGATGATCGATATAACAACTTAACCTTTGAACTATATTTCTCATTTTCAGGTGTAGCATATATCAACTCTATAAATACTTCTTTACTAGTAACAAAATTTAGGAAATCGAGTAATATGCTCTTTAGTTCTATGTAGTCCCTAATCGATTTGTCCCTATGTGATTGAATTTCGAAAAATAAGTCACTTTTTAATGTATCAGATTCTGGATAAATTAGCAACTCGCAGTAATTTTCAATATGAACTCTCCTAGGGTCAATATTGTACTGTTCCTTTTTGAGAGGATCATAAATCAATGAATAATCGGAAATAAAGGAATCGATGTTTGAATATTTTATGGTCATACTCGTAAATTTTATTTGATTTACGTCATCAAAGTGAACGCCTATAAAACAGAATTGTGATTTGTAATCATACATTTGAAACGTTCCTACAAGTGAATAACTCTTCCTTAAATAACATTGAAATAATGTTATTTTTTGATTATCCTCTAAAATGCCTAATATTAAATCGCACTCACGTTCTTGATTAAGAAATGGATTTCCTATTATTTCTAATATTGGACCTGTTTGTTCATCAAATCTAAAGTCACCATAGAAAACAGCGTCTGGTTTGTTTGGAAACCACCACTTACCTCTAGCATTCATTTGAACTAGTTTTTTAGATTTTAAAATTTAAATATTTAGACACAGCATATGCGTCTGAAGCCATTGAGTTCCTCTAAAATGCATTATATTTCTCAATGCTCCTGAATTTGATTTTCCTAATTTGAATATTCTGATATAAAACAGTTCAAAAAAAGTCTGATCTTATAGAAGTGGGACTAAATAAAGAGACAAGATTGTTTTGGGCTGGTCAGTTGTGAATCAAATTTGACATGAGTTTTAGACCCAATTTGACCATAAAAATATATGAAAACCCAGATCATAATTTATAGACTGGAACATTCGATGGTATTGATTGAATAAATTTAAAGATGGTCATATAGTTCGGTGGAAACTAGTCGTTTTTAGTATATCTATCACGCTTATAGTGTATGGAGTGTATCTAGTTCTAAATTTGTACATTGGCGGATCTCCGGCATTCAAAGACGAAGAAAAAGAAATTTTTATACAAGATATCAATTTTGACTGAATACACGGCTTTATGAAAAGTTATCCAGAACTTCTTAATGACGTTGACAATCCGAATGATTACCGTTTGGTTGATATGTTGAAAAATTATATGATTGAGGGATCCACTCCGGAGGAACAGAAAGAAAGATTTTCAAACTTAAAATCGTTTACTTTCCTTCATGAGCTTAAGTCGAGTGTATCAGAATTCAGGAAGTTCCAAAAATATATTAAACAAAACGATACTAGTTCATATCTTTCTGAGCACCCATTATTAAATAGAGCAGTAAATGAAACAGTCAGACATAAAGTATCTGTAAATCTGTAAATAGTAACTAATATTTACTCAGGTAAAAATGCCATGACTTGGATGAGTATGCTCAATAATTATACGGCTCAAACTTACGGATAAAAATACCCGATGATTTGTGTAGGAACTAATCAGATTGTAATTGCCAAAGATATCACGTAATAAAGAAATAACAGAAGGACAAAAAAGGCTAGTGTATGAAATACCTCTCTCACAACGTAAAAGAATTGTAAAAA